>Ga0224555_1000302_pt1 | contig 75189 bp, 69 predicted proteins | sample 714S23034metaG_FD_180687 | JGI IMG/M metagenome (GOLD analysis project Ga0224555, IMG submission 180687) | Peat soil microbial communities from Stordalen Mire, Sweden - 717 S2 30-34 | ecosystem: Environmental > Terrestrial > Soil > Wetlands > Peat | place: Sweden: Norrbotten County, Stordalen... | reverse complement strand
ACCGCCTCAACCGAAGATCCATGGAACAAGATCTGCTCACACGACTCCTCCGCGCAGGCCTCGCCACATCCACCATCACCTATAAACAGCTCACCGCTATGCCTGAGCTAACTTGATAATCATCTACTGAGATTCTGACCTGCGGTCAGAATGACGAGCTAAAAGCAGAAGCAGATTTCCTTCGGGAATGACAAACAAGAGGGCGAAGACAGGCGGCCAGGTGACCGCGGGCTACTCGGATTTTTTGCGGAGGTCGACGATTTGGGGGTGGAGGAGTTTGGCGGTAAGGGAGCGGGTGAGCGCGTCGACGGCGGCCTGCTGGGCTGGCGTTAGAGGCGCGGCGCTTGCGGCCAGCTTGGCGTTGGTGCGGGCGAGCTCGGCCAGACGGAGGGATTCGGCGCTCTGCTGGAGGGCGACGATGGCGGGGACGGCTTCGCGCGTTTGCAGATGCTCGCGGTACTTCTCCACTTCGGAGGCGACGATGCTCTCGGCGGCGGCGGACTCGCGGCCACGGTCGGCGAGGTGAGCGGCGGCGACCTGCTGCAGGTCGTCGATGTCGTAGACGAAGCAGCCTTCCACCTGGTTCATCTTTGGGTCGACGTCGCGGGGGACGGCGATGTCGATGAAGAACATGGGGCGGTTGCGGCGCTGGGAGAGGAACTGCTGGCCGTGGGCGCGGGTAAAGATCTGCCCCTCGGCGCCGGTGGAGGTGATGACGATGTCGGCGCGGCTGGCCTGGGCGTGGAGTTGGTCGAACGGAACGACCTCAGCGGTGCAGGCGGCAGCGGGATGATTGGCGGACTGCAGTGAGATTTGCTCGGAGATGTGGCCGGCGATGAGGGCGGCTTTCTCGTGGGTGCGATTGGTGACCAGGATGGAGGTTGCGCCCTGCTGGATAAGATGACGGGCGGCGAGCTCGGACATCTTCCCAGCACCGACCAGCAGGACGGTCTTGCCCTGGAGCGAACCGAAGATTTTGCGGGCGAGGTCGACTGCGACCGAGGCTATGGAGACGGACGAACTGCCAATCTGGGTCTCGGTGCGGACGCGCTTGGCGACGGAGAAAGCGCGCTGGAGCAGCGGCTCGAGGGTGTTGGCGACGGCGCCGACCTCGCGGGCGATGGTGTAGGACTCCTTGACCTGGCCGAGGATCTGGGGCTCGCCAACGACCATGGAGTCCAGCGAAGAGGCGACGCGGAAGAGATGGCGGATGGCTTCGCGGTCGCGGAACTCGTAGAGGTGAGGCTCGACGGTGTCGGCGGGGATGGCGAAGTACTCGTGCAGAAAGCGCAGGAGGCTGAGGTCGGCCCCGATGTGGCCGGGTTCCTGGCAGGTAATGAACTCGACGCGATTGCAGGTGGAGAGGATGACGGCTTCGCGGATGCCGGGCTGGTGAGCGAGGGAGCGGATGGCGTCGGGCAGGCGGGCGGCGGGAATGGCGAGGCGTTCGCGGACCTCGATGGGCGCGGTGGTGTGGTTGACGCCGACCAGGACGAGCGAGCCTTCAGGGGCGTGCGCTGCCGCGGAGGCCGGCTCGACGAGGGTCAATCGCTCGGTCTGAGGCTGGCGCAAGCTCATGGTGTCGGAAACCTGTGGACGGCGGAGAACTGATTGGCGGCCCAGACGAATAGGACCACCAGGACGACGAAGCTGGAGAGATAGACGGCGCGGCGGCCGCGCAGCCCGGAGGCGCGACGGATGAAGATCATGGCGACGTAGGCGATCCAGAGGCCGAAGGTGAGCAGAATCTTGGGGTCGCTGAAATACTTGGCGCCGTAGTCCGCCTGCGCGATGACCGAGCCGATGAGCAGGCCTGCGGTCATGCAGGGGAGTCCGAAGAGAAGTGTCTTGAGGGCGATCTGGTCGATGGTCTCCAGCGGAGTGTCGAGCGGCGGAAGCCAGCGATGCTGGCCGGCCTTCGACTTGAGGCGGCGTTCCTGGATCAGATAAAGGAGCGACGCCAGCAGAGAGACGATCAGCGCGGCGTAGGCGGCGAGCAGCAGGACGATGTGGAGAAAGATCCAGCCGGTGCGGATGGGAGCGGAGAAGGTCTCTTCGCCGGGGCGGAAGGCAGCAAGCACCGCGAGCATGAAGGCCATGGGCAGAACAAAAATCCCGATGGAGACGCTGCGGTAGCGCGCGTAAACGATGAGAAAGGCGAGCGCGAGGATAAGCGCAAGCAGGGACTGGACTTCGTGGGTCTCGATGGGGAGGCGATGGTGGGCGGCGTTGAGCGTCTCCGCGAGCGAGACGAAGTGGAAGAACGCGCCAGCCACGGTGGCGGGGACGGCCAGAAGGCGCCAGCGCGGGCGGTCGTAGAGCGCGACGGGCAGAACGGCGAGTGCCGCTATGCCGTAGAGCAGGACCGCGAATCTGAGCCAAAGGAGAGTCATGGGGCCACTAGGTAGTATATCGGGCGCCCATTTGGTCGAAGGCTGCATCCGCGTAACGGGCATCTGTTAGCAGTGTCAGGCATTGCGGGTGAGTTGGGATGTGATGATTATCACAACGAGTATGGTTATGCGAGCGGCGGATTTGGTCAGGGCAAGCGCCGTGGGGTTTAGTTCTTTCCTTTCACCAGGACGCCGCCTTTGACCACGGTGTCGACATGCTCGAGGACTTCAATGTGCTGGAGCGGGTCGGAGCTGACGGCGACCAGGTCGGCGAAGTGGCCGGGGGCGAGCGAGCCGACGTCGGCGGAGCGGCCGATGAGGTCGGCGGCGGAGATGGTCGCGGCCTGGATGGCCTCGGCGGGGGTCATGCCGTAGAGGACCATATAGTGGAACTGCTTGGCGTTGTCGCCGTGGGGGTAGACGCCGGCGTCGGTGCCGAAGGCCATCTTGACACCGGCAGCGTGGGCCTTGCGGAAGTTGTCGCGCTGGAGTTGGCCGACGCCGCGCTCCTTGGTGAGTTGCTCCTCGGTCATGCCGATCTTTGGACCGACCTGGAGGATGTAGTCGTCGTTGTAGATGTCCATGACGAAGTAGGTGCCGTGGGCCTTGGCGAGCGCGATGCCCTCATCGTCGACCAGCGAGGCGTGCTCGATGGAGTCGATGCCTGCCTCAATGGCCCACTTGATGGACTGGGTGCCGTGGGCGTGGGCGGCGATCTTGCGTCCGGCCTGGTGCGCGGTGTCGGCGGCGACCTTGAGTTCTTCCAGAGTGTACTGCGGCGCTCCGGGCTGATCTCCCTTGGAGAGGACGCCTCCGGAGGCCATGATCTTGATGACGTCGACGCCGTACTTGACCTGTTCGCGGATGGTCTGGCGGACCTGGTCGGGGCCGTCGGCGATGCGGAAGTCGCGATGCTCGGGAAAGAGGCTGACGGTGGTCTCCGGCGAGTAGTTATTGAGGTCGCCGTGGCCACCGGTGATGGAGAGCCCCGGGCCGGAGGCAACAATGCGCGGGCCGGGAATAAATCCGGAATCGATGTTCTTGCGCAGGTCGACGGCGAGAAAGGCCGGCGAGCCGACATCGCGTACGGTGGTGAAGCCGGCCTCGAGCGTCTTCTTTGCGTTGACTACGCCGGCGATGGCGGCGTCGAAGGGTGTTTGGGTGAAAGAGAGGATTTCCTCGTAGCTGTCAGCGCGGCTGGTGAGGTGGGTGTGGCAGTCGATGAGACCGGGGAGGACGTAGTCGGCGGAGAGGTCGAGGACTTGCGCGCCGGCGGGTGGCTGGAAGCCTGCCGGTTCGATCGACTGCACGCGGTGATTGGCGATGACGAGGGTGACGTTGTCGAGGTAATGGCCGGAGGACGAGTCGAAGAGATGGCCGGCGCGGATGTAGCTGGTGGGCGCGGGCTGCTGGGCTGGAGCGGAACCAGGGGTGAAGCTGGAAAGGGCGAGGGCGGATACGGCGAAAAGCTTTCGCATGAGAAGCTCCGGGAGATGGCTTCCATCTTATGGCCTTTCCGCCGGCATGGGGGTGGGTTGCTGTATTCTGGGCGTTCCGTGAGCGATGCGATGAAGGCGAATGGGGCGAAGACGGCGGCGGAGCAGACGCCGGCGATGCGGCAGTACTTCGCGGCGAAAGCGGCGCACCCGGACTGCCTGATGTTCTGCCGGATCGGCGATTTCTACGAGCTGTTTTACGAGGACGCGATCATCGCCTCGCGCGAACTGCAACTGACGCTGACCGCCCGGGATCGCGAGAAAAAACAGCCGATGTGCGGGGTGCCGTATCACGCGGTAGATCAGTACATTCAGCGGCTGCTGCGGAAGGGCTACCGGATCGCGCTGTGCGATCAGATGGAAGACCCCAAGCTGACCAAGAAGATTGTGCGGCGCGAGGTGACGCGCGTGCTGACTCCGGGGACGGCGGTGGATGCCGGGCTGGGGGCGGAACAGAGTAACTGGCTGGCGAGCGCGTGGGTAAAGGGCCTGGGTGCGTTAGCTTGTGCGGGGCTGGCGCTGCTGGACCTGTCGACGGGCGAGTTTCGCGCGACCGAGTTTGCCGGGGCGACGGCGTGGGCGCAGTTGATGGATGAAGTGGGGCGGGTGCGGCCGGTGGAGTTGTTGCTGGCAGAGAGCGAGCTTGCAGCGCTTCGCGACGAGCAGCAACCCACTCTGAGAACAAGCGGCGCTACCACCCAGGTCTCAGAATCGAGATGTGCCACCCCAGCGAGCAAAGACCGCTCGCCGGGGACCCCGTCTGGGGCACCCTACTCCGATGTGGGCGTCGAGCTGGAGGGGGTGCGGACAAGGACCGGGCTGGAGGATTGGGCGTTTACGGCGGCCTATGCCGTGCCTCTGCTGCGAAAACACTTTGGGGTGCACTCGCTGGACGGGATGGGGCTGGCCGGGCACGAAGTTGCCGCGACGGCGGCGGGAGCGCTGGTCCACTACCTCGAAAAGACGAAGCAGGGCGGGCTGGAACATATCGACACGATTCGGTTTTATGAGCAGGCTGGATGCCTGGTGCTGGATGCGGTGAGCGTGCGGAACCTGGAGCTGGTGGAACCGCTGTTTGCGGGCGAGTCGGCGCAGACGCTGTTTCATACGCTGGATGCCTGCTCGACGCCGATGGGAAAACGCCTGCTGCGGGCTACCCTGTTGCGGCCAGCGAATGATCTGGCAGAGATCGAGGCGCGGCTGGAGGCCGTGGCCGAAGCGGCTGGCGATTTGCCCCGGCGCGAAGGATTGCGCCGTGCGATGAACGGCGTGCTGGATATGGAGCGCCTGCTGGGCCGGGTGGCGCTCGACTCGGCCGGGCCGCGGGAGGTTCTGGCGTTGGCGGCAACACTGGCGTGCCTGCCGGGGGTGCGGGAGGCGGTTGCATGCTTGAACGCGAAGAGGTGGCGGGAGTTAGGCGGTGCAGGCCTTGCTTCCGCAGAAATTTCCACAGGTTTTGCAGAGGGCGCGACCCACATTTCCACAGGGCTGTCCGAGGCCGGCGGTGGGATTTTCACGGGATTGGACGCTCTGGAGGACCTCCATGAGCTGATCGACAAGACGATTGTGGACGAACCGCCAGTGAGCCTGGTGGACGGCGGGGTGATTCGCGCGGGGGTGGATGCGGAGTTGGATGAGCTGCGTGAGCTGGGGCGATCCGGCCGGCAGGCGCTGGCGGCGATTGAGGAGCGGGAGCGGCAGCGGACGGGAATTGGGAGCCTGAAGGTTAGGTTCAACTCCGTCTTTGGGTATTACCTGGAAGTAACGAAGGCTAATAGTAGATCGGTTCCGGCCGACTATGAGCGGAAGCAGACGCTGGTGAATGCGGAGCGGTTCACGACGCCAGAGTTGAAGGAGTACGAGACAAAGATTCTGACGGCGCAAGAGCGGTCGGGAGAGATTGAGCGGCGGATCTTTGCTGACCTGCGCAGGCGGCTTCTGGACGGAGCCGGGAGGATGCGGGAGACGGCGCGACGGGTGGGGGAAATCGACATGCTGGCGTGTTTTGCACAGCAGGCGGCGCTGCGGGGGTGGGTGCGGCCGGAGGTGGAAGAGTCGGGCGTGCTGGAGTTTGTGGCGGGGCGGCATCCGGTGGTCGAGCGGAGGATGGAGGAGTCGGGCGGCGGCCGATTTGTGCCGAACTCGATCTCTTTGGAGGCTTGGCTGGGTGGTGGAGGGTCGAGCGAGAGACAAACGACCCTTTCCGATGAGGCCGGAAAGGAGGGGGCACCCGAATCCGTGGCTGGGGCTTCGATTGCGCTGATTACGGGGCCGAATATGGGGGGCAAGAGCACCTATCTGCGGCAGGCGGCGCTGCTGGTGGTGATGGCGCAGTGCGGGTGCTTTGTGCCGGCGGAGAGGATGCGGCTGGGACTGGTGGACCGCATTTATACGCGGATTGGGGCGAGCGACAACGTGGCGCGGGGACGGTCGACGTTCATGGTGGAGATGACGGAGACGGCGGCGATTCTGAACACGGCGACCCCGCGCAGTCTTGTACTGTTGGATGAAATGGGGCGTGGAACTGCGACATACGATGGACTTTCGCTGGCGTGGGCGGCGGTAGAGCATTTGCATGAAAGGATTGGAGCGCGGACGCTGTTCGCGACCCATTATCACGAACTGACGCTGCTGGAGGAGCGGCTGGCGCGGCTGAAGAACCTGCGGGTGACGGCGAAGGAGACGGCGGGAGGGATCGTGTTCCTGCATACGGTGGAGGCGGGGGCGGCGAGCAAAAGCTACGGGATTGAGGTGGCGCGGCTGGCGGGGTTGCCGGGGAACGTGATTGCGCGGGCGCGGGAGGTGCTGAAGCTGCATGAGCGGGCGGAGACGCAGCAGGTGGCGAGGGCGCTCGAGTCGGCGGACGCAGCTGCATCACACTCCCTGCAGATGACGATGTTTACGCCGCTGTCGCAGAAGATTGTGGATCGACTGGCAGCCGTGGATGTGGATGGGCTGACACCGCGGGAGGCGCTGAATCTGCTGGCTGAGTTGCAGCGGGAGTTGGGGGCGGGATTGTGAACAGTTCAAAAAGCAGATTCCCTACGGGAATGACAAACAAAATGGTGGTGGCGGGAGTGATGAGTGGAACCTCGGCGGACGGGGTGGACGTCGCGGTGTGCCGGATTGGGCCGGCAGTGCGCGGGGGCGATCCGCCGCGGGTGAAGCCGATCGGGCACCTGGGGGCGGCGTATCCGAAGGCGGTGCGGGAGGCGGTGCTGCGAGTGATGGAGGGTGACGCACTGCCGGCAGCGGAGATGAGCCGGCTGAACTGGCGGCTGGGTGGGATTTATGCAGACTGTGTGGAACGGGCTGCGGCGAAGTTCGGGGTGAAGGTGGGGCTGGTGGGGTGCCATGGGCAGACGGTTCATCACGAAGCAAAGGCGGTGGGGTATTTGGGAGCGCCGGTGCGGTCGACCTGGCAGATGGGGGAGGCGGCGGTAGTGGCGGAGCGGCTGCGATGCCCGGTGGTGAGCGACTTTCGGCCGGCGGACCTGGCGGCGGGTGGGCAGGGAGCGCCGCTGGTGCCGATGCTGGACTGGTGCCTGTTCCGAGATGCGAAGAAGGACCGGGTGCTGCTGAACCTGGGTGGGATTGCGAACCTGACGTGGCTGCCGGCGGGGTGTGGGCTGGATGAGGTGAAGGCGTTCGATACGGGCCCTGGCAATATGGCGATCGACGCGTGCATGCAGCGGTTGTATGGGCGCGCGTTCGATAAGGATGGGGCGATCGCGGCGCGGGGGCGAAGAATAGATGCGGTGTTGGACAAACTGATAAGGGCGGGCTACTTCTCTGCCCCGCCTCCGAAATCGTGCGGGCGCGAAGAGTTTGGCAGCGCGTTTGTGGAACGGTTTCTGAAGATGTGCAAGGGCGCGCGCAGCGAAGATGTGATTGCCACGGCAACGGCGTTTACCGCGAAGAGTGTCTGCCTGTCGTACGAGCGCTTTTGCTGGTTGCACGGGAGACGCCCAACGCAGATGTTGGTGGCGGGGGGTGGGGCGCGAAATGCGACACTGATGCGGATGCTTGCGCTTCGCTTTGCGATGTTCGGCGTGAGAGTGGCGCCGCTGGAGAAGGCGGGAATGGATGCGCAGGCGAAGGAGGGCGTGGCCTTTGCGCTGCTGGCGTGGCTGACGTGGAACGGAATGGCGGGGACTGTGCCGGCAGCCACGGGGGCGAAGCGGGCGGCGGTGCTGGGGAAGGTAAGCTTCGGATGATAATCGGAAATCAACGTCGTTGGTGGAATCGCCGCGTGCCGATCTTGAGAATATGCGTATTCGCGGGGATGGCGCTGTTTGGATTGCTTATATGGGTGTTCTACGGAGATTTTATCCAGAACATTGCCTGGGATCTCCGTTATCATCGCGCGGCTAATTTCCGTGGTCAAACTTTGCAGGTTCCGTGGCTTTGGCGGGAAAAAGAGTGGACGAAATACAACGAATTTGAATTGACGGGCAGCCATCTTCTTCGGCCAACGTTCCCCGCATCCGTGTCGATTTCGTACAAGAACTTATCGTCGGCTGATGTCCAGAAGAATATCGATGGATTGCGCGGACTTAGCGCGAAGCTATCTCATCATTCTGGCGATTATTCTGACCCTGATGCTTCGATCAATCCGCATTTCGTTTGCATGGATAATGGATCTAACTGGTCACAATTTGAGTGGATAATCTGCTTCTCGCGGGACGGACGCTGGCACGTTCTCATGACGGGGCTGAAGCAGGATCGTCCGGATTTCGAGATGATTCTGCGCGGGGTGGACGCCATGGGGACTCCATCCAAATGATGAGGTATACACGAGCCGTCGATGTAGGCAAGTTAGCCGTTCTGTGGGGCGCAAGCTTGCTGATCCTTGCGCTGTGCGGGACGATGACGGGTTGCCATGGCGTGGTGCGGGAGCCGGGGACGGTGGTGGTGATTCTGGAGAGCAGCCCGAACAATCTGGACCTGCGGCAGGGGACGGATGCGCAGTCGGAACATGTGGGCGGGCTGATCTTTGACGCTCTGGTGAAGAAGGATGAGCAGTACAACCTGGCGCCGTGGCTGGCGGCGAGCTGGGAGCAGCCGGATGCGCTGACCTGGGTGTTTCATCTACGCGACGGGGTTCGGTTTCAGGATGGGCGGCCGCTGGAGGCCGCGGATGTCGTGTGGACGATCGAGAGCCTGATCGACCCGAAGGTGGCGGGGCTGATCACTTCGAAGAGCGGAAACTTCGGCGCAGTAGACCGGGCAGAAGCGCGCGACCGGCTGACCGTGGTGGTGCATATGAAGCGGCCGGATGCCGGGCTGCTCTTCAACATGAGCGACGGTCTGTTTGGCGTGGTGCCGCGGGGCGCGGGCAGCAACTTTGGCTTGCACCCGGTGGGGTCGGGGCCGTACCGGTTTGTGAGCCAGGTGCAGGACAAGGAGGTGGTGCTGGAGCGGTTCGCGGGTTGCTGGAGCGCGGGCGCGGCGGTCAACGGTCAGCAGCCGCACCCAGAAATTCGGCGGCTGCAGTTCAACGTGGTCCCGGACACGATCACCAGCGCGCTGGAGTTGCAGAAGGGTTCGGCGGACGCGGCCAGCAATGTGCTGACGCCGGACATGGTGTATGCGCTGAAGGGTGCGCCGGGCCTGGAGACGGCAAGCGGCCCGGGGGCGAACGTCTGGTACCTGAACTTCAACGTCGAGGACCCGGTGCTGCGCGACAAGCGAGTGCGTCAGGCGGTGGCACTGGCGATGGACAAGCCGGCGATTGTGGCGGCGCTGTGGCGGGGGCATGCGCGGCTGGCAGACACGCTGCTGCCGCCGGGAGACTGGGCACGGGCAAGCGACGCCGAGCTGGCGCAGTACCCGCACGACCCGGCCGGGGCAGCGGCGCTGCTGGAGTCGGCGGGGTTCCCGGCGCGCAAGGACGGTGTGCGGCTGCGGCTGACGTTGAAGATCAGCACGGATGAGACGACGCGGTTATTGGCGGCAGTGCTGCAGGAGCAACTGCGCGCAGCGGGGATTGCGCTGAATATGCGCGCGGCGGAGTTTGGCACGTTCTATTCGGATGTGACCAGGGGTGCGTTCCAGATGTACATCCTGAAGTGGATTGGGTCGAACGAGGACCCGGACATTTTTCGCTATATGTACTGCTCGGACAGCTTTCCGCCAAAGGGGGCGAACCGGGGGCACTACGTGAATGCACGAGTGGACGCGCTGCTGGCCAAGGCTGCGGAGGAGACGGGGCCGGCGGAGGAGGTGCAGGCGAGGCGGCGCGCGGAATATGGGGAGGTGCAGAAGATTCTGGCGGACGAGCTGCCTTCGATTCCGCTGTGGTATCCGAGCAATGAGGTGGTGCATACCGAGCGGCTGCAGCGGGTGGTATCGCAGGGGGATGGGAACTTCGATTTTCTGCGGTAGCGTGCCTTTGCCAGCATGCGAGGGTTCGGGAGACAATCGAGCCATGGCAGAGTTTATTCGACCGCAACACCAAGTTCCCGAGCCGTTGCCCGCGGCAGCGGCAACCCTCCAAGCTGCATCCACGCCGGTAGCCGCTCCAGTGGCTGCGGGCCGCCCGGCAAGCAGCTATGGGGCTGGTTCTCAGACAGAGGCGCAGCCGCACGACCCCGCAAAGCCGCCGGCGAAGCGACAGATCGTGTGCTTCAGCTTCTACAAAGTGATGCCGGAGTGGCGGCGGCTTCCGGCGGCGGAGAAGACCGCACACAAGGCGGCGTTCGCCGAGGTGCTGGCGAGGTGGAACAAGCCGGGCGAGTTTCTGTCGCTCACTTATTCGACCGTGGGAACGCGGGGCGACGTGGACATGTGCGTGTGGTCGATCGGCTATGGCGTCGACGAACTGAACCAGATGCGCAGTGAGCTGCTGCGGACGCCGCTGGGCGGGTATCTGAACTCGCCGCACAACTTTCTGGCGATGACCAAGCGCTCGCAGTACCAGATCGGCCGGCCGGATGAGAGCGAGGGCGAAGGGCGCGGCGCGATCCGACCGGGCGGACAGAAGTACATCTTCATCTATCCATTCTGGAAGACGCGCGCGTGGTATCTGCTGCCGATGGGCGAGCGGAAGCGGCTGATGGATGAGCACATCCGGATTGGTCTGCTGTATCCGCGGGTAAAGCTGAACACGACCTACTCGTTCGGGCTGGATGACCAGGAGTTTGTGGTGGCGTTCGAGACGAATTTCCCGGAGGACTTCCTCGACCTGGTACAGCAACTGCGGGAGACGGAAATCAGCATGTATACGCTGAAGGATTTTCCGATCTTCAGCTGCGTGCGGGTTCCGGCGGAGGAGATGCTGGATCGATTGGGATGAAGAAGGCAGCGAGCAAGCGGGTTAACAAGCCAGCGGCGAAGAAGGTGCGGGCGGCCGTGGCGACGGAGCCGGTGGCGCCGAAGGTGAAGCCTGGTAAGACCGCGAACCCGCTGGCGCCGGAACGGGTTGCGGCGATTCTGGATGCCTTGAAGAAGGCATATCCCAAGGCGGTATGCGCGCTGAATCATCGCAGCGCATGGGAGCTGTTGGTTGCGACGATTCTTTCGGCGCAGTGCACGGACGTACGGGTAAACCTGGCGACGCCGGCGCTATTCGCTGCGTTTCCCACGCCGAAGACGATGGCCGCCGCTTCCCTTCCCGAGCTTGAAGAACTGATCCGGACGACGGGATTCTTTCGCAACAAGGCGAAATCGATCAAGGGCGCAGGGCGCGTGGTGACGGATGAGTTCGGCGGCGAGGTCCCGCACACCATGGAGGAGCTGCTGCGCATTCCCGGCGCGGCGCGGAAGACGGCGAACGTGGTGTTGGGGAGCTGGTTCGGGATTGCGGTGGGTGTAGTAGTGGATACGCATGTTCTGCGGATCTCGCGGCGGCTGGAACTGACGAAGAACACGACGCCGGAGAAGGTGGAGCAGGACCTGATGCGAGTGATTTCGCAGTCGAAGTGGATCGATTTTTCGCACGAAGTGATCTTCCACGGACGGCAGATCTGCTATGCGCGCAAGCCGCGCTGCGCGGACTGCACGTTGGAGCGGCTGTGTAATTCGGCGGACAAGACGTGGGGTTCGCACTGAGATTTGCCGGTGAGTGACTGCGGTTGGTAGGATTCGGCAACGATTCAGAAGAGTGCAGGTGTGCGATGAGATTTGGCAAAGGCTGGTCGCGGCGGCGATTTCTGGCGATTTCGAGTGCGGCAGCGGCGCAGGCGGCGACGGGCCTTAGGGGATTGGGGCAAGCGGCGGGTTCGACGGGAGACGCGGCAACCCGTGCGGCAGCGGCGCAGAGGATGAATGCGCAGGAGGCGGCGGCGACGATGCCTCCGCCGGGGGTGATTACCGGGGGGATCCAGCCGTTGATGGAGTCGATGACGCGCAGGCCTCTGCGCTACCGGCCGGTGGCCGGCGAGTTTGTGATTCGCAATGGCAAGGAGTTCTTCAACCGGCCGATTTATGGCGTGAGCACGCCAACGCAGTCGGGGGACTTTCGCGTGGATGCGGGGGACTTGCCGGAGTTCTCGATGTATCTGCCGGGACATGGTGGGAATTTGAAGCTTGGGATCATCGGCGCTGCTGGCTCGAGTTCGAAGTGGGGCGCGGACGCGGATGAGGTGGTGGCGCGGTACAGGCCCGGCCGGATGATCTACGAGATTCGCGATGGGCTGCTGGGCAAAGGGATGCTGCGGGCAGAAGTGCTGACGACCGGCGAAGGCGCGGGCTACATGGTGAAGGTGGAAGGCCAGGGCGTACCTGCAGGAACACGGTTGGCGTGGGCGTTCGCCGGAGTGAGCGGGCGCAAGGGCCAGCGGAACGGAGACATCGGCTGCGAAAGGCAACCGGTGAGCGAGTTCTTCCAGGTGCGGCCGGAGGAATGTGACGGGAATAGTTACACGTCGTCGATGGTCTTGGATGGCGCTGGCGGAGTTGTGCGTCCGTCGAGGGTCCTGGTTAGCAAGACCGCGAATTTACTCTTAACCTTTCCGGCGGGCTCTCGGTTGGGAGTGAAGGAGTTCAATGAGTGGTCGGTGCCCCCTGATGGTGGAGATTTGCACGTTAGCGATGCTGCATCGATTCAGCGGCCGGTTCTTACGGGCTCGGTCGAGCTTGTGAGTGGTGCGCGCTTTATAACCATCGACAGGCTCTCGGATGAAACCGAGGCAATGGTGCACTCGTCGGGTGGCGATCCGAAGGTCAAGTTTGACGCGCGCAGTGAGCAGGTGGAGGCGATTGCGCAGACGCTGCGGGTCGACACGCCGGATGAATATGTAAATGCGGCCGGCGGAAATTTCGGCATTGCGGCGGAGACGATCTGGGACCAGAAGCAGGAGTGCGTGCTGCACGGCGGAGTGGCGTGGCGCACCGCGCTGGCCGGATGGCGCGGGCCTTACAACCTGGATGCTCTGGGAAATCATGATCGCGCGGTGCTGGAGTTTAGGCATTGGCTGAAGCGGCAGAATGTGACGCCGGTGACGACGGGCGATCCGGCGATTGGGCCCTGGGACCCCAATTCCCACATGACGCGCAAGGAGCGGATGCTGCACTCGAATGGCGACATCTCGAACAATCATTACGATATGAATATGGTGTTCATGGATGTGCTGCTGCGGCACCTGATGTGGACCGGCGATCTGGAGTTTGCGAAGGAAGTGTGGCCGGCACTCGAGCGGCATCTCGCGTGGGAACACAGGCTCTTCCGCAGGACGTTTGCGGGGGCAGGCGGCAAGGAGCTTGCGCTGTATGAGGCTTACGCTGCGATCTGGGCGAGCGACAATCTGCAGCACAACGGCGGCGGCGCGGCACATTCGTCCGCATACAACGCATTCGCGTTTGGTACGGCGGCGAAGGTTGCGAAGGCGATCGGCGAGGATGGTTCTGCCTATGAGGCCGAGGCAGAACTTATACACCAGGGCATGCAGGAACTGTTGTGGGTTAAGGAGCAGGGCGCGTTCGGCGAATCGAAAGACCTGCTTGGACCGCAGACGGTGTATACGAATCCGGCGCTGTGGACGGTGTATCACACCATCGACAGTGGGGTGCCAACCGCGCGGCAAGCATGGCAGATGGCGGCTGAACGGCTAGCGGTGCTGAAGCATGTTCCGGTACACGGGGATGGCGTGCCTGACGGTGGATGGTACATGCTCTCCTGCTCGGACTGGCTGCCGTATATGTGGTCGCTGAACCTGCTGCTGCTGGCCGAAAACATGCACACGGCACTGGCGCTGTGGCAGACGGGAATGCGGGACGAGGCCTACAAAATATTCAAGGGGAGCCTGCTGGACTCGATGTACATGGGGTTATGCCCCGGGGATTTTCATATGACTTCGGCGCTCGATGTGCATCGGCAGGAGGCGCAACGGGACTTCGGCGATCCGCTCGGAATTGCGTCGCGCGCGCTGGTGGAGGGGCTGTTCGGCGTGCAACCGGACTTGATTGCGGGTGAGGTGAGGATCAGGCCGGGATTTCCAAGCGAGTGGGACCGGGCTTCACTGAAGCACAAGGACTTCGACTTTGCGTGGAAGCGTGAGGGGATACGCGAGACGTCCGAGTTCACCAGCCGCCTGGCCAAGGCCGTCCCACTGACGCTGGTGCTGCCGGCGCGAACGACCTTGCTGCCGGTAGTGATGAGCAATGGGCGCCGGGTGGAGTGCGCGTTTGATACGGCGGCAGTAGGAGCGCCGGTGCTGACAGTGAAGCTGCCGGCTGCACGGGCGAACCGCGTTAGCGTTGAATGGCATGGGCGCACTCCCTTAGCCGCTCCGGCGCGGCGGAGCTATCGCGTGGGTGAAGCGATAGAGTTGCCGGTCGCGATTCGATTGAAAGAGATCGACGATCCGCAGGGATGCCTCGTAGATGGAGAGGTGAGGACGGCCGGATTTCATACCGTGTTTGCGAATGTCCGTGAGGGAGATTGCGCATGGACGATGCCCATCTCGTTTGAAGCGAAGGCAGACACGCCGGAGTTCGCCGCGGTTCCGAGGATGCCCGCGGACCTGCCGGGGGAGCAGGTGGATCTCTCTTCCCTGCTGAAACGCAACGTGACTGAAATCTTCACACGCGTTTATGCGGAACCGCGATCGCAGTATTGTTCGCTGGCCTTCCCAGACAACCTGCTCGGTGGATGGGCAAACCCGGACGGACGCGCGAGCATCGACGACGCTGGCTTACGCGCTGCTGGAGGGTTGCTGAAGACTGCGCTGGGAGTGGACTTCGCTACGCCGGGAAGAGACCTACCTAACTGCTTGTTTCTCTCTTACTGGAACCAGGACGAGCGCGCGGCGAAGGTCGCTCTGAGTGGGCGGGCACACGGGATCTATTTGCTGATGGCCGGAAGCACGCTTCCCCAATGCAGCCGGATGCAGCATGGAACAGTGATGGTTTCCTATAAGGACGGAGCCGCGGCTAAGTTGGCCCTGCTGAATCCGGAGACCTGGTGGCCGATCGAACAAGACTATCTGTTGGACGACTATCTCTTCGTCAATACTGCACCGCTGCCTCCGCGTGTGGACCTGCGCAGTGGACAGACCCGGATACTGGATGCTGCGAGCTTCCATGGCAAGGGACGCACGGTTCCCGGCGGCGCGGCGACCATACTGCATCTGCCGCTCGATCCGGCAAGGGATCTCGCGTCGTTCGAAGTTGCGGTTGATCTTTATGGGATCGTCCTGGGACTGCTGGCGGCGACGCTGGTGCGGGCCTGAGATATGGCGTTCTCCTCACCTATGCCGGGAGAGATGGGCGGGCAGCATGCTTCGATCCGGCGAACAAGGTGTATTAAGAAGCGGAGGAGATGTGCATTTGATCACCCAGTTGCATCTGGGACTGCGAGATAGTTCCGCATGGTAATTCCAGGACGCTTTTCATCTTCAAGCTGACGGAAGTCACTCGAAACGGCGCCAGGCAGCGCCATAGCTTGATGACCTTGAGATCGCGATCCAGACCTACGACATCGATTTTGAAGGCCATTCCGAAAGTATGAACGCCGGACGAGGGTTTGATCCATAACCCTCCGCCGGCGTCCAAACCCCGCCTACCGAGAAGGCCGAACATCCGTTTTAGGGAAGTGTCGGCCAACTCGATGTTATCGCCTACAATCGTACCTCGGGTTGTATTGGTTACTCTGAACATGAAAATCCGTCAGCGCGACCGGCTATGAGTTACACAGTCTTCTGTTTCCTGCGATACACGATAATTCCCAGTACGGCTGCCGCCAGCACTCCAGCTACAATCTGAACAATAATCATAACCATCCTCCTTTCCCTTTGAACTCGCTAGTGTCACAGTCAATATCTGTTTCCAAACATCGCTGGATCTCAGTCCGTCGAGACCTTACTATAATCTCGTACGTATTCGAATGCCGCCAATTCCACCAAAGTAGTGTTTACTAGTCTGACTACGCCGCGGTAGCATTGATTTGTCTTAAAATAATTCCTTTTCGACCAGTCTCCTCAATATCCTGATTGATTCGCCGCCGCGGAATCTCGACGAATACTTTGCGTCGGGGTCATGAGTTACTGGCCCATTCCTTGCATTCCCATCATGATGCTCAATATTGCCGGCGCAAGCAAGACAATGAATATGCACGGGAATATGCAAAGCACCAGGGGAAAGATGATCTTGATCTTTGTTTTCGCGGCAGCCTCCTCAGCTCGTTGTCTTCGCTTCATCCGAATGTCCTCTGACAGGCGAGTGAGTGCGCGAATGATCGGCGTGCCAAAGCGATCGGTTTGCGCAAGCATACTTACAAACGCTGAGAACTCTTCGATCTGGGTCCTATCCGCCAAATTCTGCCAGGCCTCCAGCCGTGGCCTGCCAGCGCGCTGCTCACGGTTTACCTGGAGAAACTCCTCCTGAATGTCCGGATAACTAACATCCAGCTCGTTCCCCACACGAAGCAGGGCCTGGTCCAGGCCAAGACCGGCATCGACGCAAATCACCATGAGGTCGAGCGCGTCCGGGATGCTGCGCCGAATCCGCTTCCTTCTGCGGCTGGTCTTCCAGTTCAGCCACATGTTCGGGGCCATATAGCCGAGCGCTCCCAACCCAAGAACATACGACAGCGTGTTAGTTCCGATCAGGGTGCCCACAACAGCCCCGGTGGCCGGCACTAGAAACTGAGATGCAAAGAAGATGTCGGCCGCGGCGGTCCCCTTAATACCTGCGGCCGCCAACCGCGCCTTAAGGACAGGGTTTTCCGCCAACCCCAGGCGAATCCGCAATCCGGTCGCCAAGCCGAGTAACCGAGTCTGCAACTGCTCTTTGCTGCTTATTGTGCGCTGGTCGGGCCGTGTACTCTGTACCACATCAAGAATGCGCTGGGCCTCGGGAGACGGGCGGAATAGGTTCGGAGTTAGAAGCAGAGCAACCACGCAGAATATGATCAGCCCCAGCACTGCATAGAAAAAGACAGGCATGATCCCTATACCTCAATTCCATTAATGATCTGCCGAATTATCACGCCGCCGGTGATGAGCAGGCCTATTCCGAGATAACTGAGCATCTTGCCGATGGGGGTGTTGGTGAGCATGTTGGAATAACCTGGGTTAATCATATTAATTACGACCAGCATCACGATAGGAAGTGCACACAGAATCCACCCCGTCATTCTTCCCTGCGCGGTGTGCGTCTTGATCTCACCGTGAATCTTCAGGCGTTCACGGATAGTGTTCGCGATGCGATCGAGTATTTCGGCTAAATTACCGCCAGTTTCCTTTTGCACGAGCATGCCGGTCACAAGCACGCGCAGATCCTGGGATGGAACACGGTCCAGCATCTGGGTCATAGCATCGCGCAAAGGCAGGCCAAAAGTTTGCTGTTTGAATACCTCGCCAAACTCCGAGCGGACTGGTTCCAAACTTTGCTCAGCAACAATGTTGATCGATGCAGTCATCGAGTGACCTGCACGCAGGGCCCGGCCCATCATGTCAATGGCATCAGGTAGTGCTTTATTAAAGGCGTTGATTCTTCGCGATCGCTTGAAGGATAAGAGTCCGATAGGAAGATAGCCGAGCAGAGTTGCAACCGCTACCTCAAGCGCGATGACATCTACAAATAATGAAACGCCGACAAATCCAACCAGGGCCAGCCCAAAAGAGGTCACGAGGAGAGTAGCTGGAGTAGTTTTGACATTTGCCTGCGTAATTCTGGTCTTCAGCATTCGCGAGACGTGATACTTCTGAATGAGTGCATTCAACCAGGCGAATCTATTGATTTGTTCCAGCTTGAGCAATTGCTGAAGAGGCGCATCATCCGAACTATACTGAGGTCCCGTTGCAAGAATGGAGAGAATCCGCTTGGCGACGACTCTCTGGTTCCTGGATGAACTCATCAGGAGGGCCATGATTCCAAAGGTTATCGATAGTATTGCGGCAAATGCGATGAACAGTACCATAGGCCTCCTTTCAGGCTAGATTTCGACGCTGTGGTCGGCTTGGCCGGCAGTTACTTGGATGCCCGCAGCTATCAGTTTGTCAGTACACTTCGGGACAATTCCAGTGGCGTAGAACCGTCCCTTCACTTTCCCGTTCGGACCTATCCCCTTCTTCTCAAACAAGAAGATGTCCTGCATGCTAATGACATCGGAGAAAGCTCCAGTAAGTTCCGTAATGTGTGTGATGCGCCTGGTTCCGTCACTCATGCGCGAAGCCTGGACGATGATATGAACGGCGGCTGCAATCTGCGCGCGAATTGCTTTTTCGGCGATGCGGATTTCTCCCATCATGGCCATCGTTTCGAGACGGGCGAGCGCGTCCCGTGGCGTGTTGGAGTGAATGGTTGTAAGCGATCCGTCATGGCCTGTATTCATGGCCTGCAGCATGTCCAGCGTTTCTTCGCCGCGAACCTCTCCGAGCACCACCCGGTCGGGACGCATACGCAACGCGTTGATGACCAATTCTCTTTGCCGGATGCTGCCCTTCCCTTCGACGTTGGGAGGCCTGGTCTCCAGCCTCACCACGTGCTCTTGCCTCAACTGCAATTCGGCTGAGTCTTCGATGGTGACGATCCGCTCTTTCTCGGAGATGAAGCTTGAGAGGGTATTGAGCAAAGTCGTCTTACCGGAACCGGTTCCGCCCGAGATGATAATGTTCAACCTTGCTTTCACGCAGCCGCTTAGAAATTCAAGCATGGGCGGCGTCAGCGCCTGATTTCTCAACAGGTCTGCCGCTCCCAGGGGATTGGAACCGAAGCGCCTGATGGAGAGGATCGGTCCGTCGACAGCCAGAGGCGGAATAATCACGTTGACACGAGAGCCGTCGGGAAGACGTGCGTCCACCATTGGGGATGACTCATCAACGCGGCGCCCGACCGCGGACACAATCTTGTCGATGATGTGCAGCAGGTGCTTGTTATCCTGAAATGTAAGGGCCGTTTTCTCAAGAACGCCGCGGCGCTCTACGTAGATCGAGTTACAGGTATTCACCAGAATATCGCTTATGGTGTCATCCTTGAGAAGTGGTTCCAAAGGCCCGAGCCCAAAAACTTCATCGACCACCTCTTGTGCGAGCCGGTCCCGTTCGGCAGCACTTAGAGGAACTCCCTGTTCGTTGATGATCTGCTGAATAACGGCGAAGAGTTGCTGCTGGGCTCCGGGAGTCCCCTGCATGTCTCCCAGCTTGTCGAGATCAATGCGCTTGATCAGTTCCTTGTGAACCGCCGTCTTGATATGCTGCTGAACTCCGTCGCCAATAGCTCGCGCGGACCCTCCCTGCCGCTGTTCGTTGGGCCGGGTCGAATTTGACGAAACTATGTTCATGTGGGCCATTTCAGCGGGTAACCCGCTGCCTCGACAGGTTGTAGTTCAGAGTTACTTCCAGAGGGAGAACTTGGATTTCTTCGGAGTCATCTCCTCCTCCTCAATAACTGTCCCTCCCAGGCTGCTAGTCCACTTTAGAAGCTGCGCCGAGAATTCGGTCTTGCTCTTGTAGCTGATGGGTTCGCCCATAACTCCTGAGCGCACCACCTCTGCGTAGCTATTTGGAAGTTTGAAAGCGATGGGCAGGCAAATTGCCTTCTCGATCTGTTCCAGGCTTACCGCATGCTGTGCGGCAAAGCGATTGATGACGACCTTGACCTTGTCTGCGTTCTGCTCGTTCTGCGACAGAACGTCCACATATCTGGATAGATCGCGAACAGATCCGATTTCCGGCGTGGCTATGAGATACACCTGGTTGGATGCGTCGAACACCGCAAGGTTGGTCTCATCCAAAGAGGTGGGACAATCGACGATTACATAGTCATATTCACCACGCAGGAAGTCGAGCGTCTGAGCCATCGATTCTGGATCGGTCGCCTTCCGTCCCACGCATATGTCGGGTGAAGAGAGAACTTCAAGGCCGCTCGAGTGGGTTGCTATGTAACCGCGAAGCAGTTCGCTGTCGAGCCGGTTCAGGTTTCGGACGAGCTCGTGAAAATTGTACCGGCTGCCATCAATTCCCAGGTAAATGCAAGCATGACCCAGCTGTGGATGGTTGTCGATCAGGAGGGTCTTCTTGTTGTGACACTGGACAAGGTATATGGCAATGTGGACCGCGAGAGTGGTAGTTCCTACACCGCCCTTGGCCCCGAAGAAGGTGAGCACCGATCCGCGCGAAGCGTTGCGAGCCGCTTTGGTATTCCACTGTTGGTTTAGCTGGTTCAATGTTTCTGCAAAAGCGGCTGCATCAAACTCTCCGCTTAGGAATTCGTTGCAACCGGCACGCATGGCGCGCAGGAGGGTATCGCGGTCCTGTTTTCCGGAAAGCGCAACCAGGACAGCCCTACTAAAAAACAACTGCTGAATATAGGCCGCGGCCTCGATAGCCTGGTGGATGTCTTTGTCGAAATCGATAATAGCGATGCAGTATTGAGCGGACTTCACTGACTGAGAAAATGGTGGGCGCTTGTCTACTGAGATGTAACCGTCGCAATCCCAGCGGTGCACAGCCCACAACATTTCCGAGGCAGTTTCCGCTATCTGATCAGCCAGTGTCTGGTCGAGACCGACGGTGATCAGGGCAACGCTGGGAATACTCGCGCTATTGGGAACTTGGGTCACTTCGAATTTCCTCTGTGGAGCTTACAATTCATTACAATTTGCGCGAGACCTGTATGAATCCCGCGCCGATAGTTACTTAATCGTGGCATTGTATCCGTCAGCAATCAGCCGTTGCTGTACTGTCTGGGCATCTTTTTCGTTTGCAAATGGCCCTACATCCAGGTGAAGCAGCGCGTCCTGGGCTTCATGGCGCACCGCGACGCGATACCCGTGACGGTCCAATGCAGCCACCATGGCTTCGGCATCCGATTCGTGTGAGAGGGCCATAATTTCAACCATTGAATGCGATTGCGCAACTGCGATCTCGGTTGATGGATCGCCTGCATTCGAGGCGGTAGCAAGTGCAAGCGGCTTTGATGGGCCGACATCAGCCCCGTTCAAAGGTGCCTGCGCGAGAATCTTGTTCTCTGGCGGCGGAGTTGCAATGGCAATCACCGCGGCTGACGGCGGTGGTGGCTGAGTTTTCTCCGGAGTCTCTACTGGACCGGGGCCAGTGCCGGCCGCAGGAGCTGCCGCAGGTGCGGGCGTTGGAACAACCGGCGGAGCCTGATTGCCCATAGGCGGCTTATCCGGATTGAGTGGCGGAGCCGCGATCTTGGGGCTAAGGTTCTTGCCCAATGACTTGTCAAATCCGTTTGTATCCAGAGTTGGGATTGGCAGCACCGGTTGGTCAGGCACGGTCGTCTCGGTCAGCGGGTCAACGACGGTTGGCGTAACCACAACAATCAGCTCAGTCGTTGAATGGTTGCTGTTCTTCGATTTGAAGAGATCCCCAAGGATAGGAATACTGGCAATACCAGGAGTTTTGTTGAGAATGTCGGTGGTCCGTTGATCCAGCAAACCCGAGATGGCGAAGCTCTGGTTGCTGCGCAACTCGACCTCGGTGGAGGCTCTGCGCGTGGAGAGCGCGGGGACGGAGAAACCGCCGATGGTGACTGAGTTGCTGTAATCCAACGCACTTACTTCGGGAGCTACGGTGAGCGTAATCGTTCCGTCCGCATTTACGATAGGCGTGAATTCGACCTTTACGCCGTAAGGACGGAATGAGATTGTGATTACCGGAGCGCCGCCAGCGCCACCGGGCTGGACAATGGGGAACGGGAACTCGCCACCGGACAGGAAATCGGCCTTCACGCCACTGACCGTGGTGATTGTCGGTTCGGCAAGAATCTGGAGGACCTGCTTGTTCTGCAGGTCCTGTATGGTCGCGCCGAGGTTCAGTTTTGCACTGTACAGCATGAAGTTGAGCGGGTTCGAAGCCGTCACCAATCCGATAGCAGTGCTACTCGCAGACCCACCCAGCGTCGCGGTCGAAGGGTACTGCGCTGTAGTTGTCGCCGCGAGGAAATTGGTATTTCCTCCTGGGTTGAAGAGATTGATGCCCAACTGAAGAAGCTTGGTGCGGTCCACCTCGAGGATCCGCACTTCGAGACGAACTTGCTTGGGATGGCCAGGGGCGACGGTTATCGCATTCACCACTTCCTTGGAATAGAGCCCCGCCAGTTTCACGGCATCGTCGGCAACTACCTGGCTGGTGAGGGTGCCGCTCAGGGTTACGCGGGCGCCGCTACCCTCGACCTTGACGGAATCGCTCCGCGTGGCCTCACCCATAGCCTGCCGGAGGCCATCGATGTCGAGATCGGAGGAGACAACGTAGTTCTGCGCCTGACCAGCTTCATCGAGCAGCGTGAGCGAACTGATGCCTGGGTTCATCGCGGTGACAACAATCTCATTGGGAGTCAGAGTGACGGAGTTGAGTATGGTGGGATCGGCTACATAGACGCGACGCAGGCGGGTTTTGGTATCGACAAAGATCGAGTGACCAACCGTTACATGAAGTGTCTTTCCCTCAGACGCGACGCGGCTCACGCTATCCATACCGCTGGGCGATGAAGCTGCCTGGACGATTGAGGACCTCGCCGATACGGGGCGGGACGCATTCTGTGCCCGGCAGAGAGGAGACAACATTGCAATCAGAATGGAGGCCGTCCAAATGGATAGACGTGCACCCTTGATGGCAAATGCCGGCTTGCGGTCGATGATGGATATTCTCGGTTTCACTGGAAGTTGTCCGTCTTCACCGTTCCGCCCATGAACGTTTCGACCGTATAGGGCTTAGGCGGGGCTGGCGCCGGCTTTTGGGGCTTCGGCGGCATGGGCGGCGCCGGCGTCAGTTGCGAGAGAAGCACTGGCTGACCCGTGAAATCCAGCCGGTCGGCGCCGTTCCTGAGCACAAAGCGCACTATGCCCTGGGTGCTTGCGAGGACCACGCGCTGGGCGTCATCGGGGCTTACGAGAATTGTGACCACGGTTGCGGTGACCGGCTTGCCGTCAGGGTCGGGCTCGGTTTTTTGCCCCGTCGCAAGGACCTCAGCATCCTGCAAAACCGTGGTAGTGAGTGGGTCCGGATTGATCGTGGGATGCAGTGTAACCAGGACATCGACATGAGTGCCGGGAAGCAGGAATCCGGCAACGCCAACGACTTCGTCGGTGCGCAGTGAGAGCGCTCTCATCCCGTCAGGAATCTTGACCGTGATGCCGTTGCCTGAGCCGGCGCTGGACAGTTGCCGCTCGAGAATGGGCTCACCCGCCGCCAGGGGGTAGAGAACGATACGCCCTATCAGGGGCTGAGGGGCGGTGAACGCGCCGGATAACGGCATGGATGCCGGCCAGTCAACCATATGCAAGTTCTCAGCTTTAATCACCTGGCCTGCTTCCATGTTCGCGGCCGCCGCGACATACTGGCTCTTGGGCGGCGGCGGAGCCGTATGCGTCTTGAACTTCTGACTGAGCCAGAAGGTGAAGACTCCAGAGACCACCAGGGCGATGATGAAAGCTGAGGTGAGTCGACGCGTAATCACACTGCACCCCTTCTATTGGAACTGAAAGTAGAGCGTTAGCAGGCTTCCGCCGGCAATTGCGAGGGCGTAAGGCAGCCTGAGCGTCTCACTGTTTGAGAGATTGATCTCCGGATGCGGTTGCAGCCCTTCATGGCCGTGATGTGAGGCCAGTGCACCGACGTTGGTCAGCGTCTGCTGCAAGCGTCCGCGGGCCACAGCCAGGGCGATTGCCATCGCTCCGCCGGACAGGGCGGTCAACACCAGAAGGTAAGCCACATGGGAAAGGCCCGCGATGCATCCAACGGCCATGATGAGCTTGACGTCCCCAGCACCCATGCCGCCCGCTAGATAGAACACAAGAAACACCAGGCCGCAAATGATTCCCGCAGCCAGAGCGGTGAACAACTGGCCCCATCCGCCAAGCGCGAGGTGCAACGCAAGGCCAAACAGGAAGGCGGGCATAGTAATGAAATTCGGGATCCGCCGGCTTCTGACATCGAAGACAGAGCTGATCAGAGCACAGGCAGCGGCGGTTGCAGGATACGTCAATTCGGGTTGAAGTGGAGCCATTGATCGTTCCTGTTAAGAAGCCATGGAGGGTTAGGGGATGAGCGACAATTGTCCGGAGTCGCGGGTAAGGCTCACATGAATTCTCAGCGAACTCATGTGAGCCTTATCCGGGGTTAGACAGCGGCAGTAAGGGCGGTGCTAATGCTGGTGAAGGTGTTCGCGATGGAGGTGGCGAGACCCTGCATCGAGGCGATGGAGCCGAGACCCACCAGGGCCGCGACCAAGGCATATTCGATCAAATCCTGACCGGACTCTTCTGCGATCAGGTTCTTCAGGAGCTGCTTCATGTTCTTCATTCCGTTCTCCGTATATCCAGGGTTAGGTGAGAGACATTTGAATGGTTGACCGCCTGAAACCTGTTGGCGGCACATGTCGACCGGAGGCAGCCTATGTGAGTGTCGACGTCTAACACTCACATAAGCCTTCCCGAACTAGACAGCGTTGCTGAGCGCGGTGCCGATGCTGGTGAACGTGTTGCTGATGGTGTTCCCGAGGCCCTTCATCGCGGCGACAGCGCCGAGACCTACCAGAGCTGCGACCAGTGCGTATTCAATCAGATCCTGACCGGAATCTTCGTTGATCAGGTTCGTCATAAGCTGCTTCATGTTCTTCATTTGTTTATTTCTCCTCGTTCAGGGTTTCCGCGGCACTCCGGGTTTGCGAGTCCCATGGGATGAAGAAAGAGTAGGGTTAGCGCGAGAGATTAGAAATCCCCAAGAAGTGTCACGGAATAACACTAAAGTTCGCTCCAAAATGACCCCTATATTCATGTTTCCAGGACACTTAGCTGACGCTTCAAGTTAGAATGAGAGAGTTCTCATGGCGACACTGGGTTACGCGCACCGTTCCCTGTGTTCTTTTTTCAGCGGCCATTTTTTCAGCGAGATATCGTCGTCTGCCGGCTTTCGCGCGCAATATGGCTGCGGGGATCGGTCGATGAGTGAAGTGTCATCATTCGATATCCGGAGGAATCAAGCGATCGGGAATCTCAGACCGCGCAAAGCCATTTGCAGTGGCACAATGGCTATGGCTCCTACTTTGAGTTCCTCACGTGATCTCATCCATGTCCGCACACGCCGATACCCTGAAGAGAGAACCCACTTTGGATCGAGCTGAGCCGCATTCACCTGGAGGTTGGTTCGCCCGGCATCGTTCGCTCGTCGTGATCCTCGCGGCGGCGTTGGGTCTGCGTCTGTTCGCGTTGCGGCTCTTCTTCACGAGCCATCCGCCAACCTTTCTGTTTGCTCATCCCTACGAGATGGGCCTGGTCGCGAACTCCCTCATTCATGGGCTAGGTTACAGCTCGCCGTTCGGCGGCTCGACGGGTCCCACAGCCATTGTTGCACCGGGATACCCGACGCTGATTGCACCTATATTTCTGGTCTTCGGCAGCGATACGTTTGCCTCCGCGCTCGTGATTACAGGATTGCAGATTGTTGTGAGCCTGCTAACCATCTGGCTGATGATGCATGTCGCCAGGGAGATGCTCGACTCCCGGGCCGCTACCGTGGCCGGCGCGTTCTGGGCAGTCTCGCTCCCGCTGGCTTGGATTCCGACTATCTTTTGGGAGACGAGCATCTCAGCGTGCTCATTCGTCGGGATCATCGCGCTTGCGATCCGCTGCCATCGCGAGCCAACCAGGGCAGCATGGATTCTGTTGGGCGTCTGTTGTGGCATCGCGGCGCTGATCAACCCTGCCCTGCTGCCGTCATTTCTGGCGATCATGAGCTGGTTGGCGTACGAAACCTGGCGCGTGGCGCGGTCAGCCGCAGTCATAGGACTGTTGGCGCTGCTGCTGGTTTACGCCCCATGGCCCATCCGCAACGCGTATCGGTTTCACGCATTCATTCCGTTGCGCAGCACCGTCGGGCTCGAGTTGTACATGGGAAACCGGCCGGGCGCGACCGGCCACCTGGACGAGTCGCTGTTTCCCATGTTCAACCGGCAGGAACTCGCCAGCTATCTCTCCAAGGGAGAGGTGGCCTATACCAACGATCAGGCTAAACAGGCATGGGCCTATGTTCGCGCGCGGCCTGGACACTTCCTCAATCTCAGTTTGCGGCGGGCGTATCGCTTCTGGGCGGGGACGGGCAATCTCAATGGACCGCCTGTCTACGAGGTCCACGCACTGCTTACGACCGTATTTGGTTTTGCCGGGCTCGCGCTTACCTACCGCAGACGAATGCGCTGGTTTGCGGTCATGATGACTCTGCCATTGCTGCTGTTTCCACTTCCCTATTACATCACTCACGCTGAATTCCGGTATAGGCTAAACATCGATCCGCTCATGACCGTTCTGGCTGCCTACGCGGTCACACAACTGGCTGCCTCCTGGTCGCAGCGACAGGCCGCTCGCCGCGCAGTCATGCCGGTTGCTGGATAAACCGGAATTGCTGGCCAACTATTGAACAATGCTCCGCGCGTCACCAAAATCACTTAGAATTAGTCTGCCGTGGGGAGAGCCATTTGCAGTGGATTGCGCGTTGAATCCACTTTGTGGAATTATCTCCTCCGTATCGCCCCTGTTGAGCGACCTAACCCTTCCCTGCAGCATCTGAACTCGCGGAGATTCAAGTTGGCACGTCAAATGTGGTCCGGGCTTGCGGCTCAAGTGCATTCCGGTTTCAGCAATAGCTCCACCAGCATCTTCGCCCCGGCAGGGACCCCAGCGCATTCCATCTTTGGCCTGTCGCTGCTGGTGCTCAGCATTACGGGCGTGATCTTTCTTGTGGTTGGAGGGCTGCTGCTGTATGTCCTGTTGCGCTACCGCCATCGGGCCGGCGACGCGAATGCATTGCAGGAACCGCCGCAGATCTACGGCAGCAATCAGATTGAGCTTTCCTGGACGGTCATTCCTATCCTCATCGTGGTCATGCTGTTTCTGGCCACGGCGCGCATCATTCTTGCCACCCAGGATGCACCCAAGCCCGCAAACGCGCTGGACGTCACCGTAATCGGCCATCAGTTCTGGTGGGAGTACCGCTATCCCAAGCTGGGCATCGTTACTGCCAACGAACTGCACATCCCCGTCAGCGACCCGAAGCATCCGGCGCCGACCTATCTCACTATGTCCTCGGCCGACACGGATCACAGCTTCTGGGTTCCCCGGCTGGCCGGGAAGATGGATCTGATCCCCAACCGGGTGAATACCATGTGGCTGGATCCGGAGACGTCCGGGCTGTATCTCGGGCAGTGTGCGCAGTATTGCGGCACCCAGCACGCCAAAATGTTGTTGCGGGTCTATGCCGATACGCCGGCCCAGTTTGCGGCCTGGATCGCGCACCAGCAACAACCGGCCATCGAGGATCCCAGCGTGGCCGAAGGTCGCAATATCTTCCAGCGTACCGCCTGCATTAGCTGTCATACTGTGGCGGGAACGGTCGCCACGGGTACATTTGGGCCCGATCTAACCCACGTCGCCGGCCGCGACACTATCGCCTCCGGGTCCTTGCCGCTCACTCCGACAAACCTCCGCGCCTTCGTCGACAATCCTGCGCAGTTCAAGCCCGGAGCGCTGATGCCGGCGATGCACCTCAACGATCACGACCTCGATGCCGTCACGGCATATCTGCTGACGCTGAAATAGCCAGGAAGGACACGCAATGGCAACCCAAGCTCCGGTGAACGCAGGCATCGAACAGACCGCACCGCGCCGGCTTGTGCTCGAGGTGCTGCACGACTGGGTGACCACGGTCGACCACAAGAAGATTGGGTTGATGTATATCGGCTACGCCCTGATCTTCCTGGTGATCGCGGGGTTCGAAGCCCTGCTGATGCGCGTCCAGCTAGCCATCCCCAACAACCACTTCGTGTCGCCGCAGGTATTCAATCAACTGTTCACCATGCACGGCACCACCATGGTCTTCTTCGTGGGAATGCCGATTCTCTTCGGCTTCGGCAATTACCTGGTCCCCCTGATGATCGGCGCGCGGGACATGGCGTTTCCGCGGCTCAACGCCTTCAGCTTCTGGATCTCTGCCTTTGGCGGCCTGCTGCTTTATTTCAGCTATCTCGGAGGCAGCGGCTTGTACGGCGCGGGCGGCGCGCCTGACGTCGGCTGGTGGGCCTATGCGCCGCTCGCCCTCAAGGCCTTCTCTCCCGGCCATAGCTCCGACTACTGGACGCTCGCCATCCTGCTCAGCGGAGTAGGCAGCATTGGAACGGCGCTGAATATAGTGGCGACGACAATCTGCATGCGCTGCCCCGGCATGAAGATGAACCGGATGCCGCTGCTGGTGTGGCTCTACCTGGTGATGTCGTGCCTGGTCTTCGTAACCATCAGCCCCCTGACTGCGGCGCAGATCATGCTGATGCTCGACCGCTATGTCGGCTCGCATTTCTTCGACACACAGGCCGGCGGCTCGGCGGTTCTGTGGATGCACTTCTTCTGGATCTTCGGCCATCCCGAGGTTTATGTCCTCATTCTCCCCGCCTTCGCCTTCGCCAACGAAATCATTCCGGTATTCTCGCGCAAAGCCGTTTTCGGCTACCCGGCGATGGTGGCCGCGTCCGTAGGCATCGGCTTTATCAGCCTCAGCGTCTGGGCGCACCACATGTTCACCATCGGTATGACCTCCGGCGCCAATACCTTCTTCGTGCTCGCCACCATGGCCATCTCCGTGCCGACTGGCATCAAGATATTCAACTGGCTGGCCACGCTGTGGGGGGGCAAAATTCACTTCACCGTTGCGATGATGTTCGCCATCGGGTTCTTGTTCCAGTTCCTGATCGCCGGCCTCACCGGCATCATGCTGTCCGTAGCGCCCTTCGATTGGCAGCTCGGCGGCTCCTACTTTGTGGTGGCGCACTTCCACTACGTGCTGGTGGGAGCGATTCTGTTCATGCTGTTTTCCGCCTTCTACTACTGGTTCCCGAAGATGTCGGGCCGCATGTTGAGCGAGAAGCTCGGCAAGTGGCACTTCTGGATCTTCCTGATCGGCTTCCACATGACCTTCGACTTCATGCACATCCCTGGATTGGAAGGCATGCCACGCCGCATCTATACCTACGAGGCCGACCGCGGATGGATGATGTGGAACATGATCGTGTCCAGCGGCGCAGTTTTCCAGACTATCGGCACGCTGCTCTTCGTCTACAACATGGTCTGGTCGTACTTCAAGGGCCCCGTTGCCGGGCCTGATCCGTGGGACGCGTGGACTCTGGAGTGGTCCACCTCCTCGCCTCCGCCAGCCTATAACTTCGCGGTGACTCCGACGGTCGCGAGCCGCCGTCCGCTGTGGGACCTCAAACATCCCGACGATCCTGATAGCCACTACGAATAGAGAGGACGCCCGTTGAGCGAAGCCGCCGTCATCCCGCACAACACGAACGCAGTCTGGGAACTGCCCTCGCGCGGCATTGTGGGCATGGCGTGCCTCATCGTCGCCGAGTCCGCAATCTTCATCATCTTCATCGTGGCGTATCTCTACTATCTCGGCAAGAGCCTGACCGGGCCGACGCCCAGCGTGCTCGAGGTCCCCATCTTCACCAGCATCTGCCTGTTTTCGTCGAGCGCCACTGTCCATGCGGCCGTCTCCGCACTGCACCACGGCAAGCGCAGTCTGTGCTCGCTGTGGCTGGCGGCAACGGTGTTGCTCGGAGGTATTTTTCTCGGCGGCACGGCGCACGAGTGGTATCACCTTATTACAGTCGATCACCTCACGATCCAGACCAATCTCTTCGGCACAACTTTCTATTCGCTGGTCGGTCTGCACGCAACCCACGTGGTTGTCGGGCTGCTCATGCTTTCGCTGGCGCTGTTCTTTTCGCTTACCGGCTCGCTGACCAGCAAACACACAGGCCGGCTCGAAGTACTTTCGCTCTATTGGCATTTTGTCGACGCCGTATGGGCCGTCGTCTTTACCGTCGTCTACGTGCTTGGCAGATAGACCGCATATCTGAGGAAGGAGGCACCATGCAGAATGAGCACACCAGCAGCGACCCGAACGTGATTCAGCTTCCGCGGCCGACCGCATGGCCCCTGGTGCTGGCACTCGGCATCTCGCTCATCATGGCAGGCATGGTGACGAACATTGCAATCGGAATTCTGGGACTTCTGCTTAGTATCGCCGGGGCCGTGGGCTGGGCTCTTCAGGTGCTTCCGCACGAGGCACACGAGGCTGTTCCGGTGAGCAGCGAAGAGATCACGGTCACAACCACGCGCACGGTTATGGAGCGTCCCGCGCGGCGCCCTGCGAGCCATGCGCCGCGCACAATTCTCCCCATCGAGACCTTCAGGATCACGACGGGCATCCGAGGCGGCATCGCCGGCGGCGTCGCGATGATCGTCCCCGCAACCCTATTCAGCCTGCTCAAGTACCACAGCCTCTGGTACTCGGTGAACCTGCTGGCGGCCGGTGGCTTCGTCAGTTGGGCGGGCGCCAGCGACGCGTTTCTGAGCCAATTTCATCTGCAGGGGCTTTTGGCCGGCGTCCTGATTCAAGGATTCACATCGTTGCTGGTGGGCTTGTTGTATGGCGCCATGCTGCCTATGTTTCCCAGATATCCGATTCTTACCGCGGGCTTCATGGCACCGCTGCTGTTTACCGGAATTGTGTATTCGGCTTTGGGTATTGTCAGCCCGATTTTGAATCAGCGCATCGACTGGTTTTGGTTCGTCATCTCGCAGATTGCCTTCGGACTGGTATGCGGCTATGTGGTCAATCTGCAGGCCCGCGTGCGCACGCCCCAGTTTAGGGCGCTGCCGTTCGCTGTCCGCGCCGGCCTGCATATTGCGCCGGAGGATCTGCCGCAGAAAAATACGAGCGAGGAAGATCACCTCCAATGAAATCACGAAGCCTGAGCTCGGTGAATCTGTGGCTGCTCGCCTGCGCGATCTCTCTGACGATCGCAGGTTGCCGCAGCGCGCCGGGAAAGCCCGGCCCTGAGCCGGAGACGCCGCGCCCCGAACAAGTGCTCGACTTCGCGACGCTCTACGGACAAAACTGCTCCGCTTGCCATGGCGAAAACGGCAGGAACGGCGCGGCGATATCGCTAGCCAACCCGGCATATCTCGCCATCGCAGGCACTACCACTCTCGAGCGTATTACCGCGGCCGGCGTTCCCGGCACGGCGATGCCACCGTTCGGCAAGACCAAGGGCGGCATGTTGACCGACCGGCAGATCGCGGTTCTCGCGGAGGGCATGGAGCAAGCCTGGGGAAACCCGGCAGCGCTCGCAGGGCAGGCTTTGCCCGCCTATGCCGGCAGCGCACCCGGCAATCCTGCGCAGGGACAGAAGACATTTGCCACCTTCTGCGCGCGCTGCCACGGTGTCGACGCCACCGGAGCAGCAGCAGGCAATGGCGTCCTGACTGGTTCTCTCGTCGATCCCTCCTACCTTGCCCTGATCAGCGATCAGGGCCTGCGCAGCATCATCCTTGCCGGCCTGACCGAGCAGGGCGCGCACGATTGGCGCGGGTACCTCGCGGGTCCGGGAGCGCGGCCCATGACCGGCCAGGAGATCGACGACACCGTCGCATGGCTTGCCTCGCATCGTATTGCGACGCCCGGCCAGATTTACAAGCAGCACCCGTAGCAAGCGGAGACACGCATGAGTGAACTTCTCAACCATCCCGACGAACCCAGCCAGTCCGGCATTGACGCTCCGCTACCCGACGCCAAGGCTGCGCTGCACTCGCGCCGGGCCTTCCTGTTCAAGCTTTCCGTGATGCTGAACGCGGCTGTCGGGGCCGTGCTGGCGGTGCCGCTGGTCGGCTACCTGCTGGGACCGGCGCTGAAGAAGGGATCAAACACCGGATCGTGGATTGTTCTCGGCGGCATCAACGACTTCCCTGTCGGAGAGACGCGGCTCGCCGACTTTCGCAGTCCGGTCGCCAGCTTCGACGACGGCGACACCGCCAAGGTCGCCTGCTGGGTGCGGCGCATCTCCGACCGGCAGTTTCAGGTCTTCGCAGTCAACTGCGCGCACCTCGGTTGCCCGGTGCGCTGGTTCGCGCAATCGAAGCTCTTTCTATGCCCGTGCCACGGCGGCGCGTATTACGAAGACGGCAGTCGAGCGTCCGGACCGCCGGAACGCGGTCTCTTCGAATATCGCTACAGGCTTGACGGTGACTCGCTGGTCATCCACGCCGGGGATATGCCCACGCTCGCAACCCAGGCCTCCTGCAAACAGAAGCCGCTGATCCAGATCGATCCGGCCGGCAATGAAACCGCATCCGCGCCCGCGAGGTCTCGCCGATGGCCAGCATGAAACAGCGCGTCCTCGCCGCTTACGAATGGCTGGAGCATCGGCTTGGCCTCATCAAACCGCTCAGCGAGGCTGCAGCGCATCCGACCCCCGAGAACAATGCGAGTTGGTGGTACGTCTTCGGCAGCGCGGCGACAGTGCTGCTGATCCTGCAGGTTGTCACCGGCATCCTGCTCGCACTGGTCTACAGTCCGTCGGCCAATGAGGCGTGGACCAGCCTCGGCATTCTGAACCACAGCATCCCGCTCGGCTGGTATCTGCGCGCGCTGCATGGCTGGGGCTCGGACTTCATGATCGCCATTGTGCTCATCCACATGGTGCAGGCCTTCCTGTTCGGGGCCTACAAGTTTCCGCGTGAGCTGACCTGGATGATCGGCGTCGGTCTGCTTCTGCTGACGCTGGGTATGGCTTTCACCGGCCAGGTCATGCGCTTCGACCAGGACGCCTACTGGGGCCTCGGCATCGGCGCCTCCATCATGAGCCGCGTTCCCTTCATCGGCGCGCCGCTGGTGCATCTGCTGCTCGGCGGTCCCATCATCGGCGGCGCAACGGTATCGCGCTTCTTCACCCTCCACGTCTTCGTCATCCCGGGACTGCTGCTGGCCTTCGCCTTCGTCCACATCTTCATGACCCTGAAGCACGGCGTCAGCGACTGGCCCATGCCCGGCCGGCTCGTCAGCAAGGCCACCTACGAGCGCGAGTACCGCGAGTTGACCGCGAAGACTGGCATCCCCTTCGTGCCCGACGCAGCCTGGAAGGACGCTGTTTTTGCCGCTGCGATAATTCTTGCCGTCATGGCGTGCGCGTTCTACTTCGGCCCCTTCGGTCCCACGGGAACGCCCGATCCCACCATCATTCAGACCGTCCCCAAGCCGGACTTCGCCTTTCTCTGGATTTACGCGCTGCTGGCGTTTCTGCCCACCTCGGTCGAGACGCCCTTCATGCTCATCATGCCAGTGCTCGTCATTGTCGCGATGCTGCTTCTGCCTGTATTCGCAGGCGAAGGCGAACGCCACTGGGCACGGCGGCCGGTCGCGGTGCTGATGGTATCGGTCATCGCGCTCACGCTCGGCATCTTTACCCGGCTGGCCACCTACACGCCGTGGAGTCCCATCATGGACGCGTGGACCAGCGCGCCCGTCCCCGCGAAGTATCTGCATAATCGCACACCGTTGGAGCGCCAAGGCGCGCTGGTGTTGCAGGACAAGCAATGCCGCAATTGCCACTCGCTGGGCAACGTGGGCGGACAGCGCGGCCCCGCGCTCGACGCAATCGCGTCGCGCATGACTGAAGACCAGATCATCCGCCAGGTGCTGCAAGGCGGCGGCAATATGCCCGCCTACGGCAATGCGCTCAATCCCGCGGAGACGAAAGCACTGATCCGCTTCCTGATGACCCTCAATGGCAACCTTACGCCCGCCGTCGATTCGTCGCGCGAACTGACCCACGCCGAGCAAACCCAGCCTCCGCAGACAACCCAGCCGCCCATGCCCGCATCCGCGCCGAAGACGCCATAGCCAATGTCCGACGCTGCACGCGATATCTTTGCCGACTGGTCGTTGCCCATCTGGCTCACGCTGTCGATTCTGATCGCCGCAGCAATTTATGTACGCGGCTGGATGGCCATTCGCAAGACCCGGCGGGCTCAATTCACCGATCTCCGCCTGATGTCGTTCCTTGGCGGCCTCGCACTTCTATGGACCGCGACCGCTTCCCCTCTCGATGGCTTTGCCGACGCGCTGCTCACGGTCCACATGGTCGAGCATCTGCTGCTGATGTCGGCCATCCCCATGCTTCTGCTTTACGGGCTCCCCGTCGTCCCGCTGCTGCGCGGCCTGCCTGCGCCTCTCAGGCTTTGGATCGCCGGGCCGCTGCTGCGCATGAAGCCGCTGCGCCGCTTCGCGCATTGGCTGGTGACGCCGGCCATCGCATGGCTGGCCATGAACCTTGGCTATCTCGGCTGGCATGCGCCGGCTGCCTACGATCTTGCGCTGGAAAATGAGACGTGGCATGGCGTGGAGCACCTCTGCTTTCTCGGCACGTCGCTTCTCTTCTGGTGGACTATCCTCCGGCCCTGGCCCGCGCCGAAGCAGCGCAACAACTGGGGAGCGTTGCTCTACCTGGCGCTGGCCGACATCGTCATGACGATGCTCTCCGGCTTTCTCACCTTCTGCGACCGGCCGGTCTACCCCTACTACGTCAACCACCCCAACCCGTTCGGAGTACCCGTGCTCACAGATCAGGTCCTCGGCGCGGTCATCATGTGGGTGCTCGGTTCCTTCGCGTTCCTGGTGCCTGCCATGGTGATCACCGTGCAACTGCTGTCGCCATCGCGCGAACGCAACGCGTAGCCTAGACCACCACCAGCCCGCTCTTCACTGTCCCCACAAAATCCGTCGCCGTCTGCACGATGAAGTGAAGCATCTCCTTGGTCAGTCCCGGGAACACGCCGATCCAGAACACCTGGTTCATCACAAAGTCGGTATTCGGCAACTCGCCCACCACGCGATGCTCCCATCCCTCATACGCCGGTTGCCGCAGCAGATTGCCTGCGAACAGCAGCCGCGTCCCAATCTTCTGAGTTTCCAGTGCGTGCGTAATCTGGTCGCGCGTAAAGGGCGCGTCCGTCTTCACGCCAATGGGAAATCCGAACCAGCTCGGGTCCGAATGCTCGGTGGCCTGCGGCAGCATCAGGAACTCCTCCAGCGGCTTCAGCGCGGCGTGCAGATACCGGAAATTCTCCTTGCGCCGGGCAATAAAGTCGGGAAGTTTTTCGATCTGCGAAAGCCCCAGCGCGGCCTGCATGTCCGTCGCCTTCAGGTTGTAGCCAATGTGCGAGTAGGTGTACTTGTGGTCGTATCCGCAGGGCAGCGTGCCCAGTTGCCACTCGAACCGCTTGCCGCACGTGTTGTCCTTGCCCGGTTCGCACCAGCAGTCGCGCCCCCAGTCGCGGAAGCTGTCGATCAGGACCTGCAGGATGGGCTTGTCCGTCATCACCGCACCGCCTTCGCCCATGGTGATGTGGTGCGCGGGATAGAAGCTCACCGTCGCGATGTCGCCGAACGTACCCACCTTGCGTCCCTTCCAGGTCGACCCCAGCGCATCGCAGCAGTCTTCAATCAGCCACAGGTTGTGCTTCCTGCAGAACGCCGTAATCGCATCCAGGTTGAAGACGTTGCCCAGCGTGTGCGCGATCATCACCGCCTTCATCTTCGGGCTGTACGCGGCCTCCAGCTTCGCCACATCGATCTCATACGTCGGCAGGGTCACATCCACAAATACCGGAACCAGCCGGTTCTGGAAGATCGGGTTCACCGTCGTCGGGAAGCCAGCCGCAACCGTCAGCACCTCGTCGCCCGGCTTCAACTGCCGCGCGCCCAGCTTGGGCGAGGTCAGTGCGCTCAGTGCGACCAGATTCGCGCTGGACCCCGAGTTCACCAGGCTGACCGAGCGCACGCCTACGAACCGCGCCAGCCTGCGTTCGAACTCCCGGGCAAACCGCCCGGTCGTAAACCACGCGTCCAACGCCGAATCCACTACCGAACAGATGTCCTCCGCGCCAATCACCTTGCCCGACACCGGCACCGTCGACGTCCCCGGAACGAACTCTTTCTCCGGGAACTTCGCCGCATGGTACTGCGCCGTGAGTTCAAGAATCCGCTGCCGAAGCTCTTCTGGCTTATCGCTCATATGTCTTCTTAAGGATACACACCCGCAGCGCCAGGCTGCGCACTCAACCAGCGTCCTTCACGCGACCGTATTTGCACCTGACGCGCCATCCTGCCTGAACGAAACGTGTTTGTGGCCAAAGAAGCTGAACACAATTGTGAACGTAAGGATGGCCCCCATTGCCATATAGACCGAACCGTGATCGTACCCCGTCCATCGGTGCAACAGCACGGCCAGCGGGGCCACCAGAAACGTGTTCAACGCCAGGCTCGGAAGATAAATCGTAAGACTGCGCAGATACTCCTTCAGGTAATTGCCCTTCGTCCGAAACACAAACCATTTGAAGGTCAGAAAAGAGAAGCCGATGTTGATCATCGATGACGCGGCCATGGCGACCGTGCCCATCAGCTTGGGCTGGTCCGGCTGCAACATGAAGAGCAGCTTCAGCACCACAAACGTATCGGCTACGCCGAACAGCGTATTGCCCCCGCCGATCACCAGAAAGCGAACCGACTGAATCCCTGCCAGCCGCTTGCTCATCTTCACGATCACGCTTCAAGCCTCCGCGATTCGGCAGCCAACCCACAGCTAGAAATTGATGCGCTCCTTTTCCGTTACCAGTGGCCGGTTCTGCACAATGCTATGAATGGACCCCACATACTCGCCGATAATGCCGAGCGAAATCAGTTGCACCGAACCGAGAAAGAACAGCCCAATCATGGTGGGAGCCAGGCCGAGTTCGAAGTGGCTCCAGAACACCAGCTTCAACACCAGATAAAAGAGGCCAACCGCCATGCTCAAAAGCGCGCACACAAACCCCAGGAACACCACCGCGCGCAGCGGAATTTTGGAGAGGTTGGTGATACCCAGCATCGCCATGTCGTACAGCGTGTACCAGTTGTTCTTGGTAATACCGCGCGTGCGCCGCTTCTGGTGGTATTCGATCTTCTTTGCCGGGAGGCCGATCTCGGCGATCTGCCCTCGAAAATAAGGGTTCGGATCGCGAAAATCCTTGCGCAGAATATCCATCACCTGGCGGTCGTACAGGCCAAACCCGGTGAAGTGCTCAAAGACCTTCACATCTGTCAGCTTGGCGATCGTCGTGTAGTACGCCGAGCGAATCGCATACATCAGTCCGCTCTCTTCACTCGTCGTCTTGATTGCCACCACGATCGGCCACCCTGCCTCCCACTCGCGGATAAAGTCCTTGATCAACTCCGGCGGGTCCTGCAGGTCGCTCAGCAGTACAATCACCGCGTCTCCCTGGGCCTCCAGCAGCGCATGGTGCGGAGACCGGATGTGCCCGAAGTTGCGCGCATTCACAATCACCTTGACGTTCTTGTCGCGCGCAGCAATCTTCCGCAGTTCGTCGACCGTGCCGTCCGTCGAGTTGTTGTCGATGACGATGTGCTCGTACCGGTACTGCGGCATCTCCGCCATAAGTTCGCGCACCCGGTCCGTCAGCACGCCAACGTTGCCTTCCTCGTTGTAGCAGGGACTCACGATGCTGATCAGCTTCATCTCTTCCCCCATCCTTCAAACCGTATCACGCGCGGCCGAGTGCCCATACCACGCAGCCGTCCGCCGAATCTGCTCCTGTAACCCCACCGTCTCACGCAATCCCAGCATCTCTTCCGCCCGCGCGACCGACGGCACATATCTGGTTGCAGGTGCATCCGGAACCGCCTGCTTCGCAACCCGAATCTCCGTCGCCGGCGCCAGCGTTGCCGCAACCACTTCGGCCAGCTCGCGGATGCTCACATCGTGCGCTGAGCCAACATTGATGGGGACCAGCGCCGGCGCGCGGAGCAGGATGGTCCAGAGCCAAATTGCCAGGTCCGCCGCGTAGAGATACGACCGCCGTGGTGTACCATCCCCGGCAATGGAAATCGGCCGACCTGCCAATACGTCGCCAATAAAGTTGCCAATCGCAAAATGCGCGTCGAGTGGAAGGTGCGGCCCGCAGAACGCCCAGCAGCGCGCAATCTTCGCCTCAAACGCCACACCCGTCGCCGTCGCAGTCTTCCGATGCAGCGCGCACATCAGTTCACTCGCCCGCTTCCCCTCCGCATACACGCTGGCTGCGTCCAGCGGATCGGGCGCGCCCGCATAGGTCTCCGGCACGTGCGTCATCTCCGGCGGCTGCTTGCCATACACCGCCCCCGAACTGGTCAGCAGAAACTTCCGCGCCCCGCACTGCGCCGCAAACTCAAGCGTCCGCTCCGTCCCCGCCAGGATCGTCGACAGCATCTCCAGCGGCTGCTCCTGCGATTGCTTCAAGCTCGCCTCAGTCGCCGCGTGGATCACATACCGGAACTCGCCCGCGGGAAAATCGAAATCCCGCACGTCCCCCCGCAGCATCGTGATCGCCGGATCGCCGGCCAGGTGCGGACATTTCGCCGCAAACTTCACCGGGTCGCGCGACAACACGGTCGCCCGCGCTCCCAGTCCAAGCTCGCGATTCACGTGGCAGAAGCTTTCGACTAACCAGCACCCGAAGAAGCCGGTCCCGCCCGTGACGAACAGGCGCTGCCCCCGCATCTCCTCCCACAGCTCCTGCGTCGCCGACCGGATCAGTTCAAGATCGTGCCAGAGTCTGTTCATGGAGTGCGAATCCAGCTCTGCGCATTATATGGCTGCGCTGTAGGTGCAGGCGGGGCTTAGTTCTTAGCTGCTTACGTCCAAACCCCGGTTGTAGATCGTCTTCTTCAGCGACGGTATCTGCGCGTAGGGGCTATCGATGTCGTCGATGTGGATCGCCTGGTCCTTCTCCACCGGTTTCAACAACATTTCGCCGCTCATCAGCTCGCGGCAGGAGAGCTGGCCCTTCTGCAGCGGTATCGCAAGATACACGTCTTCATCGGTCAAGGAGTGTCCTTCGGGAAGGTCCTCCTTCGCGTAAACGCCGCGCACCAGCGCGTCTAGATACTCAGTTTCTTTCTTGGGAGGCATGCGCTTCTGCGTCCCCGGTGCGCCGCACATTTCCTTCGCCTTATGGAATGCCTTGAACCACTCGTCGATCCGGTGCGGCAAGCTACAGTACGGCGAAACTTTCACTCCGTCGGAGTCGATGTCGATATGCCGCTCCCATGTCCGCGCACCCTTGGCATACGAGATCATCATCGAGTTCGTCCAGTCGGTACACTCGTGCGTCGAGTACCCGATGGTGTTGTTCGGGTAGCGGTTCTTCAGAAAATCGATCTGGTTGATCTCCAGCTCCGAATCCTCCGCCGGATAGATCGACACGCAGTGATTGATGGCCAGCGGAATATTCCGGTTCGCGAAGAACGTCACGATATCGTCCATGTCCTTCAACGACGATCCGCCGGTCGAAACCACCACCGGCTTCTTGGTCTTGGCGATCTTCTCCAGCAGCAACCAGTCGTTCATGTCGGAGCTGGCAACTTTCAGAATCGGCAGCCCAAGCTCGACGCACAGGTCGACCGACCGCTCGTCGAACGGGGTCGCCGTCGCAATGCATCCCGCCTGCCGGATCGCCTTCACCAGCGCTGCGTACTGATCGTCGGTCAGCCGCGTGTCCAGGGTTTTCTTCACGTAGCGCAGGTCGGTGCGGCCCTGGAAGTCCTTGTGGATGAAGTTCTCAACGTCCCGGAACTGCAGCTTGATCGATGCCCGCACATTGTTGAAGCGCACAATCTGCGCGAACTCCTGGATAATCTTCAAGCCACGTTCCACGCTCCCCAGATGGTTGTTCGCCATCTCCAGAACGAAGAGATCTTCGAAAACATCCTTGTCAATCAAAGTGCTACTCCTGTGCCAAACTCGAGACCAGCTCCGAAAAGCGATCAATCCGGAATGCTACCGGGACGGTCGAGCCTTCCGGCACGGCGCCGTACCCATGGGTCACTAAACAAAACCGCATTCCAGTCCTGGATGCGGCTTCAGCGTCTTCCATTGTATCCCCGATCATCAGGCACTCCTCTGGCGCTATCTCCCACTTTTGCAGCAGATAGCGCATCATCTCTTGCTTGTCTTGGTACATCGGCGTGCGCGAGTCTTTGGTCACAATCTCGTCAAACAGGCCCGCCGTGCCCTCGGCCTCCAGGATCTTCATCGAGATATGCCGCGGCTTGTTGGACACCACAAACAGGCGCCAGCCCTCCGCCTGCAATCTCCGCAATGCCTCCGCCGCGCCCTTATAATGCGGAGTCCTCCTCCAACCCTCGCTGTCGTAGCTCCAGCGAAACGACCGTTCCAGTTGATCAAGCTCCTCTTCCGTCGGCCGCTTCGCCGCCACGCGCGCCAGAATCGTCCGGATGGGCGGCCCAATCAGCGATCGCAGATCAACCTCGCCCACCGCAAGCCCGCAAGCCCGGAAAGCCGCCTCCAGCGAATACCGTATGCCCGGCAGCGAATCCAACAGCGTCCCGTCAAGGTCGAATACCAGGTTTCCCGGCAGCTTGTCGATCGCCATCACTTCTTGTCCGAGACCAACATGTTCGAGGCCAGTTCCGCCGGCGAAAGGAACGGGTACATGTCCTCAAGATTCGGCGTTTGAATCTTTCCATCCGGCAGGATCCTCGATCGCAACCTCGGTTCAAACTCCTGCGCCACGTCGAACTGCACATCGAACAGGCTCGGCCCCGGCTTCGCCAGTTCCGCCTTCACCATCTCCAGGTCGCCGATCTTGTCCACTGGGAACGACGGAATCCCATACGCCGCGCCCACCTTCAGCATGTCCGGAAAGGCAATCCCACTGGTGGCGCCCGTCCCGATCAGCCGCCCCTGAAAGAACCCATTCTGCGTCTGCCGGATGGACAGATACCCACCATTGTTCAGCACAAAAATCTTTACCGGCAGGTTGTGGGTCACCACCGTCTGCAGCTCCTGCACATTCATCTGCAGGCTGCCCTCGCCGGCCAGGCAGATCACCCGCCCGCCCTTCGCCCCCCCGCTCTTTGCGACCGCCACCCCAATCGATGCCGGCAGATCGTACCCCATCGACGCCGACCCCGAGTTCGAGATCAGCCGCATGCCCTTCTTCAGCTTGCCCGCCTGGTACGGCACAATGCACGCCGTCGCGTTTCCACACACCACCGCGTCGTCCTCATCGAGAATCGCAAATAGCCGATCGATGAAGTAGTACGGATTCAGCGGAGGCCCATCGCCCTTCTGCCGCTCCTGCACCACGGGATACTTCGTCTTCCACTCGCGCGCCCGTTCCAGCCACGCTTGATGCTTCATGCACGCGCACACGTCGGGTGCCCCATTCATCACGGCTTTATCGCGATGGGTGGGTTCATTCAACTGCCGCAGCATCTCCTGCAAGAACACCTTCACATCGCAATGAATCGCCACATCCGGATGGTGCAGCGGCTTGGTGAACTCCGCCGCGTCCACATCCACCTGAATCTTGGTCGCGAACCGCGCAAACGATGCCCAGTTGTAACTGGTCTGCCGGATATTCAGCCGCGACCCCAGCACCAGCAGCACGTCCGAGTTCTGCACCGTAAAATTCCCTGCCCGCTCGCCAATCGTTCCCGGCCGTCCGCAGAACAACTCGTCGTCGGACGCAATCAGGTCATGCGTCCACGCCGTCACCACGGGAATCCGCAGCTTCCGAATCACCGCGTCGAACTCGTCCAGCGCTCCCGCCAGCCGGACGCCGGTCCCGGCAAACATCACCGGCCGTTCCGCAGCCTTGATCCGCGCCAGCACCTCGGCCACGTCTGCCTCTACGCGAGCCTTATCCCAAACCAGCACATCTTCACTCGGATCGTAGTGCTTCAACTTCGCCGGATCGATCTGCACCGACTGCACGTCCACGGGAATATCCAGCCAGCACGGCCCCGGCCGCCCGTGCTGCGCCAGGTACCATGCCCGCTCCAGGTGGTACGCAATCGTCTCCGGATCGTCGATCCACACCGAGTATTTCGTGATCCCCGCGACCATGCGGACGATGTCGACCTCCTGGTCGCCAAGCTGCCGCAGGTTGGTGATCCCGTACGTCCGCATGCAGGTCTCGCGCTTCACCTGCCCCGACAGAATCAGCATCGGAATCGAGTCTGTCCACGCGCCGAACACCCCATTCAGCGCGTTGATGCTGCCCGGTCCCGACGTCACGTTCAGCAGACCGGGTGTATTCGTGATCCGCGCGTAACCCTCCGCCGCCATCGCCGCGCCCTGCTCGTGGTGCGTGCAGATGTAGTGGAGTCCCGACGTGCCGATCGAATCGTTCAGGTGCATCGCGCCGCCGCCGGTCACCAGGAAGATGTGCTTCGCCCCCCACTCCTTCAACCGGCCAAACACGTAGTCGGAGAGCTTCACCATAATCTATGTCCCCTTGCGGCACGCTCCACAAGCACCGCCCCACAACATTACTTTTTGGTCACTTCCAAGAATACATAAAGGCACTCCTTCCCCTTCCCGCATCGGAGTGCATGTCATACTCATACGTGGAGATGGCTTGCCGGTCGCTGTCCAACCCCCATCCTTCTCCGTGAAGGAGCACCATGAAAGCGGTCATCCTAGCCGGTGGTCTCGGCACGCGTCTCAGCGAAGAAACCACGGTCCGTCCCAAGCCCATGGTCGAGATCGGCGGACGCCCCATTCTCTGGCACATCCTCAAGCTCTACTCTCAGCAGGGCATCAACGACTTCATTATCTGCCTCGGCTACAAGGGCTACATCATCAAGGAGTACTTCGCCAACTACTTCCTGCACACCTCCGACGTCACCTTCGACGTCGCCGGCAACAAGATGACCGTGCATGACTCCGTCGCCGAGCCTTGGAGCGTGACCCTGGTCGACACCGGCGACGACTCCGGCACCGGCGGCCGCCTCCGCCGCATCGCCAAGTATCTCGATCCCACGAGCGATGACCCCTTCTGCATGACTTACGGCGACGGCGTCGCCGACGTCGACATCCAGGCCACCGTCGCGTTCCACAAATCTCACGGAAAACTGGTAACTCTCACTTCAGTCCAGCCCGTCGCCCGCTTCGGCGCCCTGGGCGTCAAGAACAACAGCGTCTATGCCTTCCAGGAGAAGCCCAAGGACGAAGGCGGCTGGATCAACGGCGGCTTCTTCGTGCTCTCGCCCAAAGTCATCGCCGAGGTCAAGGACGACCGCTGGATGTTCGAGCGCCAACCCATCGAAGCGCTGGTCGCCAAAGGCGAGGTCCAAGCCTACCCTCATCACGGCTTCTGGCAGGCTATGGACACCCTCCGCGACAAGCAGCAACTTGAAGACCTCTGGGCCTCGGGCAAAGCGCCTTGGAAGTCCTGGTAGCCTCCGAGCGCCTACGAATCGGGTGCCCCATCCTAACGACGGTTACATCGTCGTTAGGGTGGGTTATCGATTGCGGTAGCAATCGACCGCCTTGCCTCTGAATCGCCCAGCTAATCCACCGTCGGCTTCACCGCCCCATCTACCACCATCGCGCTCACCACCCCCCGCGTCGCCTCCAGCTTCAATCCAAGCTGTTCCTGCACGGCCGTAAACAGCGGTGGATCGGGCGCATCATCCGGTGCCTTCGGCAAGGCGCCTCCATACTGCGTCTCGTCCTGCGCCCACACCAGGTCGAAGTCGTACTTCCCTGTCAGCCCCGTCCGGTTTACTGTAGGCTTATCCAGCGTCGCCCGCTGCAGCATCGCCACAAAGTCATCCATCGTCACACTCCGCGCGGGCACCTCAATCCTGTCCGGATACACAATCCCAACAATTTTCGGCGGATCGTCGGGCTTGGCCGCGGCCTTCAGCTTTGGCCCACTCTTAGCCACCGTCAGCGCGTAGATCGACATCTCCTTATCCTGCCGATGGAACTTCAGCGCAAATCGCTCCACCAGCAGCGCACGCAGCATCTGCATCTGCTCCACCCTCGTTGGCGCAACTTCCCCTGGCGTCACCGCCTCAATGTTGAAGTGCTGCGAGTCGATCCACTCCGGCCCTCCCGAGATCGTCCGCGGATTCATGTCGTACCCGAGCGCAATCAGGGCCTGCAACGTGAAATTCGTAGCCACCCAGCGATGCGTCCCATCCATCCGGAACATCCGCCCCGCCTTCGCGTCCGCTTCCACCGGCTTCACGGTCGCCACTTCAAATGCGTCGAACTTCGGCCGCGGCGTCTGCGGTGTCTGTGCACCCGCACACAACGCGCACGCAACTACGATTCCCACCAGCAATCCCCGCATAGTCAGCCCCCTTAGCCTTAATCCTAAATCCGTGTTCATCCGTGCCTATCCGTGGTTGCTTGGTTTTTTTGAAATCGGTGCTCGTCGGTGCAAATCGGTGTTAAGCAGTTATTCTGATAGCCATGTCCGACCCCGCATTCTCGTGGCAAGGCCGCAAAGTCTTCCTCACCGGCCACACCGGCTTCAAAGGCGGCTGGCTCGCCCTCTGGCTGGCCTCCAAAGGTGCCATCGTTCGCGGCTATGCGCTCGACCCCGCCACCGACCCCAACCTCTTCACCGCCGCGCGCATCGCATCCAAAACAGGAGCCATCAGCCCGGGAAATGACATCCGCGGCGACATCCGCAACCCCGCCACTCTCGAGCCCGCCCTCCACGGCTTCGCCCCCGAAGTCGTCTTCCACCTCGCCGCCCAGCCCCTGGTCCGCACCTCGTACTCGGACCCCATCGGCACCTACGAGACCAACGTCATTGGCACCGCCCGGGTCCTCGACGCCATCCGCCGCACACCATCCGTCCGCGCGGTTGTCTCCGTGACAACCGACAAGGTCTACGAGAACCAGGAAACCCTCCGCCCCTACGTCGAGACCGATCCCCTTGGCGGCTACGACCCCTACTCCAGCTCCAAGGCCTGCGCCGAGATCGTCTCCGCGGCCTATCGCCAGTCCTACTTCCCCATCGCAGAACTAGCCAACCACAAGGTCGCCCTCGCCACCGCCCGCGCCGGCAACGTCATCGGCGGCGGCGACTGGTCCCAGGACCGCCTCATTCCCGACCTCGTCCGCGGCTTCCTCTTGGGCGAGACTGTGCGCATCCGCCGCCCCCACGCCATTCGTCCGTGGCAACACGTCCTCGAGCCGCTCGCCGGCTACATCTCGCTCGCCGAGCACCTGCTCTCCGCCAACCCCGCTCCCTACGCCACCGCCTACAACTTCGGGCCCTTTGACGACGACGCCAAACCCGTGGGCTGGATCGTCGAAAAAATGACCGCCTTCTGGGGCGACGGAGCTTCCTGGGTTGTCGACCAGGAGGAAAGCGTCCACGAGGCCGGCTACCTCAAGCTGGATGCCTCCCGCGCCCGCGCCGACCTTAGCTGGAAACCCCGCCTCCGCCTCGAAACCGCCCTCCAGTGGCTCGTCGAGTGGTATCGCGCATGGCAGTCCGGAGCCGATATGAACTCCTTCACTCTCAGCCAGATAGAGAAATATGAGGCGCTTTTGGCGGGAAAATGACGTGTCAACCCAATTTCGGCCTAAGTCATTCTAAAAGCGGATGATAGCGAATGTATTTGAGTTATGGTCAACTTGGTAAGCTAATAATAGGAGTAAATAAAAGAACCCCATTGTCGGCGGCGTTCCGTCCGCGTGACTTACGACCTTCCCCTAAACCTTTTAGAATCTTATTTTTGCAATAAACCCAATGAAATCTTGCTTTTGCAGAACGGCAATTTCGGATGTACCTCAAACAAAGGAGCTTAAGCATACCCATCCCTGGGGGGGGAGGGGGGTGGGTCTTACAGTTCCGACTCGGCCCGCGCACGCCCAGCCAATCCGCTTGTTCCATCCGCAACTTATTCTTTTCCTTTTACTTCCACTTCTCTTACCCGCGCCGCTGGCCGCCCAGCCTGCCTCGGCAACCACGTCAACCATCCCTGCGCTCTTCCTCTCCGACGTCCACCTCGATCCATACCACGATCCCGCCAAAGTCACGAAGCTCAACGCGGCTCCGGCCGCCGACTGGCCCACGATCCTCGCACAACCCGACGCCACCGCCCAGCCTGCTGACTTCGCCGCCCTCCAGGCCGCCTGCCCCGTCCGCGGCGTCGACACCCCCAACGCCCTCTGGCTGTCCAGCCTCCACGCCATCCACACCAACGCGGCGCACGCCCGGTTCGTCACCCTCAGCGGCGACCTCCTCGCCCACCAGTTCGACTGCAAGTACCGCGCGCTCCTGCCCGCAGCGACCCACGCCGATTACCTCGCCTTCGCCGAGAAGACGATCCAGTACGTCGTCACGTCACTCCGCGAATCCCTCCCCGGCGTCCCCATCTACGTCGCCCTCGGCAACAACGACTCCGGCTGCACCGACTACGCGCTCGATCCCGCGCACGACCAATTCCTCGCCCTCACCGCAAAAGTGGTTGCCGAAGCGCTCCCTGGGGATCTCTCGCAGGCAGATCGCGACGCCGCCCTGCGCGATTTCGCCACTGGAGGCAACTACAACGTTCCGCTCGCCGCCGTGCCCCACGCGCGCCTCATCGTTCTGGACGACGTCTTCCTCTCCGTTCGCTATACAACCTGCTCCGGCAAGCCCGACCCTGCCCCCGCCGCAGCCCAGCTCGCGTGGCTCCAAGCTCAGATCAACTCCGCCCGCCAGCACAACGAACGCGTCTGGGTCATGGGCCACATTCCGCCCGGTGTCGATCTCTACTCCACCGCCCGCAGGGTCCCGAATCTATGCACTGGCGGCAAGCCGCAGATGTTTCTCGGTTCTGAAGGCCTCGCCGAGGTCCTGGCCGCCAATGCCGACATCGTTCGCCTCGCACTCTTCGGCCACACCCACTCCGACGAGATGCGCCTGCTCACACCAAGCTCCACCGAGGCGGGTGCCCCACATCTCGGGGTCCCCGGCGAGCTTGCTCGCGGGGGTGAGCGTCTCGATTCTGAGATGTTGGCGAAGGATGTTCCGGTCAAGGTCGTTGCCTCCATCACGCCCGTCAACGGAAATCGTCCCACCTTCACCCTCGCCTCCATCGATCCCGCCACCGCCGCGCTGGTCGACTACACCGTCATCATCGCCTCCAACTCTACCGGCCTCGCCGCTACCTGGTCATCCGAGTACACCTACTCCGCCGCCTATCACCAGCCTGCGTTCGACGCTCCTGCCCTCGCCAGCCTTATCACGGGCTTCCAGGCCGACCCGGCCGCCAAATCCCCCGCCAGCCAGGCCTACCTCCGCGACTACTTCCCTGGCGATCTATCCTCGTTGCTCCAGTTGGCGTGGCCGCAGTATGCCTGCTCCATGGACCACGACTCCGGCCAGAGCTTTACTGCCTGCGCCTGCGCAGCCGCGAAGTAGGCTGCATACTGCAACTCCAGCGCCGTCGGCCACGTGTCCGTCTCAGTCGAAGTAGTCCCCTTCAACTCAAGGAAACACTCATGCGAACTTTGCTCGGACTCGCCCTCTTCGCCCTCACGCTCAACGCCGCCGCGCAGGCTCCAGCCAACGATACATCTCCCGCGCCAGCCGCGCCGCCGCAGGCCGTCCGCCCGGTAATGCCTCCCATCGTCCCTACGGTCGTTCCGCCCGCGCTGCCCGGCCCGGTCACCTACACCTGCGGAGCCGCTAAGAAAGGCGCAACCGCGCTTACCCTTGCGACCCTGGTCTCGGACAAGTCCGCCGGCTGGGACTTGAAAACCGTCCCCACCGTCGCCAACGGCATCTGCTCGGCAACCGACAAACCCTTCTTCTTCTCCATCCCGGTTCCGCCCGGTAACTATCGCGTCACAATGGAGTTAGGCGGCAAGGAAGCCTCCACCGTAACCGTTCGCGCGGAAGCCCGCCGCCTCTACGTCCAGACCCTCCCCATTGCCGCCGGCAAGACCGTCACTCGCACCATCGACGTCAACGTGCGCATCCCCGAGTTCACCAAGCCCGACGGCACCCAGGGCCGCGTCCGCCTCAAGCAGCGCGAGATCGGCAACCTGGATTGGGACCCCAAGCTCACACTTGAGTTCAACGGCGTCAACCCCGCCTTCCACTCGCTCACCATCGAGCCGCTCACCGGCGCAAAGGCCGAGCCCACCCTCTACCTCGCCGGCGACTCCACCATGGTCGACCAGGATGTCGAGCCCTGGGCCTCCTGGGGCCAGCAGCTTCCGCGCTTTTTCCTGCCCGGCGTCGTCGTCGCCAACCACGCCGAATCCGGCGAATCCGCCATCTCCTTCCTCGGCGAACAGCGCTTTGCCGAGATCATCTCCATCATCAAGCCGGGCGACTACTTCTTCGTCCAGTTCGCCCACAACGACCAGAAGGTCGCCAACGGAATGCCTCGCTACGTCCAGATCATGACCGATTTCGTCACCCAGGTGAAAGCCAAGGGAGCGACCCCGGTCATCGTCACGTCCATGAACCGCGACAGCTTCGACGCCGACGGCCATATCAACGACACGCTCGGCGGCTACCCACAGGCCTCCCGCAAGATCGCCGCCGACACCGGAGTGGCCCTCATCGACCTGAACGACATGTCCAAGACGATGTTCGAAGCCATGGGCCCCGCGGGCGCCGACCACGCCTTCATGAAGTTCAAGGCCGGCAGCTATCCCGGCGTCGACCGCGACATCTCCGACAGCACCCACTTTAACAACTTCGGCGCCTACGAACTCGCCCGCTCGATTGTCCACGGCATCCGTGCAGACAAGCTCCCCATCGCCAAGTTTCTCGACCCCGGCGTCCCCGACTTCGACCCCGCCCGCCCCGACGTCTTCGCCGACTTCCACCTGCCCTACACCCCACCCCAACAACAAGGAGACGTAACCCAAATCCCCCAAGCCAACCTGAAGTAAACGCGATATTCCCCAGATCTGCGAATATGTTATTTCTCGCTCAGCAAACCACGATACAGTTTGACGGTCTGGGCGGCGACGGACTCCCAAGCAAAGATCTGCTCGACGCGCTTGCGCCCGGCGTCTCCCATGCTCGCGCACAGCTCCGCGTCCCCCATCAGCTCCGTAATCCGCGCCGCCAGATCGCGCGCAAATCGGTCTGCATCGACTGGAAATCCTGTGACCGAGTCCGGCTCGAACGGCACCAGATAGCCGGTCACGCCGTCGACCACCACCTCCAGAATGCCGCCGGTTGCGCTCGCCACCACTGGCGCGCCGCACGCCATCGCTTCGAGGTTGATGATCCCGAACGGCTCATACACCGACGGACAGCAGAAGACGCGGCAGTTGGAATACAACTCGATGGCTTCCGGCTTGGTCACCATCTTCTCGATCCACACGATGTTGCCGCCCGCGGCCTGCGCCGCCTCCACACCCGCACGCATCTCCGCGGCAATTTCGGGCGTGTCGGGAGCGCCCGCGCACAGCACCAACTGCATTCCCTTGGGCAGATACTTCACCGCTTCCACCAGGTGCACGACGCCCTTCTGCCGCGTGATCCGCCCGACGAACAAAACGTAGGGCGCGCTCACGTCAACGCCATACTTCACCAGCGCGTCGGTCGCCGTAGTCTTCTGATACTCATGCAGGTCGATGCCGTTGTAGATCACGTGCACCTTCGTCGCATCGACTTCGGGATACGCGCGCAGAATGTCCGCCTTGGTCCCATGCGAGACCGCGATGATCGCGTCCGCGTCCAGGATCGCTGTGCGCTCCATCCACGAACTCATCGCATAGCCCGACCCCAACTGCTCCGCCTTCCACGCCCGCAACGGTTCGAGAGAATGTGTGGTGAGCACGAACGGGATGTTATACAGCTTCTTCGCCAGGAATCCGGCCATCGACACGTACCACGTGTGCGTGTGCACGATGTCGATGCGGCCAAGTTCCTTCATCTGCGACAGATTCAGCGCCAGTGCATCCACCGCAGTCTTGAACTTCGCATCCGTTCCGGCCGTCACCTCCGCCGGCGGCTCGTCGCCGATCACGTGCAGATTGCCCTCGTCGGCGCGCTGCGGCCCCCAGCAGTGCACTTCCACCTCAATCAGCTTGGCCAGCTCGCGGCTCAGATACTCCACGTGCACGCCCGCACCGCCATACACCTGAGGCGGATACTCCCGCGTCATCAACCCAACCCGCATCCCTCACCCCCGGAATTCCTCGCAACAGCATACGCGAGAATCAGCTTCTCGCGGCGGAATCAGCCCACTACACAGAGGAACGCCCAATTAGTTGGGCGACGGATGCTCGACATGGTCGATCATGATCACGTCAACCATCGCCTTCGTGGGCTCGATCCGCAGCCCGATCTTCTGTTGCATCGCGACGTCCAGCGGCGGCGGCCCGTTCGGATTGTCTTTCCTTCGCAAAGCAATCCCCGCAGAACGGAACTGCACAAACTGCGAGTCGTCCGGCGTCCAGCGCAGACGAAAGTCGTAATGCTCGGTCAGCCCCGTCCTGTCTACCACGGGCCGGTCCGTCACGCTCCCCTGCATCTCTTTTGCAAACTCGTCCATCGTTATGTTGCGCGCCGTCAAGTCGCCCAGCCTGCCAAATTCGAAAACATCTTCGTTGCCCTGACCCGCTGCGCTGACCGTCATCTTCGGGCCACCTTTAGCCACTGTGATGGCAAAGACAGAAAGCTCGCGCTGCTCGTGATGGAACTTCAATGCAAATCGGTCCGCCAGCAGCTTCTGCAGCATCCGGTCCGCCTGTTTGTCACTCGGTTCGCCCGGTACGTCCGGCACGCCGTCGATGTCGTAGAGCTCCGTGTCGAACCACGCCGGTGCGCCGATGATCTGCCTGGCATGCAGCCCATATGCGTCCGAGAGCAGGTCATTAACGTTGTAATTGACCATTGTAAAATGCCGCCCCTCAAAGTCGATGGTTTTGCCCGGTTCGCTCGGCTTGCTCGGCTTGATCGTCGCAACCTCGAACGCTGGGTCCGCATCCTTCGCCATCGGCTTCGCCGGCTCGGGGATCGCCCACGTGTCCTCCTCGGACACACGAGCGAGGTTCAGAGTGTGCGTCTCCTTTCCCTGGGTCGAGCTACCAGAGATGGTGTTGCCGTCCGGGTTCAGCGTGCCCTTGTAGGTCAGGCCGATCGACTTTATGGTGAAGATCACTTCCGGCCCCTGCAGCGACACCGAGCTCATGGCAATCGCCTCCCCACCCTGATCGATCGAGTACAGCGCGCCACGATACTTGCCGTCGTCCCCTGCAATCTTCAGCACGGTTCGCAGCCCTTCGCCTTCGCCCGTCTGCAGCGTCCCCTGCCAGTTCCCCGCCAGCTTCCCCTGCGTGTGTGTCTGCGCGCCCTCGGTCAGCTGCTTCCGCTGCGGCGGTGGAGTCGCCTTGTCCTGCACGCTGCCTTGCGCCCACGTCTGTCCAAGGCCCGCAGCGAACCCCAGGGCCACCGTTAACGCTGTCGCTCTCTTCATCATCATGGATATCCTCGGTCCTTCGCGTCGCAACCGTCTCGGAACACTGCGTCCATCCAAAGTTTACGCGGAAGGTCGGCCTCCGTTCGACCCCTTCCCCACCTCGAACCTAGTACCTTGAACCTAGTTATGTGTGGCCGATATCTTCGCCGCTCCGACAAGCAGCGCATCGTCGAAGCCTTCGAAGTCTGCAAAGGTCTGGCCGACCTCGTGCTTCCTCCGTGGGACTACAACGTGGCGCCGACGACTTTTCAGCCCGTCATCCGCCTTGCAGTCGATTCGGCCCGCGACATCGGCGACGGCGGCTCGCGAGAGCCGGCCCGCGAGCTGACCCTGATGCGCTGGGGCCTGGTGCCTTACTTCGCGACAGACTTGAAACGTTTCGGCTACTCCACCATCAATGCGCGCGCCGAATCGTTGACCACCAACTCCATCTTCCGCAGCCCGTTCGAACGCCGTCGCTGCCTCGTCCCCGCCGACGGCTTTTACGAGTGGAAGGTGCTGCCCACGCCTACGCTCTTCGGCCCCGACCCCACCCCGAAGCCCGCAAAGAAGAGGGACGCCGCGGAGAAGCAGCCCTACGCCTTCACCCTGGCCAGCGGCGAGCCCTTCGCCTTCGCCGGCCTGTGGGACCGCTGGAAGGATCCCGCCGGTGGGGTGCTTGAGAGCTTCTCCATCATCACCACCACTCCCAACGAGCTCACGGCAACCGTTCATGACCGGATGCCCGTCATTCTGCGCTCGCAGGACTACGATCTTTGGCTGCGGCGCAACTCTCGAGAACAAACCGCCCTGCCATCCCCGCCGCTGGAGTTGCTCGCGCTCCTGCGCCCTTATCCTGCCGAGGGCATGCGTGCCCGCGAAGCCCACAAGGACGTCGGCAACGTCCGCAACAATCACCCCGGCCTGCTCAACAGCGCCTGACCCGCAGGTTTCTGCCTTGAAACATTCTCTCCAATGAACTAACTTGGCTTCGATACGCCTGCGCGCCGCACCCATGAAGCGACTCTTCCTCTGCGCCGTCCTCCTCGTTGCCTTCCCGACGATCGCACACGCGCAGGCCAAGAAACCTACGCACGTCTTCGCCACCCAGGGCGACCACTTCATCCTCGACGGAAAACCCTTCAAAGTCCTCTCCGGCGAACTCCACTACGCCCGCATCCCGCGCGAGGACTGGCATGCGCGCCTGAAGATGGCCAGGGCCATGGGCCTGAACACCATCGCCACCTACGTATTCTGGAATGTCCACGAGCCCTCACCCGGACAATACGACTTCACCGGCCAGTACGATGTGGCCGCCTTCATCAAGGCAGCGCAGCAGGAGGGCCTCTACGTCATCCTCCGTTCCGGCCCCTACGCATGCGCGGAGTGGGACCTCGGCGGCCTGCCCGCATGGCTGCTTGCCAACCCGAAGTCCGCGCAGGCCATCCGCACCAATGACCCCGCCTTCATGGTCCCGGCGGAGCGCTGGATCACGCGCCTCTCCAACGAGGTGCTGCCGCTGCAGATTGGCCGCGGCGGCCCCATCCTGATGACGCAGATCGAGAACGAGTACGGCCAGTTCGGCGACGATCACACCTACATCTCCCACCTGCACGACATCTACGTGAAACTCGGCTTCACCGACTCGCTGCTCTACACCGCTGACAACTGGCGTCACATCCCAGAGGGCTCCGTCCCGGGCCTCTTCGCAGCCACCAACTTCGGCATCGGCAACCATCAGCGCGGCATGGACAACCTGGCCACGGCGCGACCAGGCCAGGCGCTGTTCGTCTCCGAGTACTGGCCCGGCTGGTTCGATCACTGGGGCCATCCGCACGAGACCCGCCCCGTCGCCCCGCAGATCGCGGACATCGACTACATCCTCAACCGCGGCGCCGGGATCAACATTTACATGTTCCACGGCGGGACGAGCTTTGGGTTCATGGCGGGCTCCAGCTACATCAATGACAAGTTCCAGCCCGACGTCACCAGCTACGACTACGACGCGCCGCTCGACGAGTCCGGCCGCCCCACGCCGAAGTACTTCGCCTACCGCAAGGAACTGGCCAAATGGAGCCGCTGCGGCAACGAGTCCTGTTTGCCGCCGGTGCCCGACGTCGCCCCGCCCATCACCATCCCCACCATCAAGCTCGACCGCGAAGAGACTAATCTCTGGGATCAGTTGCCAAAGCCGATCGCCAGCGCGTTGCCCGCGCCGATGGAGAGCTTTGGGCAGAACTTCGGCTACATCCTCTACCGCACACAACTCCCCCAGGCTGTTCACGGCGACCTCATCATCAAGGACATCCACGACTTTGCGACCGTCTACATCGACGGCAGACTGGCTGGCACGAAGGAGGATCCCGGCATCCTCGATCGCCGCAATGCCACACCCGATGGCAGCCTGCCGCCGATCCCCATCGCCACGACGAGACCCGCACGGCTCGACATACTTGTTGCTAACGACGGCCGGGTCAATGTCGACCACACCATGCGAACCGAGACGAAGGGCATCACTCAGTTCGCCGTGCTCGACGGCCGTCCGCTCTCGGACTGGCAGGTCTATACCCTGCCAATGGAGCAGCTGCCCGCCGCTTATAAGGCCATGCCGGATCCGAAACTTCTCGGCGAGCAGATGGCAAGCGCTTTAGCGAATATTCAGTCCCAGATGTGCGTACCCAAAGGCGAGGAATCCCACTGCGGTTTCGGCTACGGCACAGCGTGCGGATTACTGCCCATCTGCGGGACCCCAGCAGTAACCATCGTTTCTTCGGAATCAGTGTCAAAACAACCTCCATCGCCCCAGGCTCCCGTCGCGCTGCCGTTCGCGGTGATGCAGAACTTCCGTACCCCCGCTTCTTCCGCGCCATTTTCACCCTAACCACCACCGGCGACACGTTCCTCGATATTCACTTGCTCGGCAAGGGCGCGGTCTGGATCAACGGCCATAACCTCGGCCGCTTCTGGTCTGTCGGCCCGCAGCAAACGCTCTACGTCCCCGGTCCGTGGCTACACACGGGCAGCAACGAGATTGTTGTTTTCGACCTTCTCCCGCAGTTGCAAGAGTCCGTTCAGGGGCTCGACCACCCCATTCTCGATGGGGCTGTCAGCGACAAAACCATCAGCAATCAGGAATAATGGGCAGCGCCGAAACTCACAACTCGCGGCAACCGTATCCAAAGGCATACCCGCCGCACAGGAATCGACCAACCAGCAAGAAAGCTCTAACGCCAGCTCGGAGAATCCCATGAACAAGCATCCGCTCCTGCAAACCCGCCTCAATACGCTCCGCACCTTCGCCGCATGCAGCATGGCTGCCGCGCTTCTGCTCGCGCTCGTCCCCGCGCTCACCGCACAGGCGCCTGTGACCTCCGTCGAAACCCTGCGCAAGAACTTCGTCAATCCACCCAACGAGGCCCGGCCCATGGTCCGCTGGTGGTGGTTTGGCGCGGCCGTGGTGAAGCCTGAGATCCTGCGTGAGTTGCAGCAGATGAAGGCTGACGGCATCCAGGGCGCCGAGCTCGCCTTCGAGTATCCCGAGGTCCTCGACGACCCGGCCAAAGGCCTCAAGAACCTTCCCTTCCTCTCGCCCGAGATGCTCGACGACGTCAACTTCGCGCAATCCGAAGGCCGCAAGCTCGGCCTGCGCATCGACGTCACGCTCTGCTCCGGCTGGCCCTACGGTGGCCCGCATATCACGCTCGACGAGGCCGTCAGCGCGCTGCACACCTTCGAAGTCCCCGTCCCGGCCAATGCCACCACGGCCGAGATTCCCGGCGGCGCGCCCCCCGCAGCGAATCCCAGGGGCCTCGTTTGGAGCGAAGGCGACCACGTCATCTCCGCCGTCATCGCCGATCCTGCTGCAACCGTTGCACGTGACTCTGCAGCACCTGGCCACGGTGGACGAGGCGGAGGCCCGCGCCCGCCGTCCTATGACGCTCTGACTGCCAAGCCCATCACCGTCACCGGAACCTCCGCCACCTTCGCCGCCTCAGACAAGCCGCGCGTCGCCGTCTTTTTCGTTGCCGGCCACACCCGGCAGCAGGTCAAACGCGCTGCCGTCGATGCTGACGGCTGGGTCCTCGATCCGTTCTCCCACGATGCCGTCGCCAAACACCTTGAAAAGGTCGGCGAACCGCTGATCAAGGCGTTTGGAGCCACCCCGCCCTACGCCATCTTCTCAGACTCGCTCGAGGCCTACGGCGCCGACTGGACCCCCAAGCTGCCCGAAGAGTTCAAGAAGCGCCGCGGCTACGACCTCCTCCCGCACCTTCCCGAACTGGTCGCCGGAGGAACACCGGAAGCCGACACAATCCGCCACGACTACGGCAGGACGCTCACGGAATTGATCAACGAAAACTACCTGACGCAGGTTGCCGATTGGGCCACCATGCATCACACGAAGTTCCGCTCGCAAACCTATGGCGAGCCGGCTGTTAGCTTCTCCAGTGAGGTCATCCCTCAGCTCGCCGAAGGGGAAGGCCCGCAGTGGCGCTCCTTCTCCACGCTGCGCTGGGCTACCTCCGCCAACCACGTCTTCGGCCGCGATGTCAGTTCCGGCGAGACCTTTACCTGGCTTCACTCGCCCGTCTTCCGCGCCACTCCGCTCGATATGAAGACCGAAGCCGACATCGACTTCATCATGGGCGAGAACCAGATCATCTGCCACGGCTGGCCCTACTCGGCGCCCGACGGTGAGGTGCCCGAGCCCGGCTGGTCGCTCTACGCCGCCGCTTCCTTCAACAATCACAACCCGTGGCATCCGGTGATGCCTGCCGTCACCGCCTACATCGGCCGCATGAGCTACCTCCTGCGCCAAGGCCAGTCGGCCAACCAGGTTACCATCCTGTTGCCCACCGACGACGTTTGGGCCGGCTTCCGCCCCACCCAGACCACCGTCACCGGTGCCATGGGGCCGCGCGTCACGCCCCTGATGTCCCCCATCCTCTCCGCCGGCTACAACGCCGACTTCATTGACGCCGACGCCATCAACAAAGTGGGGCTCGGCACCCACCAGATTCTCATCCTTCCTGCCACCAACCGCATTCCCCTTGAAACCCTGAAGAAGATCGCGGCCTTCGTCGCGGCTGGAGGCAAGGTCATCGCTGTCGGCCACGCCCCCGCTATCGATCCCGAAGGCAAGACTCTTCCCGAACTCACCAGTCTTTCGAAGCAACTCTTCGACCCGGCCAAGTCCACGCTAGTACCCAACGAAGCCGCGCTGGCCGCAGCCTTGAATCAGGCCGTCAAACCCGACTTCCGGCTTCCGGCTGACGATACCGTGGCCCGGACCCAACTCGGGTTCATCCGCCGCAAGCTTGCATCCGCAGACATCTACTTTGTCACCAACACCAGCAACCAACCTATCGACACGAGCGCCTCCTTCGCCACCGCGCACAAGTTCGGAGAGGTATGGGACCCCGACTCTACCAGCGCTGCTCCAGCCTCGGCGGAGTCGCTCCCGATCCACCTGGCACCCTACGAGTCGCGCGTCTTCGTTTTCAGCGACTCCCAGCCTGTGGTTAAGCCCGCACCCGCAGGCCGCCCCTCTGTTCTGGACATCAGCACGGCGTGGAAGCTCACATTCCCCGGCATCGACAAATCAAAGGATGAACCTGTCCTCACCGACTGGACCTCCGATCCGTCCACCCTCCACTACTCTGGCGAAGGCATCTATTCGCGCGACATCAACCTGTCTTCCCCGGCGACCAATCCCGTCTACCTCGAGGTCACTGGAGGCAAGCCCTTGTCCGGCGCGCCGAACTCTCCGCCGGAACGCGGACCGGTCCCGGGAGTCCTCGGCCCCGACGGCCTGCCGAATCCGCTGGTCACCCGCACCGGCCCCGGCATGCACGCCTACTACGACCCACCCATCCGCGAAGCGGCGCTGGTCGTCATCAACGGCCAGCCTGCCGGTGCGTTGTGGCATCCGCCCTACCGCCTCGACGTCACCAAGTTTCTCAAACCGGGCATGAACCACTTCGAAATCCATGTTTTCAACACCGCGCTCAACGCCTGGTCCGCACTTCCGCCGCACGACTATGGCCCGCTCATCGCCAAGTATGGGGACCGCTTCCAGATGCAGGACCTCAACCAGGTCATGCCCATCTCCTCGGGCCTGCTGGGCGACGTACGCCTGGTAACGGAGACCAAATGAACTGCGGCCCCACCAAGCTACGCACCCTGCTTTTTGCCGGCACGGTCGCCTTCGCCACCACGGCCATGGCCGCGCCCAAAACCCTGCTCGTCAACGACTACGGCGCAAAGGGCGACGGTACCGCGCTCGACACCGTCGCCATCCAGAAAGCCATCGACACCGCTGCGCCCAAGGGCGAAACCGTCAGCTTCAACCCCGGCACCTACCTGACCGGCGCAATCTTTCTCAAGTCCGGCGTCACCGTCGAGATCCCCGAAGGCGTCACCCTTACCGGCTCGCAGGACATCAAAGACTTCCCCGAGTTGCCCACCCGCATGGCGGGCATCGAGCTCACCTGGCCCGCCGCCCTGATCAATGTTCGCGATGCACACGACGTCACCATCACTGGCAAGGGGACCATCGACGAGAACGGCGCCGTGTGGTGGAAGGTCTACTCCGACCTCTCCAAGGTCTACATACCCAAGGGCCTGCGCTGGGCCGTCGATTACGACGCCAAACGTGTCCGGCTCTCCCTCATCCAGAACTCCTACAACGTCCATTACGGCGGCGGCCTCACGCTCAAGCGTTCGGGCTTCTGGACCGTCCAAATTCTCTACTCCCACGATGTCACCGTTGACGGCCTCATCATCCGCAACAACGAAGCCAACGCGCGCGGTCCGTCCACCGACGGCATCGATATCGACTCTTCTCACGATATCGATATCTCCCACGCCGACATTGACGGCAACGACGACGCCCTTTGCCTCAAATCCGGACGCGACTCAGATGGCCTGCGCGTCAACCGTCCCACCTACAACGTCAAAATCCACGACTCCATCATCCACCGCGGCCCCGCCGCCATCACCATTGGCTCGGAGACCTCCGGAGGCTTCCACAACATTGAGGCCTGGAACCTGACCGCCGAGGCCGGTGTAGGCAGCGGAGTTCTCTTCAAGTCCACGCACATGCGCGGCGGCAACACCACCGACATCCGCATCCACGACCTAACCCTCACCGGCGTCGGGATTCCCATCAGCATGACCATGGACTGGAACCCTAACTACAGCAACACCTCGCTGCCCGCCGGCACCGACCCCAAGACCGTCCCGGACTACTGGATCAAGCTCACCACGCCCGTTCCACCGGAACAGGGCCTGCCCCACTTCTCCGATGTCCACATCTGGAACATCAGGGCCACCGGCGCGCGCCGAGCCTTCTCCGTCTCCGCTTACCCCAATGCTCCGCTGGTCAACTTCAAGTTCGACCACCTCGACATCCAGGCCACCAGCGCAGGCAGCATTGCCGACGCCAAGGACTGGACCTTTTCCGACATCAAGCTCAGCACCACTGACAACAGCGCCGTCAAGGTCACCGACTCTACCAACGTTACCGGCCTGCCCGCCGCCGCCACGCCAGCGACCCCGTCCGCACCCGCAGCCAACTGATCCGTATTCAGCCCGCGGAGTCTAAACCTGTGCTCCGCTGTCGAACTGGGTGTAGTTGTCCAGGTACTCTTCGACGACGCTGTAGCACTCGCAGGCCCTCTTCTCCAGTCCCTTCGCATCGAGGATGTGGATCAACCCCCGCGTGTATTCGATCAGTCCCTCGTGCTTGAACTGTGCCGCGGCCAGGGACATCGTGGAGCGGGTGCTGCCCAACATGCCGGAGAGGAATTCGTGCGACATCCTGAATTTGTTGCACTGTGCCCGGTCGGCACAGATCAACAGCCAGCGCGCCAGCCTCTGTTCGAAGCTGTGGGTCGCATTGCAGCCGGCCAGTTGGATCACCTGCACCAGTTGCGCCTGAACGTACCCCAGCGCGAGCCTTTGAAAGGCCCCGCCTAGAGCGAACTCTCTTCTCGCCGCCTCCACCGGTGAGGCGTAACCGCGCCCCGCAATCTGCGTATAGACCCGGTTCAGACTACGCTTCGATCCCATCAGAGCGGACACGCCAATTACGGACTTGTATCCGAAGATTCCAACCTCTACCTGCGATCCGTTCCTGAACGTGGTGGTCATGGACGCCATTCCCTCTTCGATAAAGTAGAGGTGGTCTATGATGCTGCCGGGACACTCCAACTCGTGCTCCAGCTCGAAGCTGACAGGACGCAGATGGAGCCGCGCAACCGCATCCGCATCCAGCGTCTTCAACAAAGCATTTCTGAAGGGACCCGCTGGAGATCGCGCAACTGGGAAGATCACCGGCTCGGGCGCAGGGAACTCCATGGAAGAAGCATACGCTTATGTCAGGCACCTGACATAAGCCGTCCCGTCAAATGGACCTCACGCTCCCCACTTGCCCGCTTTCAACTCCCGAGCGGCTCCACGCGTACTCTGCTATCAATTGTTTATGGTTGAAGCAAGCCCCGTATCCGCGCCTCAGGCCGCCACCGTACGAGTCGGTGACCCATCCCCCGCTTCCGCTCTGCGACTCGGACTTCTGTTTGCCGCCATCACGCTTGGGCTTCAGACCGCCTCCAACCTGTGGCAGGCCCATATCGGCTACGGCTACTTCCGCGACGAGCTGTACTACATCCTCTGCGGCCGGCATCTGGCCTGGGGATACGTCGATCACGGGCCTCTGGTCGCGGTGCAGGCGCGCCTGGCCATCGCGCTCTTCGGACGCTCGCTCGCCGGCATGCGCATGCTCTCCGCCGCTGCCGGGGCGGCCAGCGTCTTCCTAACGGGAATCCTGTGCTGGGCCTTGGGCGGACGCCGCCCCGCCCAGGCTCTGGCGATGCTGTGCGTGCTGATCGCCCCCATCTATCTCGGTACCGGTAGTTATCTTTCAATGAACTCCTGCGAGCCGATGTTTTGGATGGGTTGCCTATTGCCTTTGATCCTCATTCGCCGCGGAGCACCCGAGCGCCTCCGGCTTTGGTTCGGCCTCTCCGGCGGGCTTGGTCTGCTTAATAAGCCTTCGCTGGCCTTCTTCCTCCTCTGCCTGCTCGCCGCGCTGCTGGTCACTCCCGCGCGCCGCCTGCTGGCCAGCAAATGGGCCGCGGCCGGCATTGCGCTGCTTATCCTTATCGCGCTGCCTAACCTGGTTTGGCAGGTCCACAATCACTGGCCCACGCTTGAGTTCCTGCGCAACGGTCAGCTTCACAACAAGAACATCAAACTTCCCCCGCTCCCATTCCTCGGTACCCAGTTGCGCAATTTGAACCCTCTTACCGCGCTGGTCTGGGTCCCGGGCCTGGTCTGGCTTCTGCGCAATCCACAGGCTAAGGCGTGGCGCTGGCTCGGTCTCGCTTACCTGATCTTTCTCGCCATGATGATGGGCATGCACGCCAAGGACTACTACGTCAGCCCTGTCTACCCCATCCTCTTCGCCGCCGGCGGTATCGCCTGGGAGCATCGCTTTGCCCGGCGAACAGCAGTAATTCGCAACCGGGCTTTTGCTTGCCCCGTCTTTCAGGGCGCACTCATCGCAACCGCAATCCTCCTGTTGCCGCTCGCGATCCCTCTGCTGCGTCCTCCGGACTGGATCGCAACCATGAAGGCCACGCATCTGTACGGCCAGAGCACCAATAGCGAGAACGAGTCCAGTGGCCCGTTGCCGCAGTTCTTCGCCGACCGCTTCGGCTGGCAGGAGGAAGCCGACGACGTTGCCCGCGTCTATCGCTCGCTCTCGCCCGACGACCAGAAGAAGGTTGGGATTCTCTGCTCGAACTATGGCGAGGCGAGCGCGATCAACTTCCTCACTACCGGGCTGCCGTTCGCCATCAGCGTCCACAACAACTACTTCCTCTGGGGCCCGCACGGCTACACCGGCGAGGTGATGATCGTCATCAACGGCGCCACGCCCGAAGAGATGCGCCAATATTACCAGTCGGTCGAAGTCGTCGGCCTCATGGGCACCCCTTACTCAATGCCCTTTGAACATCGCAACATCTACCTGGCCCATGGCCGCAAAGCCAATCTGCTTGCCGACTGGCCCGCCATGAAGGAATACATCTGAAGCGCGCACCCAAGCTCGGACAGAACTTCCTGGTTGACGACGGCGCGCGTCACGCCATCGCGGACGCGCTCGGACCCGTCGGCGACCGCACTGTGATCGAGATCGGTCCCGGCCACGGCGCCATCACATCGATCCTTGCGGCCCGCTGCCGCCGCCTCATCGCGATCGAGGTCGACCGCGCCTTTGCCGCCGAGCTGCGCTTTCAGTTCCGTTCCCAGCCGCAGGTGGAGATCGTCGAGGCCGATGTGCTCGAAGCGGACCTCACAGCGCTTGTGCCGCAAGGGGAAATGGCCGACGTGGTCGGCAATCTGCCGTACTACATCACTTCGCAGATACTGCTCAAGCTCTTTGCCGCTGGCGCACGTGGCGCCCTTGCTCGCGCAGTGCTCATGATGCAGCGCGAGGTGGCCGACCGCGTGGCTGCCGTTCCCGGCGGGCGCAACTACGGGCTGCTCTCGGCCACGGCACAGATGAACGCGCGCGTCGAGACGCTGTTCACCCTTCCGCCGGCGGCGTTTTCGCCTCCGCCTGAGGTCTACTCAACTGTGCTGAGGCTGGAGTTCGCACCGCGCTTCGACGCCCTGGGTGTGGACGCCACCGGCTTCGACGCATTTCTCAAGACCTGCTTCGCGCAAAAACGGAAGACGCTCAAGAACAATCTGCGCGCTACGGGCCACCCGCCGCAAGCGTTGCAGGCGGTGTGGCCGGCGGAGATTCCGTCGCAGGCGCGTGCGGAAACGGTCGCCCTTGAGCCGATGGCGCAACTCTACTGCGCGCTCACCCTCGCCAATAAGCCCTGAGCCAGCCTGCTGCCTGGGACTACTTATGCTGAGACGAACTCGCCGGAGCAGGAGGCGGAGAGTACGTCGGATGCGAGGCTGGCGGCGGAGGCGGTGGCGGCGGTGGCGAGTACGTTGGCCGCGATCCCGGCGGCGGAGAATACGTCGGATGCGAGGGCGCAGGCGCGGGGGGAGGCGCTTGCGTATAGCGCTGGGCGGGCGCCGTCTGCTGGGTTGGCCTCTGCACCGGCGGCGAAGATGTCTGAGAACGAGCCGGCTCCGGGCGGGACTGTCCGCTGTAAGCAGGAGTCTCGGTGGAGGGGCGCGCTGCCGCCGCCGGATACACCCTCGTCGACGGAGTTTGCATCGTCGGCTGTTCTCCAGCGGGGCGTAATCCCCCCGTCGTATGGACTGCCGTTGGGCTGGTGCTGGCTAGTCCGAGAACCGGCGCGTGAGACTTGGCGTCCACAGGAAAGTCGCGGCGCAGGGACGAACTGCCAGCCGCGCCGGAGTTCACGCTGTTGCCAACCGGTGTGATTGCCACAGCCGTCTTCCCGGCGACCTGGCGCTGACCATATTGGACAGGCCGCGATGGGCTCGTGGGTTGATACGTGTGCACCGGCAGAACGGGACGTATCGGGTGGGGTCCGGTGGGGCCAAAGGGAACACGAATCGGCCTGTAGCCGACTGGCGCCGCACCAATATTCACGAACTGGCCACCGCCATAAAATCCCCACCCCAACCCTCCGCATCCCGCACCTGGCGCCCATCCCCAACCGAAGCCGCCGAAAAACGACCACGTGCCACAGCGGTAGGGCGTCCATCCCCACGGATACGCGGACGCCCAGAGATAGCCTGCGCCGGGATACGCAACCCATTCGCCATCCCCATAAGGATCGAAACTAAAATCATCGGCCGCAATCTGCGGCTGCCACACCGGACCCTGGCCGGGCACGTTGTACCAGGTGCCGTTGGCGTCCAGGTCGGACCAACCGTAGCCCTGCGCGCCCTCGTAGTTGTTGCGCACCGAGGTGCTGCCCGTGGCTGCAGCGGCTTCCGTCTGGTCCAGGTCCTCGTTCCACTGGTCCCAGGTGTCTTCGGCGATCCCAGCGTTCAGGAAGTAACGCGTAGCGTCGGTCGCGTCGCCGCGAAGGCTCTCACCGGCGCGCACGTCAGCCTGGAAGCCCGCATTCGCTGCATCGACGTTCGGAGAGATTTGCCGCTCCACGTGTGCGGTTCCATCCAGCACGGCGAAGATCGCGGGCGGCTCGTCGAAGTTCACGCGTACCGAGGTGTTCTCCACCGGCGTCAGGATATCGCCGCCCGCAGCAACCGCATACAGATACTGCGGCGTCGCGCGCAGCTCGAAATAGGCAAGCCCGTGCATCAGACTGACGCTGGTGGTGAAGACACTGCCGGGTTCTTCCGACATATTGTCAAGCGACAAGCCGCTGTTCGGCGTCAGGCGCGCCACGCTGCCGTCCTCGAACTCCACTTCAGCCTGGCCATCGCTGCCTGTAACCACTTGCACACCCGCCAGCAGGGGCAGGTTTACCTGTGCGGGCACGCTCTCGGTGTTGCCCGGTGGGTTGATCGTGACCGTACCCTGAACAAAGGTCAGACGCGCGGCGCGGGTCGCCGGAGGCCCGTCGGCGTGTGCGGAAATCTCAAGGCCAAAGATCGCAAGGCAAAGAGTGAAGGCAAGCAAAGGGGTACGCTGGAAGCTGGTTCTAGGGCCGATCATCTTGACGCCTCCGTGAAACCCTCATCCGAGGTGCCCCCTCCCCTTTCTTAGCCCTAAAGCGCTTGAAACAAAGGGGGCGGCGTGGCTACCGAACATATACTTAGACGGCCTGAGAACGCTTCCGGTGAGCGCAGGATTGCTCCTTTACTCACCTCTAAATTGTACTCGCGGTGTCAAGCGAGCCGATGGAGCCGATGGTGGCGTTCGGGTCATTTAGCGGGCTTCGCCGTCGGCTGGAACCAGGGCGAGCAAGGTTCTCGCCCGCGCCCGAACCCGCTGCATCACGTCCGCATCGTCGGCGATGGAGCGCAGCGACGCAGCAATGGTGCCCACTTCAAGGGCGCGGCCTGCGGACACCTCCTGCGCCAGAAACGTCATGGCGTCGTCGAGGCCAAGGCGGTCGTAGCGGCGCAGGAAGTCGAGCTCGCGCCCCTCATCCATCGTCTCGGCGATACCCAGGAAGATCTCGGTAAGCGCCTGAACATCCTTGTTCTCCGAATAGTTATACGTACAGGAGCCGGCGCCGTCGGCAGCGGTGTAGCTCAATGTCTTGGTTCCCGTGTCGGCGATGTTCTTCGCCTTTGAGGCACACTCAATGTTGAAGCGGTCGAGCTTTCTGCCCAACGCGAAGATCCGGTCGGCGGTCGCTGGAGTAATATTCACCTCACTCCGGAAGGGCTGTGCCGGACCGGCAGCGGCGGCACCGTGATCAATGGCAACCGGCAACGCGTCGCCCTCGTAAACTGCGGACCCGTCGTTATGAATCGTGAAGCGGTACCTGGGAACGGAAAGCCCTTGCCTCTGAAACGCAAACACCACCTGTGGCTGTGTTCCGAACGCCGGCGCGGCGGCCGGTCGAGGTCCCTGTGCGCTCGCACAGGTCCAGCTTGCGGCCAGCATCAGCACCAAAACTCCGAACGCCGCGTGCGCGCCTCTCACCGGTTCGCTCCCTGCAGCAGCAGTGTCTGCGCGGTGTGGATATGGCAGATGGCGATGGCCAGCGCGTCGGCGGCGTCGGGCGACTCCGGCTCCGCGTTCAGCCCGAGCAGCCGGGTCACCATGAACTGCACCTGCTGCTTGGCGGCGAGGCCGTAGCCCGTAACCGAAGACTTGATCGTAAGCGGTGAGTACTCCGAGACGGGAAGATTGCACGTAGCGGCGGCCAGCATCGCGACTCCACGCACCTGGCCGAGTTTGAGCGCGGACTTGGCGTTGGCGGAGAAGAAGACCTCCTCGATGGCCACGCAGTCCGGCTCATGCAGCGTCATCAGCGCCGTCAACTCGGCGTACACCTGCGCGAGCCGCTGCGGGGTCTTCTCCTTCTTGCTCAGGCGGATGGTTCCGGCGGCGCAGTGGGTGAGGTGCGGGGTGCGCGCGGCGGGGTCCATCTCGACTACACCGTAGCCGGTGAACTCGGTACCGCAATCAATGCCAAAGACCCGCATGGGGGAAGTTTAGCGCATGCGCGCCACAGCGTTTCGAAAAACCCATAAGCAGTACGCCGCGAGGAAACATCCCGCCGTCAGGGACAATACCATGCTACGAAACCCCAAGTCTGCTGCCTTTCCAACGGCTTGCAATTGATCCGCAAATTGCGGCAACCCGACCCATCCGCTATAGCACCATGAATTCCATTACCACACACTGAACTCTTGCAATGCATGACGAAAAAGCAGCACTGCAACCAAGGCCGACGTCGCTGCGATAAGCCGCGAAGTCCTTAGGTTTACTAGGACCGTGGTAAGAACAGATGAGAGCATGGCGGAAGTGTATACCCGCTTGCTAGCTGCCTAGCACAGAGATTCCATCCAGCGGGGAGCTGGCAGTGGCGTAGAGGCGGCGAGGCATGCGGCCGGCGAGGTAGGCCTGCCGTCCCGCCAGCACACCGTGCTGCATGGCTTCGGCCATCAGAATCGGATCGTGGGCCTCGGCGATGGCGGTGTTCATCAGCACGCCGTCGAAGCCGAGTTCCATGGCGAGCGTCGCGTCGGAGGCCGTGCCGACGCCGGCGTCGACGATCAGCGGGACTTCCGTGATCATCTCGCGCAGGATGCGCAGGTTGGCGATGTTGCGCAAGCCCAGGCCGCTGCCGATGGGCGCGCCCAGCGGCATCACCGCCGCCGCGCCCGCGTCGATCAGGCGCTTGGCGTACACAATGTCGTCCGATGTGTACGGCAGCACGGTGAATCCTTCGGCAACCAGGACTCGCGTGGCTTCGAGCGTGGCGTGGATGTCCGGGTACAAAGTTGGCTTGTCGCCGATGACCTCGATCTTCACCCAGTCGGAAAGGCCGACCTCGCGGCCCAGGCGCGCGGTGCGGATGGCCTCGTCGGCGGTGAAGCAGCCGGCGGTGTTGGGCAGCAGGAAGTAGCGCTGGGGATCGAGGAAGTCGAGCAGCGATTCGCGCGAGCGGTCGAGGTTCACGCGGCGCACGGCCACGGTCACCATCTCCGCGCCGGAGGCCTCAATGGCGGCCTGGGTCTGCGGGCCGTCCTTGTACTTCCCCGTTCCAACAATGAGGCGAGACTGAAAGGCGCGACCGGCGATGACGAGAGGTTCCATAGGGAAAGTTTACAGTTGCCGGTTCTCAGTTGTCAGTTGAGTGCGATAAGCGGCACGGCGAAGCCGCGATTCTGCCGCAAAAAACACAAAGCCCGCACCAGATGGCGCGGGCTTTATGGCGGTGAACTGTTGAGATTGACCTGAGGCGTCCATGCTCGGACGGGCCTCGGCGCGGATACTTCGTTGAACGCCAGGACTAGAGCTGGACGGCTCTAAGCCTCAGTCACCTCACGTACCGTTGTGCAACTATTACTGTCAATTTTCATAGGCTGGACCATCCTCCTTTCCCGTGTCCGGTAAGAATATCAATAATTTGCCCATTTTCAAAACTCTTAGAAGCCTCAGAATACCCAGAATGAAAGCTCCACCGTACACGTATCGTACACAGGACCATGGGTTGGGGGTCGTTTTGCACAGCTCTAGGCTTGAAGTTCCAGTCCTTGCAGTTCAACTCGGGCTCACTGCCAGCCGCCCCACCGGCCTACAGACTCCGTCGCCTCCGGCTTGCGCAACGAAGTCGGGGTCGAGCCGGTCACCGGATCGGCCCGGATACAACGCAACCGAAATGCAGCGGCAGTCAGCGTCAGAGAGCGAAACATTCTTCAGGATGTATTCCGACGATACCGACTTCACCAGGATCTGCTGCGAGGTCATCGGCTGGCTGCTGAGGGAGTAAGAATCTTTGACCGAGTAGCCAATTCCACTGAAGGCGGGAAAAAATCCGTAGTTGTCCTGCAGCCATTGGGCGAGCGCTGCGTGATTGCCATCGTAGAGGATTCCCGCATAGCTGAAGGTATGTGCCAGCGATGTGGGGACAACTGTCGTCGGAGGATCGCTGAAAGCTTTGGCAAAGCACGCCGCCTGTGCGCCCGTGTTGGTAGGCCCTGCCGTGCAAACACCGGGATCCAGGGGGACATCGCGTTGAATGGCCAGGAAGACATTGGGCCAGGTCGCGAGCAGCGCGTCTACCGCCTCCGGATGCCGTGGCCGACAGCGCATCGCCACCAGCACGTTGTTGTCATCGTTCGCCAGACCCGAATAGGAGGGGAGTTCTTCGAGCTTAAGCGGAGGGGAGAATAGCGGCGTGGCCGTTGCAAAGGCTCGCAGAGCCCCAGGGCGGGAAAGGCTCGTAACCTTGACGCTGGCCGGAAGAAAGCTGACGCGTAGATAGTCATCGGGCTGAGTCTCGCGTACGGTATCGGCAACGACAACCGGGGGCACTGTCGACCCCACACTCACGCGATGAGCTGCGCAGCCGGAGACCAGTAGCGCGACACCGGTAGAAGCATGTCGAGCGTCATCTGTTGGATCTCTGTCAAATTCTCTTCCGGTGCGGGACCGACATAGCTCATATCAATCCTTTTCCTGATAGGGTTGACGGATTCTATCTCGACGACGATTCGTTCTCCGAATGAAAACTGCTCAAGCTTCTTGAAACCCAAAGGAAGCCGTGGAACAGGGATCAGCCCGGAGATACCCGGCTCTAACTCAACAAAGACACCGAAGTCCCTCACGTTAGCTACGGTACCGATAACATGGCTTTTCGCCGGGAAACGACTATAGGCGGCTGCCCAAGACGGCGATGTGAGCGACCGCTCAAGTGCATTGATAGCGTCCGGAAAGTCTGAGATATCCGAAAGCTGCTCATAAGTGCCCTGATTGACAATTGCATTTATGGACGCGACTGCTTTCCTGCGCTCTTCCTCGAGTGAGCTTTTGTGAGGTATTCAGTGTCGCGGCGGATGATCGCAGGCTCAATGCCGTAAATCGCAAGATCATCGATCAGTTGCCTGATGGGGAAATATCGATACGGGGGGCTGTGCCAGACCGAGTCTTGCACTAAGAAATAGAATGCTTCCAGCAGCAATCGTCCTTGTCATTTGCACCATGACGTGTTCTTCCAAATCTGCGTTTTTCATATTATCAAAGACCGATGGTAGCCTTGAGAAAGTATGCCTACACCTTCCAAGCCCTGTAGCGGGGAGCTCAGTCAAGAAACGCAGCAGGTACTCCGCAAGAATAGAAGCCGGGCGCAATGGGGCACCTACCGATGCGAGGGTTGCGGACGGAAGGTTGGTGTTCAGGAAGTCGGAGGGCAATGAATTTCAGAGCAGCATTGGCCTTCGATCGTGTATGTACCCAGAGATAAGAACGGGCGCACGGTGAAGTCTGTGGGTGGCTCGCCTTTCCGTGGACCTACCACGGAGTTACGCCACCGAGTAGCTGATGGCACAGGCGAAGCTGAAGGAAAAGTGATTGGCACCACGATCCAAGTGCGCCAGGACACGTACACGCAGCCTCCGGAGTAGTAGGCTTTAATCATGCAAGGTAGCTTCGGGTTCAATAAGCTTCAACGGGATATGAAGCCTCGGGATGCAGTCATCAGCTTCCAGTGCACTTCACCGGACCTCGTCCAGGTGAGCGAGATGATCGACGGCGAGAGCATTCATCATGAGGAAGCCCAACGAGACTCCCATGTTGTGACCGAAATAGAAGAGAGATACATCTTCTTTGCGAAGCAGGCAGACCTGGCGAGGGAACAGGTCAGGCTGGGTCATTCCTGCCAATTCAACGTCTACTTTCGGGAGCCCTAATGGCTGACCCAAGGGACGTTTCGGTTTCAAAGCTTCTATCCAAGATCGTCTGCGCGTTGGTTGACCGGCCCGAATTCGTAGTCATCAAGGCGCACGCGGCAGAAGAAGGCGCGAGCTTCTCCATCGATGTCCATCCGGATGACACAGGAAAGATCATAGGAAGGCAGGGGCGCAACGCCAAGTCGCTCCGCACCATCGTGAGTGCTGTCGGGCAAAAGCTGCACCGGCGGTATGTTTTGGTGGTCGATGAGGGAAACCCAGGATAGATACCCGGCGTTCCACACCTGTTTCGCTTATTATTCGCCTATGGGCGGAGAGCGAGCATCGACAACACGGATGCGGATGTCGGGTCAAATTTGCTGTGCATGCAAGACGCCGCTCCATCCTGAGCCCAACCAGAAACCGGGTGAACGGTACTGCAAGCGATGTGCGCCGCGACACCGGGTCTACTTGCATTTCATGTTGGCGAAGGAAGGCTGGTCAGTCACGTTCCTCGAAGAGTACCTCAAGACTTCCCTGCCCCGCCGGTTCGTATTCCAGAACGACGTCAAGATTCTGGATCTGGCGAGGCGCGGAGGGGCTGAGTTCAACCTTGCCGGACGTCAGGCGATCGAGCAAGGAATCTCAATGGGCAGAGGGGCTGTCTGGCTCAGTCTGACGCGAGAGCAGTACGCCAAGCTACGGGGTTGAATCTCATTTCCATGGCGATGGCGATTGAGCGCACTAGATCGAGTCCCCCATGAGTCAATGGAGAGGAGATACTGGATCAGCAAGTCATAGGAGGTGCGTTGAAGATGGGAAGGACTCAATGATCTACGATTCCATCAAGACGTATAGAATCCAACTCGATCCCGTGGGCACCATGCCGAACATCGATGTTGGTGTCCGAGTGGATGGGCGGGACATTCCTGAAGCGAGGGTAAACTACGTTGCCATGATTTTCGTGGATCGTGTGATCCACACTCTGGAGGAACTTTTCGGCTTAGACAAGTCCAAGGTGGACAGTATTCGTGAGGACCTTGAGGCAGGTCGCCCCGTACACATTGAGGTGCAAGCCTTGCGCACCCAACTGATCCAAGCAGGATTCATCCCAGAATAGAATATGTGTGGCCGCTACTATCGCCGATCCGATAAACAGCGCATCGCTGAGGCCTTTCACCTCGGCAAACTGCAGGAGGACTTCGTACTCCCACCCGCAGACTACAACGTCGCCCCCACCACCTTTCAGCCTGTCATCCGCGCCGACAAAGAGACCGGAGAGCGTGAGTTGGTGACCATGCTGTGGGGTATGGTGCCATACTTCGCCAAGAGCCTTGCGGACTTCAAGGGTTTCGCGACCATCAACGCGAAGGCGGAAACCGTTACGAGCAAGCCGATGTGGCGCGGACCCTTTCAACATCGCCGTTGCCTCGTCCCGGCAGACGGCTTCTATGAGTGGAAGACCCTGAACGCCAAGACGAAGCAGCCGTACCTGAGCCATGCCCTTGCGCCCTTTCTCTGAGCCTGAGAGCATTGCGTGTGCCTGACCACGAGGAAGTCCGCGATTGGTTACTGAATACGGTTCAGTTGGTTGTGGATCATCCTGACGAGGTTTTTATTGAAGCCGTCTCGGGAGATCAACGCACGACCTTCCGAATCAGAGCGAATCCCGCGGATGTTGGCAAGGTGATTGGTAGGTAGGGCCGTACATCCCAATCGCTTCGTGTGCTCGCCGGCGCAATGGGAAAGAAGTTCAATTGGCGCTTCGTTGTCGAGATCGAGGAAGTCAACAAATCGCTATGAACCCCCTTTCCCGCGGTAGTCACCCCTTGCGCACACGATACGTTGCCGTTCGCTACCCCAACTTCAACCTGCCGCAGCAGGTTCACGATCTGCTCTGCTGTATGCTTCTTTCCCTTCGCCATAATCCGCTCCTTTTTTGATCGGCCTCGTTATTCCTGAGCCAAACGAGATGTTAGTCTTCGACCAAATCTGACTTAAGGAAGAGGAGGATTTGGGATGCGGAAGCGACGGTTCAGTGTGGAGCAGATGATCGGCGTGCTGAAGCAGGCTGAGGTGGGAGTTCCGGTTGCGGAAGTGATTCGGAAGGCGGGGATCAGCGAACAGGCGTTCTACCGATGGAAGGCGAAGTATGCCGGTCTTGAGGTAGACCAGGTCCGTCAGATGGCACAGTTGCAGGAAGAAAACCTGCGGCTGAAGCGCCTGGTCGCGGACCTGACTCTGGATAAGACCATGTTGCAGGATGTGCTCTCAAAAAAATGGTGAAGCCTTCGCGGCGTGGATCGATGGTGGAGCGTCTGGTTGAAAGCTACCTGGTAAGCGAACGGCGGGCCTGCCGAGTTCTGCGAGTGCCGCGAGCGACCTACCACTATCGAAGCTGCCTTGATCCACGGACTGAGTTGCGGATGAGGATCCGCGAGATCGCTCAGGCAAGAGTACGCTACGGATACCGCAAGATCCGCGTGCTGTTGAACCGCGAAGGCTGGGAAGTGGATAAGTATCTGGTGTACCGGTTGTACAAGGAAGAAGGTCTAACGCTGAAGCGGATGAAGCCAGCCGGGAAGCGGAAGGCTGCACGACATCGTCAGGATCGGTTCAAGGCCACAGCACCTGACCAGGCATGGAGCATGGACTTCGTGGCGGACCAGCTGCAGGATGGTACCCGGTTCCGCGCTCTGACCATCGTGGATGTGTACACAAGAGAAGCAGTAGCCATAGAAGCTGGACAGAGCCTGAAAGGAGATGATGTGGTGCGTACCCTGAACCGGCTGAAGCTCGGCCGCGGTGTACCGAAAGTGCTGTTCTGTGACAACGGAAGCGAGTTCACCAGTCAGGCGATGGACCTATGGGCCTATCGTCATAGTGCGAAGATCGACTTCTCTCGGCCGGGTAAGCCGACCGACAACGCCTTCGTGGAGTCGTTCAACGGGACGTTTCGTGCTGAATGCCTGGACACTCACTGGTTCATGAATATGATGGAGGCCAGGCAGCTGATCGAGACATGGAGGCAGGAATACAATGAGAGTCGTCCTCACCAATCTCTCGGTGACCGGACGCCTAGCGAGTTCGCCAGCCAGATCGCGGCTAGCCGCGATCTGGCTGCTACAGTAACTGGTCGATGACTAACACTCGACTTGGTACAGGAAAACTAGACCCTTCATTTTGTACAGTCTCTCTCACGAGAACTGGTACAAAAGATCGGGCAGAGCATGTCCTAATTGTGCGTTGCTGAAGGAGTGACCCGAAAGGTGAATAGCCTTATCGCAGCTCGGGAGGCTACGCTGCGTATATCAGGTACCTGAAGAAAGACTGTTCATGTTTCGGCGGCCCTCTTCGGAGGGCCGCTTTTCCGTCCTAATGGTGCGTTGCCGACTAGCCCAAAAGATGTATGGCCGCCAGCCACCCAAGCGGCTATGCTCCTGTTTATCGGGTTTCCTTCTGGAAGCTTCATTTGCAAACTGATCCAAGTAAAGCGGCCCTTTTCCTCCGAAGGGCCGCTTTCTTCGTCCTAAGAGTGCGTTGCTGCCCCCACGCTGTCGTTTTTGTCCCTTAGCATCCACCTGAAAACCAACAACAGGGCTCCCACGACAATCATCCCTACTCCTCCCGACGTTCTCATGATGGCGAAGAACAGGAAAGAGGCGGCATCTATCACGCTCTGAATCATGGCAGACTCACCCAATCGGGGGCTGTTGCGTGTTGGAACTATCATGATGCTACGCCGCCGTCAGCAATTCTTCGAGCCCCCACACATGATCCGCGATTCCATTCTCCATCGCAGGGGTAACGCGGAGCGTTTTGTGTACCCGGCAGAAGAGTTAGGACACTAGCCTTAACTTTGTGGTTCGGATGGAGCCGGGGGCGTCTGCGGTTTATGGCCATGGTGGAATATCTTGCCAATGCCCCGACCTGTGCCCTTGGCTATTTTGCCTGTTCCCTTGGCGGCACCGACGCCAACGTCTTTGCTGGCGACGACTGCACCCTTTCCAACATTGCCAGCGGCGTCAACGGGGTGGAGGGTGACGAGATCGCCAGCACCTTTCCCAACACCCTCGGCCGCTGCTCCGGTACCCTTGGCGGCTCCTTTGCCGACGTCTCCGGCACCGCTGCCGACGTCGCCGCCGGGGCTGCGTTGCTGGGGCTGGGCAGGAGGCTGGGATGTTTCGGTAGGTTGCGGCGTGGATTGGGTCTGGGTGTTCTGGACGGGGGCGTTCTGGACGCAGACGGCGAAGGCCAAGGTGAGGAGCGCGATGGATGGAATGGGGAATGCCGTTCGCATAGTTGAGCCCTCTCCTCGATTAGATGCGGCGGCGGAGGTTGGAGACATTAGCTGGAATCTCCTTTTCAGCCCAGATTTGCTCGGGTTATACCGCTCGTCAGCCGTATGGCAACGGCAGCGAGAGCGATGGGCGGATATCCAACCCGCTTTGATAAACTCCGGGGATGGACACGAACGAACTCATCCGCCAACTCACCGAAGAACGCGACCGCATTGCTGTAATCAAGCTGCTCTCTTCCTCAACCACCGACGCACCGTCCAAGGGCACCCGCAAGAGGAAGAAGATGAGTGCTGCTGCCCGTAAGAGAATCTCGGAGGCACAGCGTAAGCGTTGGGCGGTGGCAAAGAATGCTATGAAGACCACTCCTGTGAAGGCCGCGAAGAAAGCTAATGCTCCAGCGAAGAAGCGTGCAACGCGAAAAATGAGTGCGGCAGCTAAGAAGCGGATTGCAGCGGCACAGAAGAAGCGTTGGGCGGTGGTTAAGGTTGCAAAGAAGGTTGTGAAAGCCGTTCCCGTCAAGAAGGTGGCAAAGAAAGCTGCGGCCAAGAAGGCAGTCGCCGCGAAGAAAGCTCCTGCGGCAAAGGTGAAGAAAGCTGCGCCGGAGGAGGCCAACCCTGCCTCAACGGAAGCCGCTACGTCTTAATAAAGAGGAAGCTAACGTATGTTTTTACAAAATATCACATGTCAGAAATGCGGAGGCCGGGCTGCCTCGATTGAGATTACGCCAGAATACTTTCTGAAATATTCAGGCCCTGGGGGTAGTAGTGGTATTCAGGGCAATAAAATATCACAAGAATCTGCTTCGTCCATCATCGATATGCTGAAAGAAGAGCCTATCGATAATGTAAAACTTAAGAAACAATTTTATGACAGAGCTGGCCTTTGTCCCGAGTGCAAGCTTTTTTATTGCCCAAAATGCTGGAACATCAGTTCTTCAGGATTTGGCACATGCCCAAATGGTCATGGCGTGAGCCTAGATCCGCATTGGTCTCCGGACGACTGAGTAGAAATTACGCCGCTTTTTTCTTCATCGCCACGCTCAGGTTCTCGATCAGCTTGTCCATGAACTGCTCGGTGGTGAGGTGTTTTTGTTTATCACCCATAAAAGTCTAGAGACGCATGCAATGAACTGGATGGTGCCCGCTTCCCGAGCGTCCAGACCATCAATGACAACATAGACGAGCCGATTGGTTCGTTTGGCTTGCTTCTGAATCTCAAAGAACAGCGAGCGCAACGAGCTCTCATCAATGGTGATCGATGGATCGTGTTCATCCTTGCCCAATAACCAATAGGCTCTTAAGTGAAAAGGCATGGACTTGAACCTCATAAGAGGGGAATATAAAACTCCGCTGAATTCAGAGTCAGAGACGCCTATTCTTTGCTGGTATCGCCTTTGCAGGAACAGGGATTGCCGGAAGCCCATATTGCTCCCGCTAGGAATGCTTCAGCAGCCATTTCAAGGTCAAGCTCACGCGCCCAAGGGTTATCACGCGCTAGCTCTTGTATGCGGTTATTGCAAGCATGTAGAAATGTATTCCCTAGGAACTCGTTGAAATTCGCGTGATTGGCAGGCGTGGCTTGGTGTTTTCTTTGGTGTCTCGGTCGATTCGCGCTCGAAACTCGCATTTTGCCAGTGTTTACGCGGGCTTTGGAGGCCCGTGGAAGGTGGTTTCCGCCCTCCGGCCGAACTTCAGGCGCACTGCTGCCTGAGGCCTTG
>Ga0224555_1000301_pt1 | contig 75307 bp, 58 predicted proteins | sample 714S23034metaG_FD_180687 | JGI IMG/M metagenome (GOLD analysis project Ga0224555, IMG submission 180687) | Peat soil microbial communities from Stordalen Mire, Sweden - 717 S2 30-34 | ecosystem: Environmental > Terrestrial > Soil > Wetlands > Peat | place: Sweden: Norrbotten County, Stordalen... | reverse complement strand
GGCCTACTTTCCCATTATTTCGGCGGAGGGGGCGATTGAGTGGGCGGCCAACCACCGCTACCACGCTGCGGGACTCGAGCAGCGGAAGACTCGCAGCTATTCGGAGTTGGGACTCGATCCGGTCACGCCAATCTATGCCCAGTACTGCGAACGTCCTGAATCTGTCGAGTGGATTGCGCAGCCGCAACGCTTTGCCCACCTGTGGCCAATGTTTGAACCCTAGGCGAGAAGTTATTTCTGAAGGAGTGCGTACATGAATTCACGGCGGACAATTCACACTCTTTTGTGCTGCGCTTTCATGATTTCTTCACTGTCAGCGAGCACCCTGGCTGCGCACCGGACGACGCTGTCTCTTAACGGCACATGGGATGTGGAGGACAGTGTCGGCGCCGGCCAAATTCCAACAGCCTACCATCACACGGCGCCGGTACCGGGGCTCACGCACTCGGCGGCCCCGGCCTTTGCCGATGTGGATCAGTACCAGACCCTCCAACTGCTTTCGAACCTGGTGCGGCAAGGCAGGTACAGCCAGGCGGACTACGACAAGCTCGGCAACGTGCGTGGCGTCTCGCATCAGCAGCGCAATTACTTCTGGTACCGAAGGACATTCGAGGCGCCGGCAAAGGCCGCGGTAGCTCTGCTCAAGGTAAACAAGGCGCAGTTCGGCGCGGTGGTGTACCTGAACGGAGTGCGCATCGGCGAGCACGATCCCTGTTTCACCGCTGCATACTTTGACGTGACACGCTCCATTCGCTGGAGTGCGCAAAACGAACTGGTGATCCGCATCGGTGCGCATCCAGGCGTGCTACCGGCCAATGTTTCACAAGGGACGGACTTCGAGAAGAACCGATGGACGCCGGGCATCTACGACGATGTGAGCCTCATGGCGATGGACAATCCGGTCATTTCCACGGTGCAGGTGGCGCCGCAACTGGCAGGTTCCAGCGCCTTGGTGCAGACAGTGTTGCGCAACTATTCCGACCGCGCACTTACCACCGAGGTCACGCAGAATGTTGTCGAATGGAAATCGCGCACCGCGGCCTCGGGAAAAATCGTGACGCAAGTGGAAGTACCGGCCGGCGGCACGAAGACCGTGACGCAAACGGTTCCAATTCCCAATACGCACCTGTGGACTCCCGAAGATCCGTTTCTCTACCAGCTTGCGACCGTCACCAGCGGCGATGAAGCAACAACGCGCTTCGGGATGCGCGAGTTTCGCTTCGACACCGCGACGCAGCGCGCCTACCTGAACGGCCGTCCCTATTTTCTCCGCGGATCGAACATCACGCTGCACCGCTTTTTCGAGGACCCGGAGAGCGGAACTCTGCCGTGGAATGAAGCATGGCTGCACCGCCTGCTCGTCGTGATCCCGAAGCAGATGCACTGGAACGCCTTCCGCTTCTGCATTGGCCCGGTGCCGGATCGCTGGCTTGAAATCGCCGATGAGAACGGCCTGCTCATTGAAAACGAATATATGGTGTGGACCGGCCACGACTGGGGCAAATTTCACGCCGACTACGACACCGGCGAAATGATTGGCGAGTACAGCGAGTGGATGCGAGACAACTGGAATCATCCCAGCGTGGCCATCTGGGACGCCACCAACGAGTCGTGGCTGCCGCTGTTTTCGAGCGTGATTATTCCGGCGGTGCGGAATCTGGACCTGTCGCGCCGCCCCTGGGAGAATAGCTACAACGCTCCTGCCGGCGCGGACGATCCGGTGGAGGATCATCAATATCTTTTTTACGGAACGGCGATGAACGAGCCACAGGCTGGGCGTCACGAGTTCCAGATGACCGACCTTGAATCGATGATGGGCCCCGAGTCGAATAACGCGACCATCAAGACCGGGCACGCGATGATTCTGAATGAGTACGGTTGGCTGTGGCTGAACCGCGACGGCACGCCGACGCTGTTGACTGAAAAGCTGTATCCTCGCCTGCTGGGCGACCGCAATACGACGGAAAACCGTTTCGCTTTGCAAGCCTATCTGCTGGGCGGAGAAACGGAGTTCTGGCGCGCTTATCGCCGCTATGCGGGCGTTCTGCACTTTGTTTACCTCACGGCGAGCGACCCCAGGGCGTTCACGTCCGATCACTTCATCGATCTCCAAAACCTCAAGTTGGAACCGCACTTCGAAGCGGACCTGGAGCAGGCCTTCAATCCTATGGGTGTGTATCTGAACTTCTGGCATCCGATCGTGAACGCCGGCGAACTTCGTGACTATACCATTGCCATGGTGAACGATGAGGACAGGCAGCGCACGGGCGAGCTGCGGCTGGTGTTTACAGACGCCGCAGGCAAGGAACTTGCTGCCGTGGAGGCGCCGTTCTCGCTGACGCCACTTGGAGCGCAGTCTTTCACCATGACACTGAAGACTCCGGCTGAGCCGGGCAAATGCTCGCTGCAGGCGATTGCAGCGGCCGATGACGACAGCGCTCACCCCACAATTTCGCACCGGGACGTTACCGTGCAGATTGACACGAGAGCAAAATGACGGCAGATGGAGTCTTGAGAATGCCTGAGGCAGAAATGGCACGGGGCACGAAGCAGGAACGGCGTCATGCAGCCATATTGCAGCGCCTGCGCGAGACTGGAACCGCAAAGGTCGAGGATCTGTGCGTGGAACTCGGTGTGTCTATGCACACCATCCGCCGTGACCTGGAAGAACTGCATGAGCGGGGGGTATTGCGCCGTGTGCACGGGGGTGCGGCGCAACTGGAGCCGCTCTTCTATGAGCCTTTCCGGGCCGACCGATCGTTCCAGGAGCAGATGGAGAGCTTTGCCGACGAGAAGCGGCGGATTGCCAGGGCCGCGGCGGCGCTCGTGAACGATGGCGATATTGTCGCGATGACAGCCGGCACCACAACCACTGAAACCATTCGTTGCCTGCCCATGAACCGCGGACTTACGGTCGTCACCAATACCGTGAACGTGGCGATGGAGCTATGCAATCGCAAGGACATCGAGGTGTTTGTAACCGGGGGAAGCCTGCGAGGTACCTGGTTCTCCCTGGTAGGCCCGACAGCCATCCAGAGCGTAAGCAAGGTATTCATCGATACACTTTTCATTGGTGTGAACGGAATCGACAGCGAGCTGGGATTGACTTGCTTCAACTCCGATGAGGCCGAACTCAACAAAGTCATGGTGCAGCAGGCACGGCGAAAAATCGTGGTTGCCGACAGTAGCAAGTTCGGCGTAGCCGCAAAGTGGCTGATTGCGCCGACCTCCGCGGTAGACGTAATTGTGACCGACAGTGGCGTGACAGAGGAGAAGATTGCCCCGTTCCGCAAGATGGGGATTCACATATATGTGGTCTAGTATTTGGAAGAACATTGAGAGTTCGCCCCGAAGGCGTCAAGGTCGGCCAGTGCTTTTGGAAATCGACCAGGAAGGTCGGCCAGCCTCGTGCGAGGCAACGCCGGTTGAAGTATGCGACTGGGAATGAGAAGCCGTGATCGATGCCGCCGACAGCGCCGGCACTCATTCACGATGGGAGCAATCACACAGCAGCAACACCTCAGGACTCAGCAATCGGCTCCGGTGCAAGGCAGCTTGGGTTCCTGCGCTATCCCGCTGACTGCTTTCCGCCTTTATTGCGGTCGAGCCCACGGAACCGACGCCACGCCGCCGATAAAAATGAAGACAGCGAGCGCTGCAGCCATCAGGAGCGCGCCTGTCCAGAAGCGCCAGTCACGGTGCATCCGTCTCCAGTAAGGACCAGGATCCGGTTCACCGCTATCGCTGCTGTTTCCTTCAGGGTTGTGCCTGTTTCCCGTCATTGCGTCTCCTTTTTTTACCTTCGAGCCGTTGTTCCCGCTACCACCATTTCGTAGAGGCCCCTGATGCAGCCCTTGCTCCCGGCTTGGCTGAGCGAAGCAGCAAGAGCGGACATTCCACGAGTTTGACGACCTTCTCGGCAATCGATCCGAAGACCAGCGGACGCCAGCCGGAGATGCCGTGGGTGGAGATCACAACCAGGTCAATGTGCTCGTGATCGATCACTTGCATAATGCTGCCGGCTACGTCATTTCCAACTTCGACACTGGAAGTTGACTTCACATCCCTGGCGGCAAGAGCCGCATGGCACTTCGCCAAATGGCCCTCTGCAAAGGTCCTGGCCTCCTGAATGAACTCGTTCTCGGGAATCACGTCAGGGAGCGTAGTGGTGGGAAACATGGGGATCACATTGAGGAGATGGAGTTCGGCGTGAAAGTGTTTGGCAAGATCGGCCGCCATTTCTAAAGCCGCCTGGGATGATGGGCTGAAGTCGATTGGCAACAGGATCCTGGTGGGAATGGAGGGAAAAACATGAAGTTCGGACATGGCGGTCTCCTGGCAGGGTAAATGCGGCGCCGGTATTCAATTCTCCTCTTGTTACAAGTAGAAAGGATGTGCACTTTTGAACATGTTTGGGGCGGCCGGAAATTGCCTGTTTGCCGGGCTTGGCCAGCGTCGCGCGGTAGGCGCGAGTGACAGGAAACAAACTTCCGGCTCCCATGGTCGAGGGGGAGACACATTAGGCCCAGGGTCATTCCTACGGTTAGAATTTAATCGGGGAGATTGATCTTGCCGCTCTGGAAATCCTTTCTGATCGCCTTCAGCGTGCTTCTTCCGCTGATCAATCCGCTTGGGTCGGCCCTGGTCTTCCTCGGGCTGGCCGGCGAGGCTCCGGCCTCGGTGTATCGATCGCTGGCGCGCAGAATCGCCATCAACAACATCATTTTTCTTGCCATCATCGAGCTGCTCGGCGCGGCCATCCTGCAGTTCTTCGGCATTTCTCTGCCCATCGTTCAGTTTTCGGGCGGCATCGTCATCGCAACCATGGGGTGGTCTGTATTAAACGAGGGAGACGCACGCGCCAATACCAGGAACAAGCAGGAAGAAACCGATGTGCGTGACGAGACCAGGATGGAAGATCTTGAACACAAGGCGTTCTATCCATTTACTTTTCCGATTACGTCGGGGCCCGGCACCCTGGTCGGACTGCTGACCCTCACCGCGCACATCTCCGACAAAGTCATCTCGAGAGATATTCTGGCCCACCTTGGGGTATTTCTCGCAGTGGTCGTGATCAGCGCGCTGGTTTATTTCTGCTACGCCTATGCCCCCAAGATCACCAAGGCTATTTCGCCTGCCACTGCGCACGGCATCCTGCGCGTGATTGCGTTTATTCTGCTCTGCATTGGCGTCCAGATCGCATGGAACGGCCTCTCCGTGCTGCTGACCACGATCATCAAGCCGTAGTATCGAACGCTGCGAACCTGGTTTCAGACTGAAAATATGTTGCGCCCGACTGCCGGCGCCGGAGTTGCCGGGATCGCTTTCGAAGGGTCCGGCCTCGGCGGCGCAGAACGAATTGACGGGCGCGTATCTAGAAGAGGCGCCGCCTTCGCCGCGAGTATCCCCACATTGCCATGACGGTGAGCAACACTCCGATCAGCAGCCGAATAAAGTCACGGCTGCTGAAGTTTTGCAGAAACCGGAGATCGTGGCCGCGCATCAGCGCCAGCGCATTGCGATTGGCATCTCAGTTCTTCGCGCACCAGTTTCATTTCACAGTTCACGCGCCTGGCCCGGCAATCCCGGGTCCGGCGTCAATCGCAGGAACCGGGCTCAGGCGTCGGGCGTGACCTGGCGCAGACGGCTTTATCTGAAAGCCCCCAGCAGCCAGCAAATCAGCAGGATCACCAGCACTGTTCCGAGCCCAATGCCTGCTCCCCCTCCGGTTCCCCACCGACCGTAGCCGTAGTATCCTCCGCCTCCTCCAAATACGAGGATCAGAACAATAATGAGAATGATGATCATCTTCGCGTCTCCTTTTATCCGGGTTGCAGCTTCCTGCAGGCCGCCCTTGGGCGAACTGAGATCAACTTGACGTAGTCTGCACAACAAGGACTGCTCAATAGTGCACACTGGCTTCAATTCCCGTTCAAATTTAAGCCTGTGCTGAATTGACCAGCTTACTTTCTCTTTCAACTTCAGACTCTCTTCAGGCTCGCTGCTGGCGCTGCAAGACCTCTTTGGCCGTTGCGGACATCCAGCGAAAAGGAGAACGCAATGTTCCATCTCGCGAATACCGTGTTCCTCGTCTGCGCCGTTGCCCTCATTTTCGGAGTCGGCCTTGTTGTCAGAGCGTTGCTTGGAAATCGGAGAAGGGATTTGGAGCGTTTCCGCTATTATTCCGGCCCCGAATACGATCGGGACCTCCTCCAGCAAAGCGCATTCGGCGAGACCGAAGACTGGCTGGCCGACCGTCACGCCAGCTTTGAACCGTTTCGTCTCCTCGATCCGGGGGTCAACGAGCTGAGGGCAAGAAGCATCCGCGCGTCGCGGCGAAATCACCAGTCCAATTGATCCAGGGGCTTTCTGACGCCCCTGCGCAGCACCTTCCTGTCAGGCCCTTCCGTTGGGTCTTCTTCCTTTTCACACGGTGAGCAATTCGGGGCATCATCCGCGCCTCTGATTGCTCATGATGGGTTATGTTGACTCCCGATCAACCGGGAGCCTTCCCCCAACGACCTTTTACCGTTGCGGACAATTCCGCGAAGAAGGAAGCAATGACTTACCAATTCATGGGTTACTCCCTTACGCAGACGCAGCTCATCGTTGCCGCCGTCATCGTCGCCGTTCTGATTCTTGTCGCCGTTGGCGCAATATTGGAACGCCGCAGAACCCGCACCGTGGCTTTCCGCAATCGATTCGGATCGGAATACGACCGCGCCGTTCACACCCACGGTTCCGTGAACGAGGCTGAATCCAAGCTGGCCGCTCGGGAAACCCGCGTTGAAGCTCTCAAAATTCGCGAACTCGGCATTACCGAACGGGAGCGCTTCGTTACCGAGTGGAGCACGGTTCAATTCCGCTTTGTCGATCATCCCAAGGCGGCGGTGATTGAGGCCGACGACCTGATCAATGCGCTCCTTGAGGCTCGCGGCTATCCGCGGTCCACCTTTGAACAGCGCGCAGCCGACGTTTCGGTCCACTATCCCCGGGTCATGGAAAACTACCGCGCCGCACACTTGATCGCTGTCCGTCCCGGCCAGGTCGAAGCCACCACCGAAGAACTGCGCACCGCAATCATCAAGTATCGCGACATCTTCGACGATCTCCTCCGGGTACAAAAGCCCATCGAAACAAAGACTGCCGCATAGGATCGAAAGCAGCGGCGCGAAGGAGAACGGCCAGTGGCTCGGTCCCCTGAAAGGCCCCTGGCACGTTTCCCTGGAGGGTCGAAGAATGACGCCACTCACAGGCACAGATCGATGCACTCGCAAGCCGGTCTCTTCCATCTTGATGCTGGCGGGCACGGTTGCCCTGGCGGCCGCTTTGGGATTCGCCCCCAGGCTGCATTCCGAGACGATTCAGGCAACCTACTCTCAAGGCGGCAACACAAACAGCATCACGCTGACCGTCTACAACTACTCCACACCTTCCGACCTGCAGATTCTTTCACTGGCTTTTCAGGAGGGCCACGATCGGGAGTTGGCCGCCACGCTATCGAAGACCAAAGCGGTGGGGCAATGCAAAATTGCCGGGGCTCTCAGCTACGACGTCGCCTTCATTCAGATGGTTTTGACGCCAACCGGGCGAACAATCACCTTTATCGCCAGCCGCCCGCACCCGCTCGATAAGGCTGACCCGCCGGGGTCGACCGAGTCCTTCGACCTGGCAGTGGGACAATTCGACCTGAACCATACCGACCCAGCCAAGAGCACGGGGTTCCTTTATCCGGCGAGCAAGCTCGTGATCGATGACCAGGGAGAGTCTCACTACGATCTGGCCGGCAACCCCTGGGCGCTGGCCGACGTTTTGGTTTTGAAAGAAACCGTGCCGCTTGCTGCTTCATTGGGCGCTGTTGCAAGCGCCATTGATATCGGCAAGGAACAACCAACGGCCGCCAGTCATTGAGCAAAACTGCACAGCATGCTTTCGCCGCATGCGCAATTCTCATACAGGTGCCCACCCCAAATGCGGCGGCAGCGATGCCGGATTGTGCGGTTAATTCCCCCGGAGGCAGCACCCCTTCCACGCTGTCGCCGCCCCTCTCATGCTCATCAGGGGCCGATTCCGCTCAGTCATTTCTCACAGTTCAATAATGCACATCCTTTCCAGATTGGCTGGAGTAAAGTCGGAGGATGATGAACAGTTCTATGCGCCGCATTTTTGATCTTGGACGAACTTTGGGGATCCTGATGGCGTCCGCTGCCGGGTGCTTCGCCTTTATGCCCGGCTTCCGGCTGCTCTCAATCGGCGAACAGGTATCCAGCACAAAGTCATCGATATGCGTCCAGGACATGTCCCTGAGGCCATTGGCCGGTATCAGCGGGGCGCTCTTTCTTTTGGCGTTCGTCGCGAGCGAAGCTCTGGCTACGCTTGCAGCGTTTCGCCACTGATCTCGATTTCCCAATCTGGCCCTGTATTCATAGCCGTAAGCATATTTCTTTTCAGGAGCCCGCAATGTCCGCATCCAGCATCTCCGCAAATTCGCACTCGAATCCCTTGATGCGGCGCGAAGCGCTGCTTCCCGTATTTGGAAGGATGTCGGCCCCTTCCCGGCGACCGGCGTCCAGCCAAACACTCCCGGTCCGCATAGCGGTTGTCGGGAACCATCTTCCGCGGCAGTGTGGAATTGCAACCTTCACAACCGATCTGTGCGATGCGATAGCCGGTGAATACGGGGCGGCAAAATTGCAGGTAGTAGCCATCAACGACCCGCAATCGTCCTATGCCTATCCTGCGCGGGTGCGATTTCAAATTGCCGAAGACGACGTGGCGTCGTATCGCAAAACCGCCGGTCTTCTCAACTCCGGCAAAGTCGACCTGGTCTGTTTGCAGCACGAATATGGGATCTTCGGAGGAGATGCCGGCGCGCATGTCCTCGAGTTGCTGCGACAGCTCACCATGCCGGTCGTCACTACGCTCCATACTGTTCTTCGTCAGCCGGACCGGGATCAGCGGAATGTCATGCAGCAGATCGCCGCGCGCTCCGATCGCCTCGTTGTGATGAGCGAATACTCCTCTCGCGTTCTGCAGAATGTATTTGGAGTTTCAGCCGATAAAATCGACCTGATTCCTCACGGCATTCCCGACATGCCGTTTGTGGAGCCTGATGTTTACAAGGACTCACCTTTGACTGCGGGAAAGTTTGTGCTGCTCACGTTCGGCCTGCTCTCGCCCAACAAGGGATTCGAAAACGTGATTCAAGCCCTGCCGCGTATCCTCGCCCGGCACAAGGACGTTGTTTACGTCATCGCCGGCGCAACCCATCCCCATGTCAGGGCTCGCGAGGGCGATCGATACCGGGAGCAGTTGCAGGCCCTGGCCAGGAAACTCGGGGTTGAACGAGAGGTAATCTTCCACAACCGGTTCTTCAGTCCCAAGGAAATGGCCTCGTTGGTCGGTTCGGCCGACATTTACATAACGCCGTATTGCCACGAGGCCCAGGCTGTGTCGGGAACGCTGGCCTATGCGCTGGGCGCCGGAAAAGCGATCATTTCAACTCCCTACTGGCACGCCGCCGAACTCCTGGACGGAGGGCGCGGAGCACTGGTTCCCTTTGAGGACCCGGACGCCATTGCAACCAAGACCATTGAACTCATTGACAACGGTGCGGTGCGCCAAACCATGCGCAAATGCGCCTACCTCTATGCACGCAAGATGGTCTGGAACCGGGTAGCGCAGTCTTATATGCGCTCCTTCGTGCGAGCCGGCGTCAATTCCGTGCAACCTATCAGCCTCGGGTACCCAATTCAGCCTGCAGAGAAGAACGCCGCAAGACGGCTCTTAACCGCGTGAATGCGCACAAGCCCGGTCTCGCATCCGGGGCATTCGATTACGGTCTTTGAGCGGAAAAGTTCACAAAATGAAGCGGACAAGCGCCCGCAGCGTTGGCTCTGAAGTGGTCCAAACTGCTCAGACGATGATCACTTAGGCCGATAGGCTGAGGAGTGTCGAAGCCGGCAATCAATGCCACGGCTTTCTCAAGTTGAATCCACGGAGGGGCACGTATGGACAAAGAGCGGATCATGGGCTTCATCGACGAAGTGGCGGGGACCGCCAAGCGCAAGGCCGGCGAGTTGACAGGAAATACGCAACTTCAGGTGGACGGCATCGTCCAGCAGGCAAAAGGCAAAGTTGAGAATGCCCTGGGCAAGGCGAAAGACGCCGTTCGCGAGGCTAACGCGGAAACCGAAGTGCGGCACGACCCACGTGTGTAGGCCAAACACAGCGAGCGCACATGGTTGCGTGTGACGGTGACAGAACCCGGCCGGGCGCGACCGTGAGCCGATGACTCCCACACTTTTTTTTGAGTACGCGCTTTGATCCGCAGGGAAACTACATCTAACTCTTCAGTGCCGGTATCCGCTCCATCTCGATGGATTCGAGAGCTCTTGCGGTCGCTCGGGCCGGGTATCATCACCGGAGCGGCCGACGATGACCCATCCGGTATCGCCACATACTCCGTTGCCGGCGCCCAGTTCGGAACCAAACTTCTGTGGACCGCCCTGCTGACGTGGCCGCTGATGGCCGCGGTTCAAATGATGTGCGCCCGTATCGGCAAGGTGACGGGACAAGGCCTGGCCGGAAATTTCAGGCAGCGATTTCCCAGGTGGCTGCTGCTCACCGTCGTTATAGCCCTGCTGGCCGCAAACACAATCAACATCGCCGCGGACCTGGCCGGCATGGCGGATGCGGCGGCGATGCTTTCCGGGATCAATTCCCACTGGTTTGTGGTGGCATTCGCGCTCCTCATTTCCTGGGCAACGGTCCGGCTTCAATATCATCAAATCGCGAACGTGCTCAAGTGGCTGTGCCTTGCGCTTTTCGCGTATCCCATTACAGCGTTTGTTGTGGGAGCAAACTGGGGCTCAGTGCTGCACGATACCCTGGTGCCATCCATGCCCCATAGCAGGGATGAGTGGGGCATGCTGGTCGCGATTCTCGGCACCACGATCAGCCCGTATCTCTTCTTCTGGCAGGCGAGTGAAGAGGTCGAGGAGGAGAAGTCGGCAGGACAGACCACGCTCGCCAAGCGCAGAGGAGCCACACAAGAAGAGCTCGGCCTGAGAAACATCGATGTTGGCGTTGGCGCTTTTTTCTCCAACATGGTCATGTTCTTTATCATCCTCACCACTGCAATTACGCTCAACAAACACCACATTACGAACATTGAGACCACTCGCCAGGCGGCTGAGGCCCTCAGGCCTCTTGCGGGCAACTTCGCGGCGACCCTGTTCACCCTGGGTATCGTGGGGGTCGGGTTTCTTGCCATCCCAACGCTGGCGGGATCCATCGCCTACGCCTTCGCTGAGACATTAGGCTGGCGCCAGGGCCTGAACAGGAAGCTGAGAGAGGCGCGCTGGTTTTACGCGTTGATTCTTGTATCTACCGCGGCGGGCGTGGTGCTGGACTTCATCGGTATCAACCCGGTGAGAGCTCTCTACTGGACAGCGGTCATCAACGGATTGCTGGCGCCCTTCCTTCTGGTCGCAATCCTGATTGTGGCTGCTGACAGGAAGCTGATGCAGGGCCAGCCGAGCTCCCGCCTGGGATGGATTGTGGTGGCTTTCACCACCATTGCCATGTTCGTGGCAGGGGTTGCGATGTTTATCGTGTAGGATGCGGATCTCGCTCAAACCACTACGCATTTCACGGGCCGTCGATCGACTGCCCACTCGCCTGAAATGAGCAGTTGTGCACAGATTCGGTCCCGCATCCGTGGAAGTCTGGACACTGGCGCTTCACGCGCAGCCTCTCAATCCTCGCAGCCTCAGCAGGTACCGCGAACACGGGCAATCGAAGGATGGCTGGCAAGAGGATCTCTCATGCGTATCATCAAGCTTTTTCTCTCGATTTTGATTTTGGCCGTTCCGGCCGCCACATTCGGGCAGATTGGCGTAAGAATCGCGATCGGGCCGCCTGCGCTTCCCTACTACGACCAGCCAGTTTGCCCCGGTGACGGCTATCTCTGGACTCCGGGCTACTGGGCCTATGACGACAGCGTATCAGATTACTACTGGGTGCCTGGAACCTGGGTATTGGCGCCGGAAGAAGGTCTCCTTTGGACGCCGGGATATTGGGGCTGGGGCGACGGCGGTTTCTTCTTCAATGACGGCTATTGGGGTGAAAGCGTCGGGTTCTATGGCGGAATCAATTACGGCTACGGCTACTGGGGCGGGGGATACGGAGGCGGCCGCTGGGACCACGGACACTTCTTCTATAACTCCTCGGTGAACAATCTGAACGGCGGCAATTTTCACAACGTCTACAACGAGAGAATCGAAGCCGGCAACGAGAACCACGTCAGCTACAACGGCGGACAGGGCGGCATCGAAGCGCGTCCAACCTCGGGACAAGAGGCTGCGGCGCGGCAGAGCCATATTCCGGCTGGAGCAGCACAAAACGATCATGCGCAGGCCGCGCGCGCCAATCCGGCGCAGCGCGCAGGCGTCAACCACGGCAAACCGGCAATCGCAGCCACATCGAAGCCTGGAGATTTCAGCGGCAGCGGAGCGGCGCGCGCACGGGATGCTGAGGAGCCCGCAAGAGGCGCAACCGGGGGTGAGGCAGCCAGTACGCGCGCGGCCGTGCATCCCAACGATCTTCCCCCGATTTCCCGCCCCGCGGCGGTCAATTCGGGAGACGCCAGGGCCGACAAAAAATACGAAGCGCAGCAGGACAAGCTGATCGCCAAACAAACCGCGGAACGCCAGCAGCTCCAGCAGAAGCAGGACTCGGAACACCAGAAGAGCAGCTTCAAGGCAAACTCGCAGAAGGTGGAACAGAAGCACCAGACACAGACGCAGGCGCTGAGGCAAAGGCACGCAACACAACAGCAGTCCCTGCAGTCGCGTCAGCCGCAGGCTCGTTCCGCGGGGCCGGGTTCACGGAGGTAACAGACCATCTCTCCGGATCGCATTGATCGACGATTGCAACCATCTCCGGCCGGGGCTATATTCCCCGGCCGAAGCTTTGTAGCCCCGCCTGCCATCAACAGCTTTGAATACCAGAATTCCGCAGAGGCTATTCGCCGATTCGAGTTACTTCATTCTGCAGCGCAAACTCCGGCTACGCAGCCGGAGCGGCTCGCGTATCCGGACTACCACAAGTGAGCGAGCGGCGATTCAGCCGACGCTCTTCTATGAGTGTTCGCTTTTGATCTAAGTTAAAGAACTTGTTCACTTTTGATCTAAGTTAAAGAACTTGTTAACTTTTGATCTAAGTTAAGAAACTTCCGTTGAGCATTTCTGTGCTGATATGTGCAATCCGGTACAGTTTTGACAATTCCTTGTTGCTACCTTTGCCTAGCCGCCAAGTTCCGGCATTCCACCACCAGCTGGAGAATTGGTGAGCATTGGACACGCGCCCCCCACGGCTGGGCAAGAGGTTTCAAATGCGCAAAATCAGGATTGGTTTCATGTGCTTTCTGGCGACCTTGCTGGCCGCCTTCGCGGCCGGTTGCGGTCAGGAAATGGTGACCCTCCCAGGCGTGGTGTCAGTAACCCCTGCTCAAGGCGCTACCAGTGTCCCTATCACCACGAACGTCACCGCGACGTTCAGCATGGCGATGAGCCCGGGTTCGATTACGTCCTCGACATTCACGTTGGCGGGGCCAGGCGGAAACGTAGCGGGAGCCGTCACGTATACCGGCGTCGTTGCGACGTTTACGCCGAATGCCGCTCTCGCATACGGAACCACCTATACTGCCACGATCACCAATGGAGCTGCGGCGCCAGGCGGCTCTGAGCTGATTGCCAACTACGTGTGGAGCTTTACCACGATTGCCCCAAGCGTCCCAGGCGTGGTGTCGGTAACTCCCCTTCCATTCGCTCAAAATGTCGCCGCAGGCGCGACAATCAGCGCGACCTTCAACCAGGCAATGAGCTGTGCGTCTCTCGCGACTGCCTTCACAGTCACAAACCAGGATGGCGTTGCCGTGAGTGGAACCGTCACGTGCGCCGGCGTGGTCGCCACGTTTGCGCCCACGGGTGGCGCTCTGGCATACAGCACCACCTATACGGCCACGATCACTACTGGGGCTTTGAGCGCCGGAAACGTTGCGCTGGCTGCGAACTATGTGTGGACGTTTACCACGATTACTCCGCCGCCTATGGTAATAGCCATGGTCCCGGCTAATGCAGCCACAAATGTGGCCGTCGGCGATGCGGTCACCGCGACCTTCAACGAGCCGATGAACCCGGCAACGATCAGTGCATCGACCTTCACCTTGTCAGGCCCGGGCGGGGCTGTGACTGGAACCGTCACGTACTCCGGCACCATTGCTACGTTTACGCCCATGGCCAATCTCGCCTATAACGCCACCTACACGGCCACGATCACGACCGGAGCCTCAGACCCGGCGGGACAGCCGCTGGGCGCCAACTCTGTTTGGACCTTTACGACGATTACCGCAGCGCCAACTGTGACAGCCGTGGTCCCGGCCAGTGGAGCTACGGGTGTTCCGATCACTCAAGTGCTGACCGCAGCCTTCAGCGAGCCGATGAGCCCAAGCACAATCGATGCAGCAACCTTCACGGTTACGGGGCCGGGCGGAGTTGACGTTCCCGGAGCCATCACCTACTCCGGCCTGGTTGCGACATTCAAGCCAACCGCCGATCTGGACAACAGCACTGCTTACGTGGCCACGATCACCACTGGGGCTGAGGACCTGGCGGGTACCGGTCTGGTTACCAACTACGTGTGGAGTTTCACAACGATTTCTCCGGTGCTCGCAGTGGTATCCACGGTCCCTGTGAATACAGCCACGGGCGTGCCTGTTGACCAGGTGCTCAGCGCGACCTTCAACGAGCCGATGAAGTGCGCGACGTTCCCGGCCTCAGCGTTTACTTTGACAGGCCCCGGCGCAACCCCCGTACCTGGCACAATCGACTGCGCGGGATCCGTCGCAACATTCACACCAGCGGCCGATCTGGCATTTAACACCCTCTTTACGGCCACTATCACGACCGGAGCCCAGGATCTGGCAGGCGCCTCACTGGCCAGCAACTACGTGTGGACCTTCCTGACGGTTCCGGCTCCAACCGTGCCGACAGTCATCTCCACCGTGCCGGTGAATGGGGCCACGGCTGTGCCCACCAACGAGGCCCTCACTGCCACATTCAGCGAGGCAATGACCCCGGCCTCGATCAACTCGGCAACCTTCTTGCTGACGGTGAAGGGCGGAGCCAGCGTAACAGGAGTGGTTACCTATGTTGCAGCCGGCTCGACAGCGACGTTCACGCCGGATGTCAACTTGGCGCCGGACACGGTATACACGGCCACCATCACCACGGGGGCAACAGCTATTGACGGCGCCGCGCTGACCCAGAACTATCCCTGGAGCTTCACCACCGCTGCCCTCCCGATTGTCATACCGCCGACGGTGATCTCGACAATCCCCGCCAACCTTGCCACAGGGGTGCCACTCAACCAGATCGTCAGCGCCACGTTCAGCACGGCGATGGACCCGGCCACGATCAACTCGGGAACCTTTACGCTGACGGGACCGGGCGCCACTCTCGTATCAGGCCTGGTTGCCTACGCAGCCGTTGGCAATACGCTCACGTTTACACCGACATCGAACCTCGCGCCCAGCACCACGTTTGTAGCCACGATCACCACCGGGGCTCAGGACCTGGCGGGTACCGCACTGGATGGTGGAATAGCTTGCAGCAGCCACGCCGGCAACTGTGTCTGGACCTTTACCACCGGCGCGGCTGTAGTCGTCGTTCCGCCGGAGCTGGTTTCAACGGATCCCGCCAGCGCGGCCACAGGCGTGCCCCTCAATCAGGCAGTCAGCGCAACCTTCAGCAAGGCGATGAATCCGCTGACCCTCACCACGGCCACGTTCCTGCTTTATCAGGGAACGTCCGCAAGCGGAACCCCGATACCGGCAACGATAACCTACGATGCCGTCAACTTCATTGCCACACTCACGCCCACGGCGCTGCTCACGGCCAGCACCAGCTATACCGCGACGGTGACCAATGGAGCGACGGACCTGGCAGGCAATCCTCTGGGGAACACCGGCGCGCCGAATCCCTGGACCTTCAAGACCGGTGCGGCAGCAGTTCCGCCGCCAATCGTCCTTGGATCGACCATAGCGCTGTTTGGTGGCTTTGGCGGTCCCGCCGGGATGACCAACCAGGGGATCGAAACAGTGGTCAATGGAGATATCGGGACCACGGGCGCCTCGACCACGATTACCGGATTCCACGATACGAGCGTTCCGATTGTTGGCGCCGTATGGCCATGCACGTATACGGAAACACCACTCAACATAGGGCAGGTGAACGGGACGATCGACACCGCTCCGCCGCCTCCTACCGTGAATTGCCCCGATGAAGGAACCGCTGCCACCATGGCCATCGCAACCACGGCCCTGGCGGAAGCTACAACCGCTTACAACACGCTTCAAGGGCTGCCCTCAACCGGCGCTCTGGCAGGCGGGCTGGCCGGCACAACCATTTACCCCGGCGTCTACACGAACGCAAGCACAGTGGGAATAACCGGGGGGAATCTTACTCTCGACGCCCAGGGCAATCCCAATGCATATTTCGTCTTCCAGATCGGATCGTCTCTCACCGTGGGCGAAGCGGGCCAACCGAGCAGTATTATCCTGACCAACGGCGCCAAGGCCAGCAACATCTTCTGGGCGGTCGGAAGCGGCGCGACCATCAACGGGGCGGGAGGCGGAACGTTCGAGGGAACGGTCATCGCTCAAGCGGGGATCTCGGTTTCAACTGCCGGGGTTGTCACGATATCGACGGTCAACGGCAGGTTGATTGCATTGACTGCATCGACCACATTGGTGAACACCGTAGTCAATGTGCCTTAATGCCATGCTGAGACCGCCTTTCGGGGCGGTCTCAGCCAGATTCAGGCAGGGTGTTGTTTGGCATGTTCGATTTGCGTCGAGTCAGACCGGCGCTGAGTTTTTTGATGAGCGCGACGTGCAGTTCAGGAGACGACAATGAGACCGGATACTAGAAAGATTGGCACGGCGGCATTTGCTGTTTTGCTCATGGGCGGATTCCTGCTTCATGCGGAGGGCCCGGCAACGCCGTCAACCGGAAATGGGGCGGCTGTCGATCCCGGCGTTGCATTGGCCGCCGAGCCAGCTGCTTCGATAACGTATACCCCGATGCCAGAGTTCTCGATGGCGGCAGCCTCGCCGTATTCGGGCGGCTTAGGCACAAGCACTCCCAGGGCCGAACTGTTCCTGGGTTACTCGTATCTGCAAGCTGTGCCGAAACTGGCCGCGGGAAACCGGCTGGTATGGCTCAATGGCGGCAGCGCGTCCATCGCTTACAACCTGAACCGCTATCTGGGGATCGTTGCCGACGTTGGCGACTACACCAACTCTGAGATCCGGTTCCAGGGCGCGTATGGGGCTACAGTTGACGTGAACGACGCAAACGGGGGAGTCATCAGCTATCTCTTCGGTCCGCGCATTTCATTCAGAAAATACAGCAGGATTACCCCATTTGTCCAGGGTCTGTTTGGAGGCGCGCACGCCAGCGAGATCACGCTGGCCAACTGCACATTCAGCTGCACGCTTCTTCCCGCGGAGAACACGTTTGCCCTGGCCGCTGGAGGCGGAATAGACGTCAGGGTCAAGCGCCATTTCGCAATCCGCGTCATTCAAGCGGAATACGTGATGACCAGGTTCAAGGATTACGATACCGGCACGACTGCGATGCAGAACGACATGCGTCTTTCATCCGGAATTGTCCTCCGCTTCGGCGGTAATCCGGCTCCGCCGGTGGCCGAGTTGCAGGCCGTGACCTATACCTGCTTTGTGAACCCGGCGTCTGTATACCCCGGAGACACGATTGCGGTGACTGGCACAGCTCTGAATCTGGACGTGACAAAGACGGCGGTCTACACATGGTCTGCCGATGGCGGAATGGTGACTGGAACGTCAAGCACGGCGAATATCGACACAAGGGATGCAGCTCCCGGCACGTACACCCTGAAGGGTCACGTCTCTGAGGGCGTCAAGGCCGGGGAGAGCGCGGATTGCACCGCGCCATATGTGGTGAAGCCGTTTGAGCCGCCGACAGTAAGTTGCGTTGCCAATCCTTCGACCGTCAACTCCGGCGATTCATCCGCGATCACGGCGACCGGCATCAGTCCACAGAATCGTCCTTTGACCTACAGCTATAGCTCGACATCCGGCTCCGTGAGCGGATCGGGCACGACAGCAACTTTAACGACCGGTGGTGCGACAACCGGAGCCATCGCCGTAACGTGCAATGTTCTCGATGACAAGGGACAGACTGCTTCCGCCTCAACATCAGTGACGGTTACGGTTCCCGTGGCCGCGCCCAAGCCAACGACCAGCGCTTTGTGCCCGGTAAACTTCGACCGGGACGCTCAACGTCCGGCACGCGTGGACAACGAAGCGAAGGCTTGCCTGGATGAGATTGCAGTCAACCTGCAGAGCGCCTCCGATGCAAAACTGGCTTTGGTTGGAAACGCGGCCAGTGGTGAAAAAGGCGCCGATAAACTGGCAGCTCAGCGCGCGTTGAACACCAAGGCCTATCTTGTCGGCGAAAAGGGGATCGATGCATCCCGGATTGCCGTGTACACCGGCACTCAGGATGGAAAGGTGGTTACGACTACCCTGATTCCGGCAGATGCGACGTTCGATGCCACCGGAGATACTTCGGTGGAGTAACACGCAGTCGAGGGGACCCCGCTTTCAAGATGCTGCGGTCCTCTCCAGAGGTATCCTCGACTGTGTTGATTTTTGAACGGCCGGCTGGCGACGTTTGCCCAGCCGGCCTCTTTTTTGGTGTACCGGTTTGGAACCCAGTATTGAGAGGCGGCTTATATATCTGGATACGGCCGCTTCATTCTATAAGGCGGAGCTTACGAATGCGGTTCTTATCGGAATCAAGCCGTCTCGACGAGATGGCCTTTGGTTATTCCGCCAGGTCCGCATTCATGAAGCCTCAAACTCGCCTTCACAAAGGTTGTGCGTAGAGGAACGGCCGGTTGGCGCTGCTCTTCCAAAAATAGGCGAGAATGATCAGGCTTGCGACCGCCGCATATGCACACCAAACCGAGGTAAACGCGTACTCCTTCACCGCGGATACAACCAGGAGAATCACCAGGTTGATCACCCCGAAGACCACGATGGCCCTCACCTTTGAAAACAACAGAGCGCCGCATGTTGCGAACACATAAAAAACGGCCATCGCCGGGTGGTTCGTTCCTTGATTGAGGTACGCGATGCTGTTTTCCTGGATATAGGCTTGCGTTGGGTACGCTGCCAACGCCCACAATACATAAAGACCTGTTGCTCCGCCAACCACGACGAAGGGCAGCATGCGCCTTCGGCTTTTCACATCGGGCTCGAAGATCAGCACGCTTAGCGGCAGCAGAAACGGCAAAAGCCCTTGCGCAAATAGCATGTATGCCGCCGCCATATTGTGCGCCACCGTCTGCGAAAGGATCCCATCCAATCCGAGCCAGACGAACCCCTCGATGAACTGATGGACGGCGAATAGAATAGGCACCGATGCGAACAGCAGCTCGCGTCTGTGCTTCACTTTTGTCAATGTGACGATGCCAACCGCGCCAAGAACGCCGCTGCCGACAAAGTTTGCTGTTGCTGAAAAGCACACGTTTGTCTTCCCCCTGGTGAAACTTCCACCTGGCACCTGGATTCGCTGAACATCTCTCATGACACGGCTATCCGTGGAAACGCCGCGCTCGGAATCTAGTGCTGAATCGCGGTCTCTGACTTTGAAGGCTTCTCCGTAACTTGTATCGGCGTCGGCAACTGCGAACGGTCCCAACCGCCGCCCAGGGATTCAATCAGTTGAACCGACGCTGTCATTTCCTGCACCTGCAGATTGGCGAGAGACTGCTGATTGCCGAGCAGAGTGGTCTGCGCTATGACCACGTAGAGGTACGGATCGATCCCTGTTCTGTAGCGTCCCAACTCGAGCCGCAGAAACTTCTGAGATGAGTCTACAGCTTCCTGCTGACGGCGAATCTGTTCTGACAGAATGCGAACCTCCGCGAGCGAGTCTTCCACTTGCTGAAATGCCGTCAGCACGGATTGGCGATACGCGGCAACGTCAGCATTGTAAGTTGCGATGTACTGATTCACGGTTGCGCGCCGCAGACCTCCATCGTAAACGGTCTCAGAGATTGAAGGGCCGACAGACCAGAAGCGGCTGGGCCAATCCAGGATGTGCTTGATGGTCGAGCTCTCCAGGCCGCCGCTGGCTGAGAGCGTGAGAGTTGGGTAGTAGGCTGCATCGGCAACCCTGATCTGCGCATTCGCGGCGGCCATATTCCGTTCCGCGGCAGCGATGTCAGGACGCCGCTCGAGCAGTTGGGATGGCAAGCCGACGGGTATTGGCGGAGGCGCGCTCGTTTTTGCGTCAACCGGGACGGAAAAAGTCGAAGCCGGCTTGCCAACCAGCATGGCAATCGCATGTTCATACTTGGCTCGCGCAATCTTGTTATTGATTGCGGCCGACTGTGCGCTCTGAAGCGTTGTCTGCGCTTCCACAAGGGATATCTCATCGTCCACGCCGTTGTTATAGCGGGCCTGCTCAGAGTCCAGGCCTTTTTTGTCGGCCTCTACCGTGTCGTCGAGGATCTGTTGCAGCGCGTCCTGTCCGCGGATTTCAAAAAAGTACTCGGCGAGGCTGGCCTGTTCGGTGAGCCGCTCATTCTCAAGATCGGCCGCAGTCAGTTGCGCCTGGTATTGGCTGGCATGCACCGTGTTGCGGACCTTCCCCCACAGGTCGGGCTCCCACGATACATCGGCCGGAATAGCAAAAACCTGCGACTGTTTACCGCTTGCCGCGCCGCTGCTTGCCGTGCCGCTGCTTGCCGCAGATCCGACATTGGCAGAGGTTTGCGATCGAGTGTAGGAACCCCCAACGCTCACTGTGGGGAAATATTGGGAGCGTGCCTCGCGCACCAGCGCACGAGCCTCCATGAAGTTGTCAAATGCCTGGCGGATATTCTGGTTATCGATGTTGAGCTGATCTTCGAGAGCATTCAAGTCCGGATCGTTATAGATCTCCCACCACTTGCCGCGAAGAGCTGCATCCTGGGGCTTTGCGACGCTCCACTCGCCGGCTTCTTCAAACTGCGCAGGAGTTTCCTTGTAGACCTGAGGCGCCGTTGTCGCTGGTGGCACGTATCTTGGCCCCACGTCGCATCCAGCCAGCAAGGCACAGAACACAGCAACAGGGAGCGCGCACCAGGCCGCGAATTGCCGGCGGGATTGCACGATCGACTTATCCATAACGAGCACTCCAATCCCATCCATTGCTAGGTGGCCTCCGCGACCCCATGGCGAAGGACCACTGGCTGTTTGCTTCCGAAGCGGAGCCGCAAACGGTCGAAGAACAGGTAGACAACCGGCGTGGTGTAGAGGGTAAGCATCTGGCTCACGATCAATCCGCCGGCGATCGTGATGCCCAGCGGACGCCGGAGTTCCGAGCCGGTTCCCGTGCCGAAGGCCAGCGGCAATGCACCAAACAAGGCGGCCATCGTGGTCATCAGAATGGGACGGAAGCGAAGCTCGCAAGCCTCAAAGATGGCTTCTGTGGAGGTCTTGCCGTGTTCGCGCTCGGCAACCAGGGCAAAATCGATCATCATGATTGCATTTTTTTTCACAATGCCGATCAGCAGGATGATGCCGATGATCGCAATGATGCTGAGGTCGATTTTGAAAAGCATGAGCGCAAGCATGGCGCCGGCACTGGCTGAAAAGACCGTGGAGATGATGGTCAGCGGATGCACCAGGCTCTCATAGAGGACGCCGAGAACAATGTACACCGCGAGTAAGGCCGTAATGAAGAGCAGCGGCTCGCTGCTGAGCGAGGTTTGATAAGCCGCGGCCGTTCCGGCAAAGAAGCCGCGGACAGTCCCCGGCATATTCAGCCGCTCCTGCATTTGGGAAACCAGCCGCGTTGCGTCGCTCAACGACATATTCGACGCAAGATTGAACGACACAGTAACCGATGGAAAGGAGCTGGTGTGATTGATAACGAGCGGGGTCACGGTCTCTTGCGCCGAGGCGACCGTGGAAAGCGGAACAATGCCGTTGGCCGCCGACTTGAGGTAAATATTCTTCAATCCACTGGGATCCTGCCAGTATGGGGGCGCCACCTCCATTACAACGTAATACTGGTTCAGCTGTGTGTAGATAATGGAAACTTCCGACTGCCCGAAGGCGCTGTAGAGAGATTGATCCAATGACTGCGGGGTCATGCCAAGCCGCGCGGCAGTGGCGCGATCGTAACTGAGCAGTTCCTGGAGGCCTGCGTTCTGCGCATCGCTGCTCACATCCTGGAAGCCGGGAAGCTTCTGCATCCCGGCAAGCAGGATGGGGCCCCATTGCGTGAGATCTCCTACATTGTCCGACTGAATCGTGTATTGGTACATGGCATTGCTCGATCGGCCACCGATGCGCAGGTCCTGCGCCGCCTGGAGGAACGCCGACGCAACCGGGAGCCGGTTCAACTTCGGGCGGAGGCGATCGATAATCGCCGCCGCCGAAACCTTGCGCACATTCAGCGGCTTCAATGCGATATAAATCGTGCCGGTGTTGGATGCGCCGCCGCCGCCCGTGTGGGCAATGACATTGTCGACAGCCGGATCGGCCTTGATGACATTCACCAGTTGCAAGATCGAGTTGTTCATGATCGCGAACGATGCGTCCTGCGGTCCCCGCGCGCTGCCTGTGATGGCTCCCGTATCCTGCACGGGGAAGAGCCCTTTGGGAATAATAACCATGAGATAGAAATTCAGTCCAATGACCAGGAGCAGGAGGATCAGCATGGGGCCTGGATGCTTTAAAACCCAGGTCAGGGAGCGGCTATAAGTGGAGAGCATCCACGTAAACCCCCTTTCACTTATCCGATATGCGCGGCCATGCTTGATGGCTCTCTCGTCCTTGAGCACATAAGCGCACATCATCGGCGTGACGGTAAGGGATATCAGCATCGAGATAACAATGGCCGTCGAAAGCGTGATGGCAAACTCGCGAAACAAGCGGCCGACAATGCCGGCCATGAGAAGAATCGGGATAAACACCGCGATCAGCGACATGCTGATGGACAAAATGGTGAACCCAATCTCGCTGGAACCCTGAAAGGCGGCCTTCATGGGCGACATGCCCGATTCGCGGAGGCGGGAGATGTTTTCCATGACCACGATCGCGTCGTCGACTACGAAGCCAGTCGCAATCGTCAACGCCATGAGCGAGAGATTGTCGATACTGAAGCCAAACAGGTACATGGCCGCGAAAGTGCCAATGAGAGAGGCGGGAACGGCGACGGTCGGAATCAGCGTGGCTCGCCAGTTGCGCAGAAAAAGAAAGACGACAAGAATCACCAGGATGACTGAAAGGACGAGAGTGCTCTCCACGTCGCTGACCGATGCACGGATGGTCGTGGTGCGGTCGAGGACAATGGTGGTCTTGATGCCTTGCGGAATGGAAGCTTGAATCGATGGCAATGCTGCGCGGACGAGATTGACGGTATCGATAATGTTGGCGCCCGGCTGGCGGAAAATCATGATGGTGATGGAGGGTATGCCGTTCAGGTATCCGGCCGTGCGAATGTTCTGCGATGAATCTGTAACGCTGGCTACGTCGGCAAGCCTGACTGCAGTTCCATGATTGGAACCGATAATCAGCGGCTTGTACTGGTCGGCACGGGAAATCTGGTCATTGGTGACGATATCGGCGGTTGTACTCTGGTCTGCGAGCTGGCCGGCCGGTTCATGGGCATTCTGTTGGCTCAATGCAGACTGCACACCTTTGAGCGTAAGCCCATAACTGTTGAGCAGCGTGGGGTTCACTTCAACGCGGACTGAAGGACCGGCGCCTCCGCCCACCGTCACCTGTCCAACGCCCGAAATCTGCGAGAGCTTCTGCGCGACGACCGACGACGCTTCGTCATAAAGCGTCGGCTTGTCATACTTATCTGAAGTAAGCCCCAGGATGATGATCGGTGAATCGGCCGGGTTCACCTTGCGATAAGTCGGGTTGCCGGGCAGGTTCGCCGGCAGGTAGGTGCGCGCGGCATTGATTGCCGCCTCCACGTCCCGCGCCGCGCCGTCGATGTCGCGGCTCAAATCGAATTGCAGGGTGACCGAGGCGCTGCCCAGCGAACTCGAAGAGGTCATTTCAGTCACGCCGGCAATCTGGCTGAATTGGCGCTCCAACGGAGTTGCAATGGACGAAGCAATGATCTCGGGGCTTCCACCGGGCAAACTGGCAGAGACCGAGATGGTAGGAAAGTCGACTTGCGGCAACGGAGAAACCGGCAGGACTTTGAAGGCGATGATTCCAACCAGGACAATGCCTGCGGTCAGCAGGGTTGTTGCTACCGGGCGGCGGATGAAGGGGGCGGATATATTCATATTCCCTCCGCCGGCCGCGGCTCGATTCCGGAGTCAATGCTTTTGGTCGAGCGGCTGAAGCGATGCCCGATGCGATCGAAGAAGATATAGATGACCGGAGTGGTGTAGAGCGTGAGCACCTGGCTAAGCAGCAGTCCGCCAACCATGGCAATGCCCAGCGGGCGCCTCAGCTCCGAGCCCATGCCCTGGCCCACTGCCAATGGAATACCCGCCAGCAGCGCGGCCATGGTGGTCATCATGATGGGGCGAAACCGCAGCAGGCAGGCATCGTAAATGGCATCCGTTGCGCTTTTTCCGTGCTCTCGCTCTCCCTCCATCGCAAAGTCCACCATCATGATGCCGTTTTTCTTCACAATTCCAATCAGCAGGATGATTCCGATGATGGCGACGACGCTGAGATCCTGCTTGAAAAGGATGAGGGCCAGCAAGGCGCCAACGCCGGCCGACGGCAGCGTGGAGAGAATCGTGATGGGATGAATGAAGCTCTCGTAAAGGATGCCGAGAACAATGTAAACCGCGGCCAGCGCGGCGAGAATCAGCAGACCTTCATTGGACAGCGAGCCCTGAAATGCGGCCGCGGTCCCCTGGAATCCATATTGAACGCTGGCCGGCATGTTCAACTTTGTTTGAGCATTTTCGATTTCACTAATCGCGCCGCCCAGCGCGGCGTTGGGAGCCAGGTTGAACGAGACGGTGACTTCAGGAAACTGGCCCTGGTGATTGATCGAGAGCGATTCGGTCCCTTTCTCAAGATGAGTAAACGCACTGAGCGGCACGGCATTGGATGGCACTGAACTGGAGGTTGCATTGCCGGCTGCGCTTGCGGAGCCGTTGCTGCTGGCGCCGATGCCGGAGGTTATGGCGTTCGAGGGCGCGGTGAGCACCTCGGAGGATGGAGTGTACGCCACTGTACTGGTGGTCGCATTCGAGCCTGCGGACGAAGATCCGGAGGACGCATAAGTGGAGGAGGCGGCCGGGCCCGAAGTCCCCGAGGAGGTATTGGTCTGGATAAACAGATCCTGGAGTTTGCCCGGACCTTGCTGAACACTTGGAGAAGCTTCCAGGATCACGTGATACTGGTTCAACTGGGTATACATTGTGTTGATCTGGCGCTGCCCATACGCGTCATAAAGCGTGCTGTCGATGGTGGACGGCGCAATGCCGAGGCGAGACGCGGTAACGCGATCGATCACCAGCGACACCGCAAGACCCCCGGTTTGCTGGTCGGTGGCTACATCGGCAAGCTGAGGCAGCTTTTGCATCTCGGCAACGAGACGGCCGCTCCACAAATCCAACTCATTGGGATCGGAGTCTTCCAGCGTGTACTGGTACTGGGTGCGGCTCACGCGGTCGTCCACAGTGATGTTCTGCACGGGTTCCATGTAGAGTACGGTGCCCTGCACGGCCTTCAGACTCGTTTGCAGCCTGCGAATCACGTCGGAGGCGCTCATGTTGCGCACGTTCAGCGGCTTGAGGTTGATTGACATCCGTCCGCTATTCAGGGTGGTATTGGTTCCATCCGCACCGATAAATGAGGACAGGCTCTCGACTGCCGGATCCTGAAGGATGACGTGAGCCAATTGCTGCTGTTTCTGCTCCATGGCCGCAAAGGAAATCGTCGCCGGGGCTTGCGAGATGCCCTGAATTTCGCCCGTATCCTGAGTGGGAAAGAATCCTTTGGGAATAATGATGTAGAGGAAAATCGTGAGGACCAGGGTGGCGGCGGCAACAAGCAACGTGATGGTCTGGTAGCCGAGCACGAACTTCAGCGTTCTGCCGTAAAATGCGATGACGTTTGTGAAAACGCGCTCCGAAGCCTTGAAAAAGCGGCCCTGTTGTTCTTCTGGAGTGCGGCGCAGGATGCGCGAGCACATCATGGGCGTCAGGGTGAGGGAAACTACGGCAGACAGGATGATGGTGACGGCCAGGGTGACTGCGAATTCACGAAAGAGACGGCCGATGACACCGCCCATGAAGAGCAGCGGAATGAGCACTGCGATCAACGAGACGGTAAGAGAAATAATGGTGAAGCCGATCTGCTCCGCACCCTTCATCGCCGCCTTCATGGGCGAGTCCCCGGCCTCGAGATAGCGCGTAATGTTTTCGATCATCACGATCGCGTCATCCACCACGAACCCGGTGGAGATGGTGAGCGCCATCAGCGAAAGATTGTCGAGACTGTAGCCGAGCATGTACATGGCGCCGAAAGTTCCCACCAGCGAAACGGGCACGGCAATGCTGGGGATGATGGTGGCGTAAAAATTGCGCAGAAATAGAAAGATGACCATCACGACCAGGGCAACGGTCAGCATCAACTCAAACTCCACGTCGGAGACGGATGAGTTGATCGCGGTGGTGAGATCGGTAAGCGGTGTTACGCGGATCGAGATCGGCAAGTTTGCTTCAAGCTGAGGAAGAATTGCCTTGATGGCCTTTACCACGCTGATGGTGTTGGCGCCGGGCTGCCGCTGAATATTGAGGATGACCGCCGGCGTCTCGTTCATCCACGCTGCCTGCTTGTCGTTCTCGATGCCGTCTACCACCTGCGCAACATTGCTCAACCTGATGGGCGCGCCATTGCGGTAGGCAATCACAACGTTTCGGTAGTCGCCGCTGGTGGACAACTGATCGTTGGCATTGATCTGGTAATCCTGATGAGGCCCGTCGAAGTTGCCCAGGGCTTGATTGACGCTGGTTTGAGTCAGCGCCGTGCGCAAATCCTCCATGTTGAGTCCGTAGGACGAGAGCGCCGTGGGGTTGGCCTGAATGCGCACTGCGGGCTTCTGCCCTCCGCTGATGCTCACCAGGCCAACCCCGCTCAACTGCGAGAGCTTGGGCGCAAGCCGCGTGTCCACCAGGTCCTCCACCTGTGACAGAGGTATGGAACTGGATGTGATGGCCAGCGTCAGGACCGGGGCATCCGCCGGATTTGTCTTGCTGTAAACCGGCGGCGAGGGAAGATTCGAGGGCAGAAAACTCTGCGCGGCGTTAATTGAGGACTGAACCTCTTCTTCGGCAATGTCGATGTTCAGGGTGAGGTCGAATTGCAGCACGATGACCGACGAACCGCCGGAACTGGTCGAGGTCATCTGGCTGAGGCCCTGCAATTGGCCAAACTGGCGCTCAAGAGGAGCAGTGACCGTGGTAGCCATCACGTCCGGGCTGGCGCCGGGATAGAAGGTGAGCACCTGGATGGTGGGATAGTCTACTTCGGGCAAGGCGGACACCGGCAGCAGGGTATACGCAACGATGCCCACCAGCAGGATTGCGGCCATCAGCAGCGAGGTTGCAACAGGACGCTGAATGAATGGCCCGGAAGGGTTCACGGAGTATTGCCTTCAATGGGATTGGTTGCAGGCGCCTGCTTCACCACGGTGACCTTGCTGCCGCTCTGCAGCTTCTCAAAGCTGCTGGTGGCCACAACCTCGCCGGGATTGATTCCCTGCACTGCGGTCATTCCGCCATCCGCAACCCCCGTCGTGATGTTACGCACGCTCGCTGTTCCGTTTGCAATCACATAGAGGAAGGTCACCTGGCCGTTGTGCTGAACGGAGGCGGTGGGAACCAGCGTGACGCCATTGAGCGTATTCACCAGCAACCTGGTGTTGACAAACTGGTTTGGAAAGAGCGCTCCGTTCTTATTCTCGAAGAGGGCGCGCAACTTCACCGTTCCCGTCGTCGTGTCTATCTGATTGTCGATGGTGAACAATTTGCCGGTGGCTATTTTGGTGGTCTGAGAGCGATCCATTGCCTCTACGGGCAGTGTATGCATCTGCTTCATCCGCGCCTGTACCTGTCCCAGGCTGTCTTCTGCCATGGTGAAGATCACGGTCGTGGGTTGCACCTGGGTAATGACCACCAGGACGGTACTTCCGCCCGCCTGAACCACGTTTCCGGGGTCGACCAGCCGAAGACCTGCACGGCCGGCAATGGGCGAGGTGATGTGGCAGTAATTGAGCTGGGCCTGATCGTAATTCAATGTGCCTTGATCGTTCTTGACCGTGCCCTGGTCCTGAAGCGCAATTTTTTCCTGGTCATCCAGCAGCTGCTTCGGGATTCCGTTTTGTGCCCACGCCGTTCGATAGCGGTCCAGATCCATCTGGGCCTGCGCCAGGACATTGGTGTCGCGATCCAGCGCGCCCTCGGCCTGCAGTAGTTGTGCCTGGTAGGGTTGCGGGTCGATGTCGATCAGCGCATCGCCTTTTTTGAGCAGTTGGCCCTCCTGATAGTGCACTGCAGTGATCGTTCCGCTGGCCTGCGCGGTGATGGAGGACGTGTAGACCGGAGTTACCGTGCCGATGGAATCGAGGTAGATGCCGATTTGACCCTTTGTGGCCGCCGTGGCCGTGGCCGTGACGGAGGGACTTTTTGCAGCCTGCGCAGCCTTCGCAGCGGCTGCCTTGGCGTGATTATGGTAGATCACAAGAAAAACAACCACGGCCAGAAGCAGCAGAAGAAGCACGCAGGTCCACACGAACCAGCGCTTTCGATACCAGGGAACCGGCGCAGACAGTTGGTGATCTGCGCCAACATGGTGACGATCTGAATTGTCTTCGATTTCGGACATGCAGAGCTCCGCGCGCAGTCACATTCGGTAATGTGCTCCTCGCAGAATCGCTGGAAATCGGAGCAAATGTCTGGTCTGTTTTGCTCATATTTGAAGACCTACGGAGGTGAGAACATGATTGACGGCAAGCATGAACTGAAGCCGTCGGATCGCAATGGGGAGGTGCTGGGGCGGGGTGCTGTCGAGTCACCGTCAAACCGGAAATCAGTACTTCACAACCGGCCAGCAGGCCGCCATCCAGGCGCTATTCCATTCAAGGACCCTGCGGCGTTTTTTTTGAGGACCGGCCGGATGCCGGGGCCAAGTGTCTGGTCTTCCATAAGCGAATTGGTCTGTTGACCCTTAGAAGTCCGGCTTGCCTGTTGAGGCCGGCATGCAGGCGTTGCTGCAACCCGACGGCGCTCTCGAAATCAGCGCGACTCTGCAATCCCCATGGAAGGAACCACCTCGAAAGTGGCTTCCTGGCTGGCAAGTGAACTGCCTCCGATCCACACTGTGTATTGGGTCGCCTCGACCGTTGGCTTGTTTTCCAGGTTGAAGAAAGAAAGCTCCTTGAATCCCAGTAGGAAGCTCACTTGCTTCGCTTCGCCAGGCGCAAGCGTGACTCGCTCAAATCCCTTGAGGCTTCTTACCGGCTGCTCAATGCTTGCGCCCAGGTTGCGCACGTAGCATTGAACAACCTCGGTTGCCGTGCGGTTCCCGGTGTTGCTCACCGTCGCCGTTGCTTCAATGAGAGTTTTACCGCGGTTCGCGAGGGCCTGCGGCAGCGGGATGCTGCTCCTCGACACCTTGACGTCGTTGTAGGAGAAGCTGGAGTAGGAAAGCCCGTAGCCAAAGGGAAACAGAGCGCTGTTGGGGACGTCGATATAGCGGGAAAAGAACCGCGTGTCGCCGCCAGGCGGCTGGGAGAGGTCAATCCCTGTGGGAGGCCGTCCGGTTGGGAGATAGTTGTAATAGAGCGGCTCCTGTCCGACGGCGCGCGGGAAGCTCATGGGCAGCTTGCCACTGGGCGACACATCTCCATAGAGAACATTCGCGATGGCGTGCCCAGCCTCAGTTCCGGGAAACCAGACCTCCAGGATTGCAGGAACGTGTACGGCTGCCCAGTCGAGGACCAGCGGACGGCCGGAGAAAACGAGCAGAACCACCGGCTTGCCCACAGCAACGACGGCCTCAAGAAGCTGTTGCTGGCTGCCCGGAAGATCAAGATATGCGCGAGAGCGCGCCTCGCCGCTCATGTTGCTCGATTCTCCAAGCGCGAGGATGACCACATCCGCTGCGCGGGCCGCTTCGACGGCTGCTTGAAAACCAGCTTGCGAGGTGCTATCGAATTCGGCTCCTTTGGAATAGACCAGGACGCCCCCCAATTGCTGTACACGTTGTTCCATCGCCTGCCGAAGTGTGATGGTGTCCTGATCGTTTCCGGCGCCGCCCAGGGCTCCAATCATATCTTCCTTGTCGTCAGCGAGCGGTCCGATGAGCGCGACCCGATTTCGTGTTGGCAAGAGCGGAAGCAACGGCGCGCCGTCAGCAATTTTGTCGTTCTGAAGCAGGACAAGAGACTCTTCAGCCGCTTTGCCCACCAGCGGCCTGTTTTTGGCAACGGCAGCCGTTACTTCCACGCCTTCGGCGTAAGGACGCTCAAACAGGCCGGTGGCGAATTTCACCCGCAGCACACGCCGCACCGCCTCATCGACCACCGCCATTGGGACTTGGCCGGAACGAATGAGCTCCGGCAACTGCGTATCGTAGAAGTGCGACATCATGTCAACATCCACTCCTGCGGTAATAGCCTTCCGCGTTGCAGTGGCGGCATCGAGCGCAATGCCGTGGTTGATCAGTTCCATGACTGCGGTGTAGTCGCTGACAACAAAGCCATTGAAGCCCCACTCCCCGCGCAGGACCTGGGCAAGAAGAAACGGATTGGCGCTTGAGGGCACGCCATTGAGGGAGTTGAAGGCGCTCATGATGGTGGCTGCGCCGGCCTCGACAGCGGCGTGGTAAGGAGGCAGGTAGACCTGGCGGAGACGGATCTCGGACATGTCTGTTGTGTTGTATTCGCGGCCTGCCTCGGCGGCTCCGTAAGCGGCGAAATGCTTCACCGAAGCGGCGACGCTGCCCGGCTTCGAGAGGTCGTCGCCCTGGTAGCCGCGAATGTAGGCCCGGGCCATGGCAGCGCCCAGATAGGGGTCTTCACCGGCGCCTTCCACCGTCCTTCCCCAGCGGGGATCGCGGCTGATGTCGACCATCGGGGAGTAAAACCAGCGAACGCCCGCGGTGGAAGCCTCCTGGGCAGCCATGTGCGAGAGGTCGGTGACCAGCTGCGGGTCGAAGCTGGCAGCCAGGCCCAGAGGCACCGGATAGATGGTGCGAAAACCGTGAATGACATCCGCGCCGAAGAGCAGGGGAATGTGCAGACGGCTCTGGTCCACAGCCAGGTGCTGATAGGTGTTGGTTCGCGCTGCGCCGATGGTGTTGAGCATGGAACCAAGCCGGCCGGTGGCAGCCAGTTGCATGGCATTCACAGGATGAGCGACCAGAGGGTTCACGGCTGCAATCGCGCCCGGCTTGCCGGCATCCGGTTGCGGCGGGGGCGTCACTGCCTGAGGAGCATCTTCGGTGTCGTTGTACTGGACCAGTTGCCCGATCTTTTCTTCGAGCGTCATCTGCCGCAACAGGCGATCCACGCGGGCCTCAATCTCTGGATCGGCGAGCTGAGCGTTCGATGGATGCGTGACTTTGCCCGCATCGTGCGTAGAGGCGGGCAGAGCGGCTTGTGCCGCGGCATGTGGAACGCATCCAGCCGCTATCAGGCAGAGAGCGGCGCAGGCAAGGCAGCGTTTCAAATTCATTCGCAACACAAAATTTCTCCAGGATGCGGCCACTCGATCGCGCGCCGAATTCCAACCCGCGCAGAGTGACAGGAAGCGATCAGGATCCATGCGCAGCCCCGTTCCGCAAGTGAACTTCTCGATGGTATGCGTAGCTGACTTGACATCGGTGGCGCACCAGATGCGCTCAACAATTCTCTCACCCTTCGCGAATAAGAATGGTCAAATGGGAACAGTACCAGTTTGGCGGCGTTGGCCACAATCTTGCAGGGGTAAACTTTGTCTGAGAGGAGATGGATGAAGTCTGCCTGAGAGGTGATCGCGAGGAACAAATGACTCGGCAAGACGGAAACGGGACGATAAACCGGCGTCAGATACTGGGAGCGATAGCTGCCTCAATTGGCTATGCGCTGGCGCCCAATTGCCTCGCATCCGCCGGCGATTCCACGAGCCTGGCCAAAGAGGATGAAGCTTTCCTGGACGATCTTGAACGACAGGGCTGTCTGTTTTTCTGGGAACAAGGCCATCCCAAAACAGGGCAGGTTCTCGACCGGGCTCGCAACGACCTCAATGGCGCGCGCGATCCGCGCCGGATGGCCAGCATCGCCTCCACGGGCTTCGGATTGACCGCGCTGTGCATCGCCGATCATCGCGGCTACCTGCCTCATGCGCAGATTGTGGAACGGGTAGGGACAACGCTCGATTGGCACCTGAACCATCTGCCTGAGACGCACGGGTTTTTCTATCACTTTACGGATGTGGAAACCGGAAAGCGCTATCCCGGTTCGGAGCTTTCTTCCATCGACACCTCCCTGCTGCTTTGCGGCATACTGACCGCGCGCGGGTACTTTGAGGACGCGCGGATTCAGCAACTGGCCACGGCGATCTATGAGCGCGTGGACTGGCCATGGATGCTCAATGGCGGCAAGACCTTCTCCATGGGCTGGCAACCGGACACGGGCTTTCTCAAAGCGCGCTGGAACCACTATTGCGAGCTGATGATGATCTACCTGCTCGCGATCGGTTCGCCTACTCATCCGGTGGCGCCGGAGAGCTGGGTCAGCTTCACGCGTCCCGTCATCCACTACGCCGGCTTCGACTACATCAGCGGCAACGATCCGCTCTTTACGCATCAGTATTCGCATGCCTGGTTCGACTTCCGCTACAAAACCGACGCGTATGCCGATTACTTTGCCAACTCCATCAAGGCCACGCGCGCCCACAAAGCGTTCTGCCTTTCGTATCCCAAATGGTATAGCGAGCAGTATTGGGGAATCACCTCGTCCGATTATGCGGGCGGTTACACCGCATGGGGCGGACCACCTGCGCAGGGACCTATCGATGGCACGGTTGTTCCCTGCGCGGCCGCCGGCTCGTTGCCTTTCCTGCCCATGGACTGTATCGCCGTTCTGCGCGGCATGCGCTCGAAGTGGGGAAAGTACGCATGGGGAAGGTATGGGTTTGTAGACGCATTCCATCCCGCCGCCAACTGGTATGACGCCGACGTTCTGGGCATCGACCAGGGCATCTCAGTCCTGATGGCCGAGAATCTCCGCTCCGGTTTGGTGTGGGACGCATTCATGCACAACCCCGAGACTGGGCGCGCCATGCAGAGATCTGGTTTTCACGGTCGCGGCCTGCCGGCCTGATCAGCAAAAAAAAGCTCCGGGGGGAATCCAACCCCCCCCCGGAGCTCCAGAAAAACAATACCTAGAACTGCAATCGGCCGACGAGTTCAATCACCCGGCCCGCATCGCCGCTCTGTGCTTCCCCAAACGTGGCGCTCTGAATATTGGAGCCGCCGCTGTTGAACGTAATCGGCGCCAGTTGAAGAATGTTGAAGATGTTGAAGGCGTTCACCTGCAGACGCAGCAGCGTGTGATGGTCAAAGTGATCCACCACAAACTCCTTGGCAAAGCTCATGTCGGTACCGAAGAAGCAGGGGCCGCGGAAGCTATTGCGGCCAATGCCCGGCACATAAAGTGGAGCGTTGACGGTTGTGGGCGAGGTAGTGTTGAAGTAAGAGGGACCGCCATTGAAGAAGTTTGAGCCAGTCTTCCAGGCGTTGTTTGAGCAGCTGTTACCCGCGCCTCCGTAATAGGCCAGCGGCCGCGTTGGACCAACCAGGTTCGCGCCGGTGATCAACTCGTTCGCCTGCAGGTCATAGGTGACCGGCGTCCAGGGGAAGCCGGTATGGTAAGTCACCACGCCGTTGACCTGCCAGCCGTTGGCCGCAGCTTTCACCAGGGCGTTGCCGGAATGAATGTGCGGAACTTCATACACTGCCGTGGCAACGAAGTGCTGGTGCACATCGTAATCGGACGGGCCCCATTCCGATGCGTTGTTGGCGGGGTTGGTCTGGTTGGCACTGGCGTCGGCGGCATCTCCGTTCGACACCTGGTCCAGTGACTTCGACCAGGTGTAATACGCGGAGAGGTTGAGGCCGTGACCGGCGCGCCGCGTGAAGCTTATATTCAGCGCGTTGTAGGACTGGTTAGAGTCTGTCTGCGCAAAATAGGCAGCACCCACTGGGGTAATAGCCGTCGTGCGGCCGCAATTTGCGGTTGCCGGGTAGCACTGCGAGTAAATGAAGTTCTGATTCACCAGCCGGGCAAAATGACGGCCCACGCTGCCCGTATAACCCGCCGAGCCCACGATGCTGTAAGGCATTTGATACTGCACATCGAGGGAATAGAGGTCGGCCACCGGCTGCCTGGTGTTGGGGAAGGCGCCGTAGACCTCGTAGCTCTCATTGTTTATCACGCAATTCCCTGGGGTAGAGCCATACTCGCAGGGAAATCCAGTGGCAGGGTTGATGCCGAGAGAAAGCGAGGGGTTGATCGGGTAACTGGAGGGTGAAGTGGTGGTTCCCATTTCATACTGGATGCCCGCGGAACCGGAATTGTTCGCGCAGCACAAGCCGAAATTGGCCACGCCGGGCCCGTCTTCGAGAGCGTTGTTGAAGAGCGCGATGTCAAGGTGATTGTCGGCGATGGCAAAGCCGCCGCGGATCACCAGCTTCTGATTCAGAATGGGAGGCGTGAATGCAAAACCGACCTTGGGATCCAGGTTGCGCGGCTGCGAGTACCAGAGGTGATTGCGCGATTGCAGCGTGATGCCGCTCAGTTCCTGTCCCGGCGGCCCAAGCACGGGGTAGTTGATTCTCGAACCCTTGTTGAGCAGCGGGGTGAAAAATTCCCAGCGCAAACCCATGTTGAGTGTTAGGTTGGGCGATGCCTTCCAGTCGTGCTGCACATAACCGGCAATGTCTTCTGAGCGAAAGTACCGTTGCGTAAGTGGAGTACCGCCGGTGAGCGGATTGGCCTCGACTTGCTCGTAGATGGCCGCGCCGTTGGCCATTGTCCACAGGCCCTGCATGGCATAAGTCGGCCTCTGGTCGCCGAGCAGATTGTCGTTGTCTTGTTCAAAGCGCACCTCAGCGCCCGCGCGAATCTCGTGCGTGCCCCAAGTATGCGTGACCATGTCGCGTATTTCGTAGGTGTTTTCAGCGTAGAGCGAAGGCGTGGTTGAGCCCGCATAAGCGCCATATTGAATCGCCCACGGCAACGTCTGCACATTGACATACGGAATGCCGAAGTTGGTCACCCCGGCCGCGTCCCTCACTCCGTTGTCCGCAAACCGCGTGCTGTTGGCGCGCAATTCGTTCAGCCAGGTGCCCGAGAAGGTGTGGATGAAGATGGCGGTTGCAGCGGAGTTGAGCGGCTTGAACGGTATATCCCCCTGGGGCCGCGAACCGGCCGCGCCGCTGATGCCATAGTTGTCCAGCTTGGTAAAGTAGACGCTTCCCGCCAGGTGATCCTTCGACGTCAGATCGTAATCGCCGCGTCCATTGAACTGGTTGCCGCGGCTGTGCGACGGCACAGAGAGCTGCACGTTTTCAACATCGGGATCGCCTACCAGTCCGCCGCCAATCTGATTGTTCGCCGGGAAGACGCCGATCTGCGATGTGCCGCCGGGAGTCAGCGAGCCGATATCGAGAGCGGGGCCGCTGCTGCCGGTAACCAGGTTGCAATTGACGCCGAGGGTCAGGCCGTCGCAACTGGGAGTGAGGATCGCTCTAATCCTTGGCACAACATTCGGGTCGCCCAGAATCGCGGCGCTCACACTTCCGGCGCGGTTGGCTACCACGGCTGCGCGATACTCCGGAGTCTCTACGTAGGACTCCGCATACGAGTTATTGGCGGTGGTAAAGCTTGCCCAGGAAACGAAGAAGAAAGCCTTCTTGTGCATCACCGGGCCGCCAAGTGAAGCGGCATAGCTGCGCTGATCGTTGTCAACAACCGTTGGCGGCGCGCCCGAGGGACCGCCCCACCTGTTGTACGCATTCAGTCCTGCTTCGTCATACAGGGCAAACAAAGAGCCGTGAAGGCTATCGGTGCCGCTTTTGGTTACGATCTTGATCTGCGCGCCGGAATTGCGGCCATCGGATGCATCGAAGGAAGTGGATACGACGGTCATCTCGCCCACCGCTTCCTCACTCGGCGAAACTACCGCTGCGCCGCCATGCGTGAGCGAGTTTACGCTCACGCCGTCCACCATGAAGTTGTTGTCGGCCTGGCGCTGGCCGGCCGCGGCAATCTGAACCTGGTTCTCCGTCTGAAAAATCCCGGAGTTGGAGCCGCCGGGACCGGCGCCGTTGGGAAGATAGACGGCCTGGCCGATGCCGTTGCGAGCGCCGTCACCGGTGATGCCCGGCGCGGTGCGCAACAGCTCATAGGGGTCGGCGCCAAAGGTGGGCAACCGCTGAATTTCCTCGCTGTCGATGGTCGTCCCAATGCTCGCGTCCGCCGTTTGCAGCAGCGGGACGAGGTCGCCGTTCACCTGAACAGATTCTGTCGACCCTCCCGTCTGCAACGTAACATTCACATTCCGTGGGGATTCGGCCTCCAGAGTCAGGTCGGTCACGTTGTTGGTCTTGAACCCCGCAGCCGTAACTGCAAGAGAATACTGGCCCGGCGCCAGCTCGTTGAAATGGTATGCGCCGGTGGCATTGGTGGTCGAGGTTAACGCCGCCTTGGTTGCATCGCTGGTTAGCGTTACAGTCGCGTTGGAAATGACCGACCCGGTCTGGTCGAGCACCGTTCCGGCGAGGCTGGCGCCAAATTGGGCGTGAATCGGCACGGCAGAGATGAAAAGCAACAGAAGCGCCCCAGTCCAGCACGCGATGCCGGCGGGCAAACGCCTTCCCTCTCTCTGATTCTGAATCACCAATCCCTTTGAATCGATCGTTTGCATATCGGCCTCCTTGCAAGTGGTTGCTTCAATTCAAGTAGGTCCATCGCCGTGGTTTGGAAACGTTGTGTGTTCTTTCGCAAGCCACGCACAATCATTTCCACAACGACGAACGGATGCCACACGTGAGAACTTGCGCCGTGCCCCCCGGCTTCGATCAAACTGCTCGAATCGAAGCGAATAGGGGAAAGGCGCGCGTACGCAATTCTGCGTTCACATCGGACGCACAAAGACGTGTTTACATGGGTCTCAGGTGAGGTTTCTGTATCAAACTGCTCAGGTTCGGGAGAGATTTCCGCACCGAGCGACCGATTCAGGAGAAATCGACCCCAAAATCGATGAACCAACGCGAATTAAGGCGCACGGCTGAGCATGAAAAAAGATTTTGTATTCCGGCCTCGATGATCGCAAAATCGCCCAGTCACTCCCTGAACGCTGATAGGCACCCTGATTTCTGCATGGGTGAAGTGGCTCTGCCCGGATTACCGGCTATCCGGACAGAACTCTTTGCCGGATCATGGCGTGGAGGCCACACGCCATAAGACAAATGCCTTGCTCTCAAGTCATTGCAGGATCTACCTTACCTGGTTGGAATGGATGGCTGCTGAGATCGTTTGCGGATGGGATGATCATCGGCGTTGCTGACGACGGGGTGTTGGACATCGCCAAATATTTGAATGCCGGCCCGAGATGCCTTCACAAGCGGAACAAGTTTCTTTGCGGCATCGGCCTTGCGCAGGCGGCCGATCTTCCATATCCCAAAACACAGGGTGGCTACCAGCAGACCTACGAACACGCATAACAGCGGTGTCGACCACCTTTGGAGACTTCCAGACCACAGACGGACGATACTCCGCCCGTAGGTTGCACCGAGCCAGGCAATGAAGGAGTAGCGCAGGATGCGCGCCGCGCCGAAGACGGCCAGGAAACGCCTGCGTGAGACGCCCAGCGCGCCCGATGCGAGCGCAAACGGCAATAGCGGAATCGGCGGAGGAAGCAATGCTGGAAGGAACACAGCGAGGATCCGGTGGCAGTTCACCCATCTGACGACTCGACTGAGAAGAGGCGCCGGCACGTAGTGGCGCAAAACCGCTTCGCCGCCTCTCCGCCCAATGTCCCAGGTGGTGTAACCGCCCAGGATGCTTCCTGCAATGGCACAGGGAGCGAGCAACCACGGATCTCCGCTGTACGCCACCAGCCACAGCAACAACAGGTCAGTGCTGCCGGGCAGAGGCAGAGGGATCACCGAGGAATCGACCACAGCGACCGAGAAAAGTCCCACAGCGCCAAAGTGCGTGAGCCAACGCGGCGCCAACTGTTGGTGCATGCCGGTCACGGAAGTTGAACCGCATGTTGGACAAATTCACTCATACAAGCAAGTCTGCACATTCGCATTTGAATGCTCGAGCGTTCCATCCATCGATCGCTCGAAGCCGGGCGCGAAGTTAGTTGCATCCCGTTTCCGATTTACCTTCGTTTCATCATCCATCCGATGAACGCGCCTGAAGCGGCGCCGACTACAAACGTGGTTACAACTGTTAGCGCAAAGTGCCGCTGAAGACGATGGCTTGTGTCATTCAGGAATTCTTCGGCAGCATCGCAACCTTGCTTGGCCGCATGCCTCATGACTCCCACGCCATCTTCTATCGCGTCGACAATCGCGCCTGTTGCGCGACGAGACTGATTAGCCGAGTTGGCGATGGTTTCAGCCGTTTTTTCCGCTATTGTTTGTGACATTGAACCCTCCGGCGCCTTTTGGTGGCGTGTGTTGAAATGTGTCTTGTTGGCGAGAATCTCGTTGCCGTCAGAACGTTGACAAGGGTCAGTATTGAGCTTCCGATTGCCAAAAGATGTCTAGATTTGACCGGGGCCGCAAATGCATCGCAAATTGGGCGATTCCGGATCGGAGCAAAGGGACCTCGCGAAGCAAACCATCAAAGGTCTCGTGCCTGGTCCCGGCGAAGGGAGCACCAAGGACCAGTTCTCCGATCTCGGATAAGCCCCCAAAATTGCCCCAATGGCGTGCAATTGTCACCAGCAGTCACGCTCCGTTTGGCGCCACACGGCACGGGTTCCGCCGCGCCGGGGTCCTCGGCATCGTAAATCCGGGGCCCCTTGCAACCGGAGAATGAGCCTTCCGCGCCAAAGGAATCAATCTCTAAGTGCAACTAAATGAGCCACCTCCTGGCGACTCTCAGCGTTTGATCGATCTTGGGTAGGCGTTTGCCCGCAAATCGTCACAATGCCTTGTATGGCACGATACGGAATTCCAGGGGTAGTCCGGTATTCTGGTCAACGAAGGGTGAGAAAAATGAAAGTGCGCAATGCGTTCAGCCGGGCTATACCCGCTCTGTTTGTTTTGATGTTTGGACTTCCGGTGGCTGGCCATGCTCTTGAAAACGGCCTGGCGAAGACTCCGCCGATGGGATGGAACAGTTGGAACAAGTATGGCTGCAACGGGATCAACGAGAAGGTGGTCCGCGATATCGCCGATGCGATGTCCAGCAACGGCATGAAGGACGCAGGCTATCAGTACGTCATCATTGACGACTGCTGGCAGACAGATCGCGACGCGGCCGGCAATATTGTCGCCGATGCCGCGAAGTTTCCTTCGGGTATAAAGGCGCTGGCGGACTACGTTCACAGCAAAGGCCTGAAATTCGGTATCTATACAGACGCTGGAACCAAGACCTGCGCGGGACGCCCCGGAAGCCTCGGACACGAGTATCAGGATGCGAAGCAGTATGCGAACTGGGGTGTGGATTATTTGAAGGAAGACTGGTGCAATACGCTGCATGGGCAAAGCAGCGAGTCCTCCTACACGCTGATGCGCAATGCATTGGCCGCCTCGGGACGGCCCATCGTCTTGAGCATTTGCGAGTGGGGCTCGACCAAGCCATGGTTGTGGGCAGGGCCGGTAGGGAATCTGTGGCGTTCGACGGGAGACATTCAGGATTGCTGGGATTGTACGACGACCTGGGGCGGCAACGGGGTGATCCATATCATCGACCAGATAAACGGGCTGGAGAGCTATGCCGGACCTGGGCACTGGAATGACCCCGACATGCTCGAGGTCGGCAATGGTGGCATGACAACGGAGGAGGATCGCGCACACTTCAGCATGTGGGCTCTAATCTCGGCGCCATTGTTGACCGGCAACGACCTGGGCAATATGTCCGCGGCCACCAGGGAGATTCTGCTGAACAAGGAAGTCATCGCCATCGACCAGGATGCCCTTGGTCAGCAAGGGCGGCGCATTCTAAAGAACGGCGACTCCGAAGTTTGGTCAAAGCAGTTGGCGGATGGCGGGCGTGCCGTGGTGCTGCTGAACCGCAGCGCAGCCCCAGCCACGATCGATGTGCGATGGACCGATATCGGCTATCCGGCAGGACTCGCGGCAACCGTGCGGGACTTGTGGTCGGCGAAAGAGAGTTCAGGGCAGATAGGAAGTTATTCTGCGCAGGTTCCAAGCCACGGCGTCGTAATGGTGAAGGTGAAGCCGTAGCGCCATATTTTAGTCACTCCAGATCCATCCGGACTACATCCGTGCGGGGTGGCAGATCATTGCCACTCCCTTCCTTTGGCGAGAACCCTCTCGATTCGCAGCCCAGCCCCTCCGCTCTCGACGCTGAAGCGCACCAGGTCGGCTGGCATCCCAACTCGCAGGATGCCTATGCCGCCCACGAATCTGCCCGGATTCTCAGTGGCCATGCGAACGCTGTCACCGAGAGAAATACCCGTCATGGTCATCGCACGCGCAATTCCATCCTTCAAGGGAACAGCCGCACCGGCAAGACACTCCGTTCCCGCCACATTCAGGCGGCCATTGGATTGAAGCTCCACTCGGCCTCCTACTGGTGCGTCGTAGGTTCCCGCCGGCATCCCAGCCAGCGCCACTGCATCGGAGATGAGGATGGAGCGCTCCACTCCCTTGGCGCGCACCATCGCTTTGAGCGTATCGCCGGGAAGATGGTGGCCATCGGCAATCATCGTCGCTGTCAGTCGATCCTCGGCCAGTTGCGTCCAAATGGGATTTGGATGTCTTGGAAGCACGTTGGCGATGCCGTTGCCCAAATGTGTCGACAACCTTGCGCCGGCGTCTGCCGCCTTTCGAATTTCTTCCGGGGAGGCGTGGGTGTGTCCAATGGCAACGTGAACTCCCTGTGCGGTCAGCCTCGAAATGTATTCCTCAATCCCTTCAAAGTGCGGTGAAATCGTAACCATGCCCACCAGGCTGCCTGAAGCATCTTGCCACCGCAAAAACTCTGCCAGATCCGGCGGTCGAATGTGCTCCGCTGGATGTGCGCCGCGGAAACCAGCTATCGGACTGATACTCGGGCCCTCAATGTGCACGTAAGGAACGCAACCGGCCACCAGCCTGCTAAGTTGCCGTGCCTTCGCAATCGCTCGCAGAGCCGCAATGATCTTCGATTCCGGTGCGGTGATGATCGTAGGGAGATAGGTCGTAACCCCGGATGCAACCATCTTCTTCGTCAACGAGACAATCACGTCAGGGTCCGGCTCGTCGAGATTCACGTCGTCTCCGCCGTATCCATTTACCTGCAGGTCGACAAACCCCGGCGAAAGCCACCCATCCTCATCGCGCCCGCCTGCATCGATGGCATGAACAATTCCATCGCACACAGTCACTTCGATCGGATTCCCATCAACAGGGTTGAGTCCCGTTATCTTAAGCATGCCGTCAGCTCCTCGGGCAATTCGCAAAACTGCGGGTCGAGAAGGCCATTTCGCCGGAGACCCTCGATTCCGGCGTGGCTACCGGCCTGCTGAATCACCGGATTGCGCCCGCTTCCCAAACAACCTCACCACTCGATCGTGACCAGCGAATAAGTTTTGACATCGGGAATTCGGAACACGGTCAGGGCCGCGTTCTTGCTGAAAGCAACCGTTTGCATCGCTTTCGACCCCGGAGCGCCGACGGTAATCCTGGATGCCTGCCGATTGTCCGGCAGACGAACGCCAACCTCAACAGACTTTGCGGCTGCTGCCCGATCGTAATTCACAAGGTGAACGAAAGCTCGCTTCTTCAGTATCTGACCGGTGTAATTCAGAGCGATCCCTCGCGGCCCGTCCAACTGGATTAATACCCGATCCTCTGCGGCCCATTGCACCAGGTCGACAAAATCTTTCCAGTTCTTTGGGCGCTTCCAGAATTCGCTCATGATTGAAAAGTACGGTTGATGAGCGGGAAGCATGCCATCGAATTTCACCGTGGGCAGGTACCCCACTCTTCCGCGTCCCACCGTCTTTCTGACTGTGGCCCCTTCAGCATCGACACTAGTTCCAACGTCCTGAATATAACCTGAAGCAACTTCCTGAAGGTCAACCATCCCTGCCAGGCCGGGAGTGACTCGAACGCGTCTCCACTCGTCGTATAACCCTGCCTGACCGATCGCAACCAGGCCGCCGCCGCGCTCAACATAACTGCGAAGAAGCAATATCTGTTCATCTGAAAGGCACTCGGAGTTTGGAAGGATCAGCACCTTGTACCTGGCCAGATTCCGAAGCCCGTCATCGAAGACAAGATCGAAAGGGATGCCCGCCTCGAACAGGGCCTGCTCGACAAGCACCGCGCTGAGTTGCACATCCGCGTTGTTATTCGTCAGAGAAGCATACGAGCGCAGGACTCCGACATTGGCCAGGTCTTCGCTGTCTGCGTACCGATCCCTGTTTTGCCGGTAGAACTCGATATGCTCGCGAGTGATGGTCGAGATCGGGTAGCTCCCCACCATTCCCGGCGTCTGATTGAACGCAAGAGCCTCCGCGAAGGCCAGAGGGTCGTCCGCTATGTTGGCCAACAGAATGTTGGAGTATGCCCTGGCCAGTTTGTAGCTCCGAATTCTCGATACCAGCCGGCCATCCGGTTGATAGCCGATCGACTCTCCCTCTTCGCTCCAGAATGCCTTGGTGAACGGGAGGATTCTCGCGTGATCGATTCCCGACTCCCAGGAGCGGTTTTGGCCTGTGATGCCCCCCGGGTTTGTTTCCAAAGCCACCTCCGGGTTCAGCGAGGCTGCATAATCAAACATCTGTTCAAGCGCGTCCGCCATCGATTGACAACGGAAGTCGATCCACTCCTGAAACGCGGGATCGTAGATAATCTGCATCCCACCCGGCGGATTGTCTTTATTCCATTGAGGCGGATTTACAAAATCCACCCGCTCAAAGCCGAACCTGTCCCGCAGTTGCGCGGCACTGTATTTTGTCTTGAGGCGCCTTCTGAATCCGGTTACGCACGCGGGACAATGACAGGAATCCGGCTCGGAGTTGAGGGCAAAGTTGTCGAAGTGGATAAAGTCGGTCTTCACTTCGACAATTGCATATCGCACAACCTTCTTGAGGTAATCCAGATAGTTCTGATTGTTGAAGCAGGGCCGATATCGGAATGATTGCTGGTAGCCATAGGGCAGAAGGATGGGAAGTCCGGCAATATCGCGCTGTATCCACTCCACCGCCTTCGGTTCTTCGGCAAAGAATGTCTCGTACATCAGGCTGTTCCACTGGATATAGGTGTCCACCTTCATGCCGAGCCGGTGAGCAAACTCGACCGCTTTGCGTGCCGCTTCCATCTCTTCGCGTTCGGCCTCCATGCCGAAGCCCTTGTAAAGATGCGTATGGAAGACGTCGACACCTTCGTCATGAAGCTGCCGAATCAGTTCTTCACTCTGCTGGTAATCGCTGGATTGACGCTCGTCAAAGCGCTGTCCCCCGCGGCGCACAGTAAACATGTAAGGTTCATGGTTGCCTCCCGCATCGATCATTCCCCGGCTCAGCCAACCTTGCGGCGAACCGGAAGGATCGGGAGGAGCGATCGCCATACCACTCGCAAATCGCGAAGTGGAAGTGACCGCAATCACCCCACCAATGAATTCACGTCGATTGATTGCCATCGGATAGATTTCCCCCAAGAGTCTTTTCTACAGGTCTGCGGGCCGCTGAAGGTCTCAAGAATGGCAAGGTGCTTCTTAAAGAGCAAACTTCCATGGCCCGTCAAAATCCGGTCGATCAAGTTTCACACCCTGTCTCCTTGTCCGCGACAGGATTCGAAGTCGGCGGTAAGCGCTGACGCCGCCGCTTTGTGCGAAGGAGGTTTCGTTTATGTTTCTATTTTTATTATAATTATTTTCTAGATTGTTCCATTGGTTTCGAATTATTTCTCATCGCAGCCCAATTCAACCACTATGGGCTGCCCACGTCCCCCGAATCCGGCCCGAGGACCGGCCATTACGCTGCAGGCAACCACGGGAGCCGATAAGTGATAGCCAACAGATTAACTACCGCGGGATATGGAAGGCTCGTGCTCCTGATCGCCGGCCTTGGAGGCCTGCTTTACGGAGTCGATCTTGGGATCATTGCCGCGGCGTTGCTCTATCTGAGCAAGACCATCAACCTGACGGTCGCGCAAACGTCCGTGCTTGTCGCAGCTGTTTTGGGTGGCAGCATGGTGTCTTCGCTGATTGCCGGCTTGCTCGCCGACCGGCTGGGCCGAAGGAAGATGATGATCTTCAGCGGCTTGATGTTCGTCACGAGCGTGGGCCTTATTGTTGTTTCACAAAGCTTCGCAGCTCTCATGGCGGGGCGCCTGCTGCAGGGTATGAGCGGTGGCGTGATTGCCGTGGTAATCCCGCTCTATCTGGCGGAAACGTTGCCTCCAGACAGCAGGGGCAAAGGTACAGCTATATTCCAACTGTTGCTCACCTTCGGCATCGTTGTTGCCTCGGCGGCAGGATGGTTCTATACCCGGCAAGCGGAAGCCGCGATCGCTGTTGCCGCGGGAAATCCTGTTTTGATCAGGGCAGCTCAGGACCACGCCTGGCGGAGCATGTTTCTCGCCATGGTGTACCCCGGTCTGGTCTTTTTCGCAGGCACGTTTCTGCTGGTTGAATCGCCTCGCTGGCTCTTTCTCAAGGGCAGGACCGTGGATGCCCTGGCGTCCCTGCGCAGGCTCTGCTCGCCGCAGGAAGCGGCATTGCAATTGCATGAGATGGAGGTGCTTGCCGTTGAGAAGCGCAAGGCTTCGGTGAAGGAGGGTGATTCGCTGCTGCAAAGAAAATACATGATTCCATTCGCCCTCGCGTGCGTGGTTCTCATACTCACCCAGACCACCGGCGTGAACTCGATCAATGGTTTTCTGGTCATCATTCTCAAGCAGGCAGGCATGAGTCCCACCCACGCTACTCAAGGTGATTTCGTTGTCAAGCTGCTCCATTGTTTGATGACCATTGTGGGTGTTGCCTTGGTTGACCGGAAAGGACGCACGTTTCTGTTGAAGATAGGCACCGGAGGCATTATTTGCGCACTGTTGGCAGGTGCATTCCTCTTTTATTCCCTGGAGTCGAAAAGAATCGATGTGCGGGGCGACGTTCAGCGCGCGCAACGCGGAAACACCCTGACTTTGCCGGTCGGCGCCTCGATGTTCGATCAGAAAACGGACGGCCGTCCCATGGCTCTTACCGTGCTCTATTCCTACGGAAACGGGGATAAAGTCGCCACCGCGCTCAGTTCCGGCGAACTTGGTGGCCTGCGGATTGCACCCCAGGCAAAAGAGGCGGGCTCGCCTCTCACCATCAAGCGAGCTTTCTACGCGCCGGTTGCCACAGAGATGACTGGCTGGCTGATTACACTTTGCCTTGGGCTGTTTTTTTCCTTTTATTCTTTCGGGCCCGGCGTTGTGGTGTGGCTCGCCCTCTCAGAGTTGATGCCGAGCCGGATTCGTTCGACTGGGATGGGAATCGCCCTGCTCTTGAACCAGGGCGCATCTACGCTGATTGCCGCGCTGTTTCTTCCCGTGGTCGGCAGCTTTGGATATTATGCGATGTTCCTGTTCTGGGCGGCGTGTACAACGCTGTACTTTATTACGGCCGCGTTCTTTATGCCGGAGACGAAAGGCAAGACGCTGGAGGAGATTGAAGAATCATTTGACCGCGGCGGAAGCCGGAAACGGGCAGCGCTCGATGCGAGATGAGCGCCAGGCCGGCAATAAAGATGGTCGAAGAAAGCGAGCAATTTGACTTCATGTCTGCCGCTTGAACGGTTAAATAATTGACCGGCTCGATTCTCTCTTGATCAGCTCCGTCGGAACCGTAACGCATTGCGCATCCTGCCCCGGTGTTGCGATACGATTGATGACCGCCTCTGCCAGGTACTTGCCTATCTCCTCAGGGAACTCGCGGATTGTAGTCAGGCCGGGATAGAGCCACGTTCCAACAGTGTCGTTGCAACCAACAACGCTGATATCATCGGGAATTCTCAAACCGGCTTCCCTGAGTGCCTTGTAAACGCCATGCGCGGTTGGGTCACTGCCGGCAAAAATCGCCGTAATGGGTTCATTGGCCGCCAATAGAGACTTCGCGCCAAGATATCCGATTACCGTTTCATCTTCGGAATGGATATCGCTATAGCGCGGCGACTGGCCCAACTCGTCCATTGCCCGTCGATAGCCTGTAAAACACCTGGAAAACCACGGCAGGCCGGTGTTGCCTACAAAGCTGATGTGACGGTGGCCCTGGTTGATCAGATGCTTCGTCACCTCGTAGCCGCCTTCAACATCATCGGAGAAAACAACGTCGTGTTTCAGAGACTGCGGCGCATCGATGACATTGTTACCCAGAACCGCGAGCGCAATTCCCTTATGGTCGAGAAACTCGATGAGGTTGCTTGAGGTTGTTCCCGCCAAGATCACTGCCCGAACCACTCCAGGCCGCAGTATTATTTTTGGCAGGTGCAACTCCTTCCATGGAATACGCGGCGAATAACTGTAGGAAAGAAGGACTATCTCCCAGCCGTGCACGGCACAGTATTCTTCTGCGCCCGAGAAAATGCGCGAGTGAAAGTTGTGCAGCATCCCACGATTGCAGAGAAGAAACGCCAGCACTTTCGTCTCGTTCCCCGGGGAGAGAGCGGCGTCCGGTTTTGCGGCCCCTCCATGAGACCGCAACAGCAGTCCGCGCTTCTCCAGTTCATTCAGATCATTTCTGATCGTCACAGAAGATGTGTTGAATCTTCGTGCGAGATCCCGCACTCTCGCTCTGCCGGATGTCTCGATGATTTGCAGGATCAGAGACCGGCGCTCATCCGCCATGAGGCCGTCTGTCGGTTCATCCGCTTTATCTGGCAATGTCATTTGAATCCTGAATCATCCGATAGAAAACGCAATGCACGCTTCGAATTCGTTCCTGGATTTTATCATGCTCCATTTTCGATTGAGTGTGATTGCGGCGCATTACACCAGAAGGTCACCCAACTCCGCCGACGATTCATGGTCCAGGAAAACAGTCGCATCAGGATGCGTTTTCAGCAGGGTTGCGGGGCATGCCGTCGAAATGTCATCCTCAATGACCCGGCGTACAATCGCCGCCTTGCGGCTGCCGGGAACCGATACGATCAGCTTCGGTACCCGAAACAGTGTTGGGACAGTTAAGGTTATCGCACGCGTGGGCACTCCCTCCAGCGACGGAAACCAGCCTTCCGCAACCTGTTGTTCGCGGCATCTCTTGTCGAGGATTGCCACCTTGACTGCTTGCGGATCGCTGAAGTCGGCATCGCTTGGATCGTTGAAGGCAAGGTGTCCGTTCTCCCCAATTCCAAGCAGGCACAACTTGGGTTCGGCGGCCTTCAGGCGAGCGGCATAGGCTTGGCATACAGCCTCGGAATCTTCAGAACTTCCGTCGATCTCGTAAAACTCCTTAATAGGAACTCGCTCCGTCAATTGCTCCCGCAGATAGCGGCGAAAGGAAGCAAAGTGATCCGGCTCTATGCCCTGGTACTCGTCCATGTGAAAGCCGATAATCCTGTCCCACGGCAGACCGGGGACCGCGGTCAAGGCTTGCAGCATACTCAACTGTGAGGCGCCCGTGGCAAAGATTATACCCAGATCCAGACCGTTCTGCGTTTGATGGCGCATTTCTTCGGCAGCCGCAAGTGCAGCGGCTCTGCCGGCGCTTTCTCTACTGTCGTAAATCTCAAATTTCAGAGTTCCTGCCTGAAACAAGCGAGGTCTGATAACCGTGGTTCTCATGGGTCCTCCGTGTGTGCGTCGATAGAACGTTAAGCGAAAATAAAATTCAGGAAAGCCTTCAAATGCCATCGTGGGCAATCGATGCCGGTTGGGCAAATATGCGTCCCTAAGGAAAAAAGAGATAGAGCTTTGAAATCCGTTCGTTTTCTCCCAGATAAATGGTGCCTCGATCGTCCGAGACGATGTCTCCGATCACGTAAGCCTGCCAGGCGAAATAGGGCCGGCGATTGACGTCGACAAATCCCAGCAGATCATAGGAGCCGGTCGATGGGTCGTAGGAAAACATGCGAGCCATTTCTGACTGATCGCCGCCGGCGCCATAAAGCTTTCCACCAGGGCCCCACGCCAGGCCCGCAATTCGATATTGATTGAGCGGCTTGCCAAGATTCTTGACCGTAAGCGTTTCGGGGTCAAGCCGAAACAGATAGCCATCTGAAGTGCCGCCGTAGATAGCTCCAGTGGGACCGGGCAGAAAGGCGTCTGCCCGGGTATAGGGTTCACGCCCAGGCAGCGCCGGCGCATGAATGGCCAGTTTCTGAAGAGTTTGAGTTTTCGCGACGAACTCGAAAAAATCTCCATCTTCGCCCGTTGCGAAGACATTGCCTTGCTGGTCAACCGCCAACACCCTTGAGATCGTCTTCTCGTGTTCGAATTTCTCTCCGGGCGGGGGCGATTTTGCAATGATCCCCAAGTCGTCGAATTTCTGTGACGCAATCGTGTAGCTGAAAAAATGCGCGTTTGGATATGTCAGCCCGTAGATCCGGTCTGCCCTTCGGTCGATGGTCAAAGCGAAGATGCTTTCACCCGGAATCGGCGCGCCATGGTCTGTGACCGGCAGAGTCTTGTCAATCTCGATATTCCCATTGTCCAGATTGCGCGGCGAGTATTCGAGCAGCCGCCCCGCGGGTGCAGTGCCGACAAATACATTTCCTTCAGCGGAGATGACAACAGCATGCGTGACAGACGTGGCTCCGGGGATAACTCCGATAGGGATAACGTATCCATGCTGCGGGTTCAACACAAACAGATGGGAACGAGTTCCACTGGTCGCTCCATAGACATCCCCGTTGGGCGCCACCGACAACGAAGTGATGCCGGACTCCCCGTCCGGAATAAGATCGACGGGGCTGTATCCGAGATCGCGCACATCGATCCTGGTCTGCGGAACAACCACGCGGTCATATCCCGGGTCTCGCTGCGCGAACACCGGCGACGCTAGAAGCGCGCTGATGACAATCGGCAAACAGGCTCTATTCATGCGCGTTGGCCGCCTTCGGATGATAGATAAAAAGGGCCAGCCGGTAGGCTATGCCCCCAACTTTTCCGGCGCTTCCGTTCCCATCCGCCGAACCCTCCTGGACACCGATCGCGCCCACGAAATAGATGGTCCCGTCCGGTCCCGTGTCTGCGGAGTTGGTGCCCAGAACGGGCCGTCCGTCCGCCAGGTGCATTTCACCCAGGTCCTCCGTTTTACCGCTGCGAAGATCGTAGGTCATCAGATGCGATGCCTTGGCGACTGCGCCGCTTCCGCTATAGTCGAATTCCTCACCGGCGGCAGCGTAATAGAGCTTGCGGTCATGTCCCAGAGTGAGGCTGAGTGTCGCGTAGGGCACGTCCCGGCGGCCGGCGAGTTCAGCAATCGCCATCTGTCCCAGCCGCTTGACGGCATCCTCGGGCTTGGCGAATGGATCGAAAGAGAACAGAGCGCTTTCACTCTCCTCCACGCCATAGAACCTCTTGGTCGTTTCGTCCCAAACCACCACACGCCAGGCTGTCTCCGACTTTCCGTAGTCGCGCCCCAGGGATATGCCCTTCTGGCGAATGGGCAGTTGCGCGCTCAGTTCTTTGAGGGTGTCGGTTCGCGGCGAGTACATGAAGATTCGTCCAGCACCATAGCTTCCATATACATTGCCTTGATCGTCAACGCCAAGCGTGCGGCAGATTGAGTCCCAGTTGTTCACTCTTCCCTTGTCCACCTTGGCCCCGGTCGCCACATCGTAGTAGACAAAGTGACCGCGCGGATGCGTAAGCCCATAAATTCGATTGAACTTTGGATCGTAGGCCCCCGTGTTCATGCCTTCAAATCGCGGCCCTGGCCCGAAGTCCTGCACCTGGCCGAGCCGGGGATCATAGGCCATGTAGTGCGATCCCGGATAGCCCTCCGGCGTCGCGAATCGAGCGTAGTCGAACCACCACCCGCCGTGGGTCGCAAAATAGATGCGCCCATCCTTGCCCTCTCCAAACTTGGCGTGGATCTTCGACTGCGGTCCAATCTCAAGTCCCTGCTCTCCAGTCAGCCTGTTCAGGTCTCCCACGTCGATCATCGTGTCCTTCTTCGAGTCGTAGAAGACAAGATGTCCGCTGCAGCCGTGGCAGGCAAGACCGGCATAAACCTTTCCATCGGATGCCGCCAGCAGAGCAGCCCAATTGCCGTCCATCTCCGCCAAACCCGGAAAGACGCGGTAGTCTACCGTCACAGTGGAAGTCGCCGAACAGGTCTGGAAGGCAAAGCCCAGCAGAGCGGCCGTCAGAAGAGTTCTTGCCCCACGCGCTGGGCCGCGGTATTGTCCGGCCGATATACCAGCCCCGTTACTTGCCATCTCGAAGCCGTTCCTGTTCCATCGCTACAGAGTTTCCCTTACACCGTGTGCTGCTCAACGACGCCCATCAGCGCCGTTTCGACGAGCGCCGGTTTGCCATTAGCCTCGACCGCAATTGCCGCCGCGGGGTCTCCGTTGAGCGCATAATGAAACAACAAAAAAGTTTGTAGGTAAAATACCACACAAAGAGCACATTGCGAAACATTTCGAAATATTCCCCTCAGGCAAAGCGCAAATCACGCCCAATTTGGGCGCGCGATGGTGATCCCAAGCCAGTTCGTCAAGGAATGGGGGGGCGCGGGGGCATTTCGTACGCAACACTTTAGAAAACTCAGCGCGTTTTGCCTAGCCCGCGCCGGAAGTGTGCCGACAATTACGGCGCGCCAGCAGAGAAACAATGCTAAACTAAATATAATAAATGATTTATTCTGACAAACTCCATAAGCCCACACCCTCGCAATGGGCGGTTTACTGGCACTCTCCTCTTCTGATTGGCCGCCATTTCATGCGATCTCAGGTTCATTTCACACCGGCCGGGGATCGGTCGGCCATGGAATCATGTCCCGGAACACACCAAAGTGGGCCTCAGGCGGCTTGTGGCCTGTGAAAAAATTGTTTGTTGCGTTTTCATAACTACCTCTTGACATTTCCACCGCGTCTGCTCGATAATCGCTCGCATTCGAAATCTTTCGCAACAAAATGCAACAAAGACAGAAGCCGGCGCTTGATTTCGTTAACCCTGGCTCTCCTCGGCTCGGATGGGCTGCGAAGAGAGCGTCAGGGCACAGGATACAAGAGATCAATTGCCGTACAACCCTGCGAGTCATCTGACGCAGTTCAAAGGAAGGCTATTCATGAGAAGGAAACTGACAGTAGTATGGCTTGGTTGTATCGCTCTCACTCTTCTCCTGAGCGGGGCGGTCGCTGCGGCCCAGACAATTACCGGGTCGGTGCGTGGAACAGTAACCGATCCGAACGGCTTGGTAGTTGCTGGAGCACAGGTTGTTGTCACCAATACAGGCACCGGCGTTACCACGCATACCGTCACCGACAAAAGCGGGTTGTATAACGTCGGGTTCCTGGTGCTTGGCAATTACGCGGTTACCGCAACGGCGCCAGGCTTCGAGACCGCTTCGGTGGGGCCGTTTACCGTTCAGATCGACCAGATCGTAACCGCCGATGCGAAGCTGCAGGTCGGAAAAGCGTCTACTACGGTCGATGTTGTAGCCGACCAGTCGTTGCTTTTGAATACCGAGAATTCCACCATCAGCACATCGATCAGCTCAAGCACCCTTGAAAACATGCCCCTGGATGGGATGAACATTCAGGTCGCAACCCTGTTTGTGCCGGGCGCCATCAATCCATCTGCCAGTGCAATGGGCGGACAGCTGGGCACGGGGCGCGATGCCTTTACCCCGCACGAAGAGGGGCCGGCGGATGCGATACCATCCTTCAACGGCAATCGCCAGCAGTCGAACAGCTACATTCTGGATGGCGTCGATATCAATGAGACCCTTCAGAATGCAATCGGCTACACTCCCTCTCCATTCTCCATCCAGGAAGTTCACGTCATCACCGGCAATGCCGATGCCGAGTTTGGCAACGTGAACGGCGGCGAAGTGGTCATGGTCACCAAGAGTGGAACCAATCAATTCCATGGCAGCATCTTTGGAAATCATCAAAATAGCGGGCTCGATGCCAATACCTGGTCAAACAAATACAGCGGCACTCCCAGATCGGGCTATAACCAAAATCAGTTTGGCGCGGCGGTCGGCGGCCCTATCTTCAAGAACAAGCTCTTCTTCTTCGGCAACTACGAAGGGCTTCGCTGGAGCACGTTAGGTGCTTCGTCCTCCAGCGTTCCCACTTCGGCCATGCGCGGCATTACCACCGCAAGCTCGAATGGATTTGACACAGCTTCGGCTTGCCCAACGGGTTATGCGGACTTTTCCGCCATAGCGAACCCGAATACCGATGACACCGTTCTGTGGAACACAACCAACGGATACAACAATGAAACTCCCTACCCTGGTCCAACAGCAGGTACCTATAACTGCATACCCATCAACCCAAACAATGCGCTGGCCACATTCCTTTTTCAACATCCAGCGGCATTCCCACTCCCCAACCACGCGCCTAACCCCGGTACCACGGTAGGAGGCGATTATCAGGGCACTTCTGCTTCCGTCCAGCGCAATGACCAGGGCGATATTCGCCTGGACTACACGCTCAACAGCAAAGACACGTTCATGGGCAAATTCAGCTACGGCGACGCATGGGACACGCCAACCAGGGTTCCTGTCACAGCGGTGATCCCATTGACGGACGATTACCCCTTCACGAATATCGTAGGCGCATGGACTCACATCTTTTCTCCTGCGATCGTGAACAACGCTCGCGCTGGGCTTACTCGCATCAAGCTCAATGCAAGCATTCCCAAGGATCTCTCCGGGCTCTTCGGGAACGATGGGGAGACCACGGCCGGTATCGCCTTGTCGCCGGGCTGGACTCAGACTCAGCCTGGATATGCATACATGAATCTGGCCGTGGGCGATCTGCAGAATTTCGGTTCCGAGCCTCCTATTCAGGGTTTCGCCGTCGATAACAACTTCGATTACAACGACGCTCTGAACTGGGAACACGGAAAGCACATCACCAAGTTCGGCTTTGATTTCCTGCGCTATCAGCAGGACTACGTCAGCACCAGCGATACCGGCGGCACGCTGGGACAATTCACCTACAACGGCAATGTCACAGCAAACTGGAACGCGCCTATCGAAAACGACCAGGGCTACGCATTCGCCGAGTTTCTTCTGGATGAGGCATCCAACTCCGAGATTTCCGGCCTTCATGGCCCGTTCGGACAGCGGCAGTGGCGGGATGCTGTCTTTGTTCAGGATGACTGGAAGGTGATGCCAAACCTGACCGTGAATCTGGGCTTGCGCTATTCCTATGAGCAGCCCAATTTTGAAGTGAACAACAAGATGGTCAACGTCAATCTGCCCTATGCGAAAGGCAAACCGTTCGGCACTCCGATCAATTCGATGCTGGAGTACGCCGGAAAATTAAACCCAACCACGGGCAAGACCAATAGCCGTGCTCTTATCAACCCTTACTACCTCGGCTTCATGCCGCGCTTCGGCTTCGCCTACAAGGTCACTCCGAAGATGGTGGTTCGCGGCGGATACGGAAGCACCGACGATCTGGAGTCCACGGGCTCATCGCTGCGCATGACGCAGAACGTGCAATTCCAGCCGGCGGTTACATATAACTCGACAGGCCCCACGGGAACAGGGCAGGGACAGACGTTTGCACTGGCCACTGGCCTGGTGGGCAGCGCGACCACAGCTCCCGGCGCTGGAGCCCAGTATTATGCCTGGGATCCGAACATGCGTCCGGCCGTGATCCAGCAGTTCAGCCTCAACGTGCAGTACCAGATCGACAGTCATACCGCAGTGCAGGCGGGTTATGTGGGCCAGACCGGCCAGCATTTGGCAGTACCCCTGTGGGTGAATCAATATACAACCGACGATAACTGCGCAAGCCTGTCATCCGCCGCCCTGATCGATGCCTGCTATCAGAACATCGAGCCTTATTTCGCACTCGTCGGTAACCCGAACAGCCCCGATAATCCCGGCAGCGATGTGCTCAAGGAGACGGTATCGCGGGGCATTTCAAATTACCACTCTCTCCAGGCATCCATTCAGCGTCACCAGGCCAAAGGACTGGAGTTCCTGGTCAACTACACCTACGGCAAGTCGTTAACCAATAACGTCGGATACTTCGGCGTCACTAATACCGGCGACGACGATTCCTACTGGCAGGATGTGAATAATCCCAAGGGAAACTACGGCCCGTCGTCTTTCGACATGCGGCAGGTTGTATCCGGAACCGCAGTCTATCAGCTTCCGTTCGGCCATGGAAATCAGTTTGGCTCGAGCTGGAACGCTGTAACGGATGAAATCCTGGGTGGGTGGCAGTTATCCATGAATGCCTCGGTCTACACAGGATTCCCGCTGACGGTTCATCAAAGCGGCCAACAGTGCGCCAACAACTGTGCGGAGAATTTGAGCGGGGACTACTTTGGATTCGCAAATCACTACGGCCCGATGAAGATTACAGGACGGGGCAAGAACTCATCCGGTATTTTCAAGTGGTTTGGCACCGACCCATCGGCAGAACCGTGCAATTCACGCGGTACTGCGCCATCGGCATCTAATCCCAACTGCGCTTATGGCCGGCCCAGTCAGGACTTTGGAACCACACACGTCGGAACGTTGCGTGGCCCTGGGTTCCAGAATTATGACATGTCGCTTTCCAAGGCCTTTAAAACCTATAGGGAAGAGACTCTCAAGGCCCGCATCGACGCTTTCAACGCGTTTAACATTGCGAGTTACGGCTCGCCAGCGGTCTACATTGGCGGCGGCAACCCAATCAATGCCTTTGGCGCCATTACCGGTACGAACTCCGGACCACGGAAACTTCAGATATCGTTGGTCTACGCGTTCTAGCCGAAAACCTCTTCAACGTAAACCATTCCGGCGGATTGTCTCACCTGACAATCCGCCGGAATTGCGTTCGGCCAATGAACGCCGCCGTTCAACTCCTCCATTGAATTCTCTGGAATCATCCCAAGAAATAAGACAAACTGCTTGCCGCCCGGCGCATCCCGGACACCAGGCCCATCCATCGCTCCGGTGCTTTTCCCGTCCCCAGCCGAACAGAACTGCACGCCAATCTGGCCGCGTTCCGGTGCCACTCTGGTCCCGCTCTGGCCTTTGAGGCGGAATCGGTACCTCAACCCCGTTGCCAGGCGATACAATTCGAGCCAATCAGGAATTAAAAAAGTGGGCCGGGAAAAGCTGCTGCAATTCATGAAGAAAGCAGTGAGACGAAAGTCTGGCTCTTGCATGGACCGTCCGTGAGCCCTCACTTTCGAGCCAGAAGGAGTTTTGAGATCGTGAATCTGTTTCGAGGATTGCGGCCGTTCGATCGGGCACGCGCGGCGCGCGACGCGCTGGCGGGAGTCGTGCTCGCGGCAATGGATATTCCGCAGGTTCTTGGATATTCCAAAATCGCCGGAATGCCCGTGATCACAGGGCTTTATACCTTGCTTCTGCCCCTGCTGGCCTTTGCCGCCTTCGGTTCGTCGCGTTATCTGGTGGTGGCTGCGGACTCGGCCACGGCTGCCATCTTTGCCGGTGGCATGGCGGGCGTGGCCACACCGGCGGGGGCGCGTTACGTCGCTCTGGCTGCGGTAGTGGCCGCGTTCACTGCTGTCATTCTGCTCCTGGCGCGGTTGCTCCGCCTGGGGTTCATCGCCGACTTTCTTTCGCGGACCGTGCTGGTTGGTTTTCTGGCCGGCGTGGGTTTGCAGGTCGGCATCTCGGTGTTGAGCGAGATGTTGGGAATACCGGTGGATTCGCATCGTCCGGTCGTCGTGCTTTGGCAGTTGCTTCGCTCGCTGCCGCACACCCATTTGCCCACCGTCGCGCTAGCGGCCCTGGTGCTGACATTTGTGCTCGTCTTGCGGCGTTTCGCTCCCCAAATACCGGGTGCGCTGGTTGCCGTTGTGGCGGCCATCGCGGCCAGCGCCATGCTGGATTTTGCCGGACATGGAATTGCCACCATTGGGCCGGTGGTCGGCGGTTTGCCGCACCTTGGATGGATGGGACTGCTCAGTCTTCGGGGCATGGGCTGGAAGGATGTGGAACACCTCATCACGGTGTCTGCCTCCTGCGCCGTGATGATCCTTACCCAAAGCGCGGCCACCTCCCGAATCTATGCAGCGAAACATTACCAGGAAGTGAACGAGAATATCGATCTCTTCGGGCTTTCGGCTGCGAATGCCGCGGCAGCCCTGAGCGGGGCCTTCGTGGTGAATGGAAGCCCCACGCAGACCGCGATGATGGAGGACGCCGGCGGACAGAGCCAGATGGCGCAGGTCACTACGGCGGCAGTGGTGGCGCTGGTGCTGCTATTCCTGACCAGGCCGCTCCAGTTTCTTCCCACCTGCGTGCTGGGCGTGCTGGTGTTTCTGGTCGCGCTTCGCCTGATCGATTTCAAGGCGCTCAGGGACATCCGGGCGCAGAGCCCGCAGGAATTCGCGCTGGCTGTTATGACCGCAGCGGTGGTGGTGCTGGTGGGCGTGGAGCAGGGAATCGTTCTGGCCATGGTGGTTTCGCTGCTGCGCGTAGTGCGGCATAACTATCACCCGCATAGCGGCGTCCTGATTGCGGATGGCTCAGGAATCTGGAAGCTGGTGCCGGTGGCGCCGGGCGTGGTTACCGAGCCTGGACTGGTGCTCTACAGATTTGGTGCGGAGCTGTTTTACGCCAATGCCGGCCGGTTTCTTGAGGAGGTCTCCCAGGTGGTGCAGCCCATGCCGTCGGCGGTGCGTTGGGTGGTGGTGGATGCCGAAGCGATGACCCATGTCGACTACTCGGCTGCGCGTGTGGTCATCGGGCTGATTAAGAGCCTTGCCGAGGCCGGTGTCGTGCTGGCGTTTGCGCGGGTGCCCTGGGATCTGCACTCCGACTTCGACCGGCATCATTTGTTGGAGGCCATAGGGCCGGAGCGAATCTTCAACCGTCTGCATGACGCGATCGCGGTGTTTGAAGGATTGCCGAAACCGCCTGAAGGGACGGCCAACGAGACGATTTCAGAGGCCGGAGCGCGGGATTCGGACTCCCCGGCGGCTGGCTAGTGTTCAGACCGTATGATTTGGCAATTACCTTTGGACCAGCGCGGGCGGGGACGCCCGCACTACAGCCGGTCTACCACCCCAACGAGCAAAAATCGCTCGCCGGGGACCCCGGTCTGGAGACCGGCGCTACATTCCGGCGATACCACAATCATTCGGTCAGGGTACTAGTAAAGCGATCGGGGTTGCTGGTCCTTTCCGATTGCAATCACAAAATAATTGGCATTCGTCTCGCCCACATTCTTCAGCCCATGCATCACGTTCGATGCCGCAAAGACCACTCCTCCCGGCCCCACGCGCTCAAAACTTCCGTCGTTGTCGAATTCAACTGTCCCTTCGCGGATCAACATCAGCTCGGAGTGCCGGTGCTTATGCGGAGGATGCGGCATATGCCCCGGCAGCAGCGTGGTCTCATGCACCTCCACGGCCTCGCCCGTCGGCAGAGTGCCATGCAGCACGGCCCTCGATTCTCCATTCGCGCCTTTTTTCACCGGGAGCTGGTCGAAAAGATAAGCTCGCTGCACCGAAAGCACGGGGTCCGCCGGCGCAACCGGAGCAGAATCGGGGCCAATCACCGGCGAGCTCGTCTGTCCTTCAGCCGGCAATGCAGCGGCCACAGCCGCCAAAGAGGAAAGCGCTACGCAAAAATCACGACGGTTCAAGGGTCTCATGCAAAAATCTTACTCCGGCGCGCCGCAATCTCCGTCCGCTCTCTCAGGACCGTCGATGTTTTACGATTGCTGCATGGGCGATTCTCTCCACGTCAGCGGTCTCGAGGTCTACTTCGGGGCAACGGAAGCAGTGCGCGGCGTAAGCCTGTGCGTGGAAGAAGGCGAAGTCCTGGGGCTGGTGGTGGAAACCGCGGCCTGCGCGCAACTGCTCACCCAGCCACAGCATCCGTACACCAAAAGCCTGCAGGCCGCGGTGCCGACGCTGCGAATGGATCGCGCTAAGCCGCTGGCCATGGTGGGATAGAGCGATCGACCAATGCGTGAAACACTCGCCGCCCCTCGGTAAGCCGAGAGGCGGCGCAGTCCGTTTCGAGCTACTCGGCGGTTGCTTCTTCCGCGGCAGGCTCGGCTGCAGCGGCTTCTGCGGCAGCGGGTTTCGCGGCTTCAGCTTCCGGTGCGGCTTCGACTGCGTCTGCGGCGTCGGCCAGCACCTTCACCTTTACGTGCGCGGTCACTTCGCGGTGCAGCCGGATGGCCACGGTGAATTCGCCCACGCTCTTGAGCGATTCGCCCAGTTGAATCTTGCGGCGATCCACCTCGAAACCTTGTGTAGCCAACTCGGCGGCTATATCGGCCGAGGTTACGGAACCGAAGAGGTGGCCCTGTTCGCCCGACTTGCGGGTGAAGCTGAGCACCACCGGCTCGAGTCTGGTGACAAGTTCCTCGGCCTGCGTCTTTTCAGTCGCCGAGCGGCGGGCTGCCGAGGACTTCATCTGCTCAATTACGGCCTTGTTGGCCGCGGTGGCCTGCATCGCCAACTTGCGCGGCAGCAGAAAATTGCGGCCGTAGCCGTCGGCGACCTTCACCACTTCTCCGCGTAGGCCAAGGTTGGCTACGTCTTCCTTCAGAATGACTTCCATGTGAAACTCTCCAAATGGCGCCGTGGGCGCTCCTGCGTCTTGGACAGGAGCTTCGGCGGTTCAACAGTGCAGTGCAGATTCTCAAATACCGGCTCTTCGCTTTCGTTCCTGTCGCTTGAGGATCACAGCTTCATCCTTGAGCTGAAGGGCCGGCAAACTCCTAGTGCCGCGTGGCAAACGGAAGCAGGGCGATATTGCGAGCCTGCTTGATGGCCCGGGTCAGACGGCGCTGGTGCGTGGTGCAAACACCGGTGAGCCGCCGGGGAACGATCTTGCCCCGCTCGGCCACAAACCCTTGCAGCAGACGCACGTCGCGGTAAGGGATCGCATCGATCTTCTCGGTGCAGAACTTGCAGACCTTCTTGCGGCGGAAGAACTTCCCACGGCCGCCGGGACCGCCGCCTCCAGGCCTGCCGCCCCCACCACTGCGGGGACCTGCGCCCGGACCGGACGACCCTTGCGAACTTTGCGGAGCGCTTGATTCAGGCGCCTTTGCTTGTGTTTCATCAGGCATAGTGTTTCCTCTTCACATTTCAGTCCCGCTGGGCGGGGCAGGTATAGGGTGCCGGATCCGGCAATAGGGCCGGAAGCAGCAACGGGCAGCAAGCGCTTTACGCGCTTGCCTGAACAGGCTCGGCAGCTTCCGCGGCCGGGGCTTCAACAGCGGCCGGTGCGGCAACCGGAACAGCAGCCGGAGCAACAGCCGGAGCAGCAACCGGTGCAGCAGCCACGGGCTCCGCGCTCACCTTGCGGCGCACCCCGCGCAGTGCCTTCACTTTGGCCAGGCGCTTTTCTTCTTCATCGATGCGCACGGTGATGAACTTGATCACCGGCTCAGTGACGCGCAGACGGCGCTCCAACTCCAGCACCACCGCTCCGTTGGCCTCAATGGTGAGCAGAACGTAATTGCCGTCGAGAAACTTGCGAACCATATAAGCCAGCTTGCGCTTGCCCATCTTCTCAACGGTCTTCACCACTCCGCCGCCGGAGGTAACGGTCGTGGTAAAGCCGGCAATCAACTTGTCGGCATCTTCTTCGGCCACATCGGGCCGAACAATGAACATAACCTCATACAAACGCGACATCAGCATTCCTTTTCCGCCGGAGCCTCTTCGTCTCCAGCCCTGGCCGCCGGCAAAACCATAGCGGCCAATCCTGTTGCAGTGGACTCGGGTCCTGTTCTCTAGTCCCTATTCCCTGTTCCTGAGTCCCTGTCTTCCTTCCGGTTGAACTCGTTCATTGCCGGTCCAGGGCCGTCTTCAATAATGCGCCGCGTGGCCGTTGCCACCCGGTCCAGCACCTCGTCCAGAACCGTCAAATCCGCCTTCCGCATCGGTGAAAGCAGATAATCCCTGCCCGGCCGCTTGCCGACACCGGCCGCAATGGCTTCCGGTGGCAGATTCAACCCCACGCCGATGCGTAAGCGCAACCACTCCTGGCTATTCAGGGCATCGGTCACGCTGCGAGCTCCGTTGTGCCCAGCCGGCGAACCGCGCTCCCTGATCTTGAAGGTCCCCAGCACAAAGTCCAACTCGTCATGAATCACGAGCAGATCCTTTGCCGGGTCCGCCTCAAATTCACGAACCAGAGCAGCCACAGCCAGACCGCTCAGGTTCATAAAAGTCTCCGGCTTGGCCAAGACCACCTCGCGCCCCGCTATGCGGCAGGTCGCGGTCTTGGCCCGGCAACGCCGGTTCTCCACCACTACGCCCTCTTGCGCGGCGATGCGGTCGATGGCCATGAACCCCGCGTTATGCGGGGTCCATACGTATTTGAGGCCGGGATTGCCCAGCCCCACCACCAGGAAGGGGCTGCGCCGGCCAGTGAATTGCCTTCCCTCGTCCAAAGCCTACTTCTTCGCCCCAGGGCCAGAGTCTGCCTTCTTGGCCCCCGCGTCTGCCTCCGGCTTGCCCTTCTTGGCCACTTCCGGTTCCGTTGCCGGAGCCGCTTCAACAGCAGCCACAACCTCCGGCGCCGCAACCACTTCTTCACGAATCGAGACCACGTGGGCCACGGTCGCATCCTCGGCATTCAGATACTTGATCTTGTCCGAGTGAGGCAGATCGCTCACTCGCAGCGATCCAAACAATTCCAGGTTGCTCACGTCCACGTCGATGTGCCCCGGAATGTCAACCGGCAGGCACTCGATTTCCACCTGGCGCATCACCTGGTCCAGAATGCCGCCGGCAGTCTTCACGCCGATTGGAATGCCCAGCAGCTTCACGCGAACCTTAACCCGCAGAACCTTGTCCAGGGCGATCCGCTTCATGTCGATGTGGATCAGCTGGTCCTTGAGCGGCTCGCGCTGCCAATCGACAATCATGGCCTTGGCCGCCGGCTGGCCGGCAACCTCCACGTCGAAGATGGTGTTGTGGCCGGTCTCGGAAAAGAGAATCCGGGAAATCTGTTTCGGTTCCACCTCGACGGCTACCGGATCGTGTCCGGAACCATACAGCACGGCGGGAATCCTGCCCGCGGCACGCACGCGGCGCGCGGCATTCTTGTTGAACTTGCCCTCGCGGGGCTTGGTTACGACGACTTCTGCCATTTCGTTCTCTCGTTTCCTTGGTTTCGGGCACGGACTTTGCGGGTCCGCTCCCTTTGTGAAGCCAGAGATCAGGTTTCAGGGATCAGGGATCAGAAAAACCTTGCCGATCCCTGCCTCAATTGCTGACGGCTGGCGAATCCTCTGTTGCGGGTCACTGATCCCTGAAACCTGATCCCTGATCCCTGTTACGAAAACAGCGTACTCACGCTGGTCTCCATGTGAATGCTCTCGATGGCCGCGCCCAGCAGGCCGGCGATCGAAAGCACCTTGATCTTGGGTACTTTCAGTGCCGCCTCGCGCAGAGGAATGGTGTCTGTCACCACCAGTTGCTCCAGGCGCGAATTGGCAATACGGTCGATAGCCGGGCCCGAGAGCACGGCATGGCTGGCGGAGGCGTAAACGGTCGCCGCGCCCGAGGCATACAACGCATCCACAGTCTTCACCAGCGTGCCCGCCGTGTCGATGATGTCGTCGATAATGAGGCAGGTCTTGCCCTTCACGTCGCCCACCACGTTCATCACCTCGGCAACGTTGATGTCGGTGCGCCGCTTGTCCACAATGGCCAGCGGAGCGCCCACCTTCTGCGCAAAGAACCGTGCCCGCTCCACGCCGCCCGCATCCGGCGAAACCACGGTCAGATTCGGCAGGTTCAGCTCGCGGAAGTAGCTCACCAGCACCGGGCTGGCAAACAGGTGGTCGACGGGAATATTGAAGAACCCCTGGATCTGGGCCGCGTGCAGATCGACAAAGAGGGCGCGGTTGGCGCCGGCCGTCGTCAACAGGTCGGCGATGAGCTTGGCGCTGATGGCCACGCGCGGACGGTCCTTGCGATCCTGGCGCGCGTACCCGTAGTAGGGCACCACCACCGTGATCCTGGCCGCCGAGGCCCGCTTGAGCGCGTCAATCATCACCAATAACTCCATCAGGTGCTGATCCACCGGGTAGCAGGTGGGTTGCACCACAAAAACATCCACTCCTCGCACGTTTTCGAGCAGTTGGAAGTAGACCTCGCCGTCCGCAAACCGCTGCAGTTTGGCCTCGCCCACCGGAACCCCGATATGCGTGCCAATCTTCCGGGTCAGCTCCGGATTGGCCGTGCCGCTGAAGAGCTTGAAGCGCTTGTCTTCAACCAGGCTTCTGGTCCGCTTGCGCTCCGGGGCCAGTTTGGCGTCCTTGGCTTTCGCGGATTCCTGGCCTGCCGGTTCCTTTGGCGATACCTCGCGGGGCGCGGCCGGCCGGTTCTCCTTGGGCTTGTCTTCGTCCATCACCAGAGATTCCACTTCCATTTGAAAAGCACCTCCAAGCTGGTTGGCTTTGGCTGCTGTTCAGCGTTCCCATTCCAAATCTTGGCTGGGCGACCAGGATTCGAACCTGGACAAGTGCCTCCAAAGGGCACTGTCCTACCATTAGACGATCGCCCAACTTACTTCATTTCCAGCAACCCGCCCGCGAGTCTCTCCCGCGGAACGTTCCGCTGTCAATGCACTTGTTACGAAAGCATTTCCCGCCAGTAACCGGTGCGCGGCAGGGTGCGGGTCAAAGTGCTCCGCACGTCCGCATACTGTTCATTCAACCTGGCTTGCGCCGCTTCCGCATCTCTGCGGGTCCGGTACAACCCGTAGAGCGCCGAACCGGACCCGGACAGCGAAGCATGAAGGGCTGCCTCCGGCGTGCCGAAGCCTAAAAGAATGCGCTTGATTTCTGCAAGGGAAGGATGCTGGGGAAAGACGACGCGTTCAAAATCGTTCTCGATCCAGCTCGTGATCCCGGTGCGGACAAGCGCGGACTCTTGTGGTCCGGCCCGGTCCTCTCCCAAAGAGAGGACACCGGAGGAGCCAACTCCCTGCCGTCCTCTGGGGAATGCTCCCGCAAAGGCGCTGGCATAAGCGCGGCTCAACTCATTCAGTTTATCTTGGCTGGCCTCGGCGGTCAAACCCTCCGCCGCGCACAGCGCATCCCAATCGCGAAAAGCCTGGGGCGTGGAAACGCCGGCCTCGGGAACGGCCACTACACACCAGGTGGGCTCGATATCGGGAAGGGCTGAAACCACTTGGCCGCGGTCGACACCCAGAACTGTGCCTCCAACGAGGAACAGAGGAACGTCGGAGCCGACTTCGGCCGCGATCTCCCACCACCGTGTCTCCTTGCCGAAAACGATGGAAAGCCTCAGTTCCGCTACCAGACCCATCAGCGCGGCCACTGCGTTGCCCGAGCCCGCGCCCAAGCCGCCTTGCACGGGCAGACGCTTTTCGATGTCGATCTCGACTTCGGCCGTACGTCCCAATGCCTCCAGCGCCAGCGCCACCATCTTCCACGCCGTATTCCGACTGTCGGTGGGGACACGCTCGTCGTTCGAGGTCAGGCGGATCGAATTGGCAGCCGCCGGCCGGGCCGACACCGTGACGATGTCATGCATCTCCAGCGTCTGATAAACAGTCACCAGCGCATGAAACCCATCCGGGCGAGGCGCGCCGATGGCCAGCCCCAGGTTGATCTTGGCGTGCGAACGAACTGCCGTAGACATACCGGTTCATTGTAGGGCCTCATCCATTCCGGGTGAGAGCCTGAGTCCCAGGTGAGAGCCTGAGTCTTCGACCCCCTGCGCAAACCCGCCCGGCCCCGTTGCCAAAAACCTCATGGAAACACGGAACTTCCGGAGTAAACTCTGCGTAGAACTTGGAGAACAAATGCGGGAGACCTCATGCACTTCCTGATTTTTGTCATCGGACTCTACTTCTTGCCTGCCATCGTTGCGTCGGTGCGGCACACGCATAATTCCACGGCAATCCTCCTGCTGAATATCTTTCTTGGCTGGACCGTGATCGGCTGGTTTTTCGCGCTCATGATGGCCATCTGCTCGGCCCCCAGTTACATCTATTACTATCGTCGGGGATGATCAGAACAAGGGCCGGCTCGCCGGAAAATCGTTGGGGTCTGCGTGATGCGGCCGCGGCTGCGGTGCTTTTTCTGGCCACAGCCGGCGTAATCCTCTGGCAGAACGCGCACGTCGCGGTCCTGTTCGATCTGAGCTACATCCTCAACACCGCGGAGCGCATCGCCCTCGGCCAGATGCCGTACCGCGACTTTCCCCTGGCGCACGCGCCGCTCACGTTTCTTATGCAGGCCGCGATCATCCGCCTCACCGGCCGGGTCTTCTTTCACCATGTGCTCTATGTAGCGCTGACCGGCGGGCTGGGCACGGTGCTCGCGTGGCGCATCGCGCTCCACACGCTGCGTGGCCGCGTACCGTCGGCGTGGACCATCGCGCTTCTCCTCGCCGCGCCGCTCATCGTCCTGGGCATCTACTGCATCGTGCCCAATCCCGAATACGACTGCGACTGCGGGCTCTCGATTCTGGCGGCCATCTGGCTCCTGCAGCGGTCAGCGCCGGCACAAGGCTGGCGCAACGGCTTCGCCGCCGGCGCCGGAGCTTGCCTGCCGCTTTTCTTCAAGCAGAATATGGGCCTGCCGTTTCTGCTGGCGGTGCTTGGCGCGGCTGTTGTCTTGCTGGCCTTGAGGTCGATCCCGGGCGCGAAAACGGATTCAGCCAAATGCGACGCATCAACCCTGGCGGCCCTGCTTGCCGGGGCGGGCTCCGCTCTGCTGGCCGCTGCACTCCTGCTCCACTTCACCGCCGGCATCGGCAACTATATTGACTGGACCATCCGGTTTGCCGCGCAACGCCGTTTGCCGGGACTCTCTGACATGATCGGCATCTATCGCGATCCCGGCCTGCTCTTAGCTCTGCCCTGCGTAGCCGTAGCTCTCGTCTTATTGCGCAGCCGGTTTCGAAATGCTCGATGGGCGCACATTGCCGCTTTCGCACTTCTTGCCGCTCCATTTGTTTTCACGCTTGGCTCGCTCCTGCTCTACGATGATGCCGACGAGCGCGGTGACAGCCTGCTCGCGCTCTGGCCACTCCTGCTCGTTCTCGCCGCGGCGCTCGCGATCGCGAATCTGTTCAGGCTGCGGAGTGAACCATCCCTGCGCGCGTTCTTGCCGGTGGTTCTGCTCGCCGCCATCCACGGCGCATTCATGTCGCAGCAGCTTTGGGGTTCGACGTACGGAATCTGGCCCCTGCTTGTATTGCTCGTCGCAGAGCTGCTCGCATTTCTTGATCGCTTCCCGCGGCGCCAGGCCGCTGCGCGCTGGTTTGTGCCTGCGCTCGCTGCGCTCATCTCCGTCACGCTGCTGGTATGCGGAGGGTTCTTCACGGCCAGCGAGGAGCGGCTCTCGTACGCGTACTTTCCTGACGGGCCGCCCGCGCATTCCGCCTTTCCGCAGCTTGCCGGTCTGGCCACGCCGGGGCCGTACTTGCCTGAAATCGACGATCTCCTGCGCTACGCCCAGGCCAACATTCCATTCGATGACGGAATCGTTCTGCTTCCCGGCGAGGAGCCGTTCTACTTTGCCACCGGACGCGTGCCGCGATTTCCGGTGCCGTTCTTCGATCCCACCATCGATCCTTATTCGCCCGCTGAGATCGCGTCGCTGGTGCGCTCCCGCAACATCCGCTGGCTGATCGTCAAGCGCGACCTGCAAACCAGGGAAGATCCCACGCCCGATCGCGCGGCAACCATGCAGGCATTGATGAGCGAGTTCACCCTGGCCGCGCGTCTGCGCGGATATGACGTGTACCGGCGATAGCGATCTACGGCTTGTTCCTGGCCTTGCGCGACCGGCGCAGTTCTTCCCAGTCCTTCTCCGTCTGGTTGGCGTAGAGGCCGCCGAACTTGGCCAGCGCTTCCGCAAATCCGTCGCCGGACCCCAGGTAGCCCGCAATCACCAGCGGGTCGCCGGAGCGGGCATGACCGCGGGCCAGCAGTTCGCCGCAGACTTCGGCGTAGGCCTTCAGTTTGTCGCCGGTCAGGTCTGCGATATCGATCGAACCCTTGTGGTCGTTGAGTTGACGTACCAGGTACGTGCGCGTGCCGATGTGCGTCCAGCCCAGGAACGGATCGGTCTGGATCTGCATGGCGCGTTGCGCTTCGGCCGCCCGCTGACCGTTATGATGAGGCGGCTGCGCGTCGGGCAGATACGGCGCGTAGGCGGATGCAGTCTCTTCCTTGATTTGCAGAAAGAGCGGGTCGAGCGGGCCATTCCCTTCCATGTAGACGCAGTAGTCGCGCAGGCCCACTGACCCGGTGCCGACTACTTTGAAGGCCACATCCACGGGGCGATAGAACGACAGGAGATGCTGCCGCTGCGGCTCGAGCATGGCGCGGTAAGGTCCCAGCGAGGCCAGCACCGCCGCGGCCTGCGCACTGCTCACGCGGGTCAGGATGGGCTTCAATTCCTTGAAGTGGCGCGGCGCGGCAGCATTGGTTGAAACGGGCTCAGTGAGCTGTTCGAGCGTGTGCTGGGGCGTGGCGCGCTCGGCTTTGATCAGCGCATCGTGCACCGGCCTGGCCGCTCCTATGCGATGCACCTGGAATCGGCTGACATCAAGTTGAGGCATGCGGGCAAACTCGCGCATCTGCGCGGAGTAGCGTTCCATGCAGGCTTCCACGGCTCCGCGCGCGGAGCCCTCCTTGTGCCCGGAGGCCCGGCCGGCCAGCACCAGCGAGGCCGCCATGCGCTTCAGATCCCACTCGAATGGCCCGCGGATGGCCTCGTCGAAGTCGTTGATGTCGAACACCAGCCGCCCGTCAAGACCCGCGTACGCGCCCAGGTTGCGCACATGTGCATCGCCGCATAGCTGGCTCACAATGCCGGTGTTGGGTCTCACCGCCAGATCCGCCGCCATCACCGGAGCCGCGCCCCGAAAGTAGCTGAAGGGCGATTCGGCCATCAGCTCGTACTTCAGCTTGACCAGCGAGGGCACGCGGCCGCGCATCGAGCGCTCGATCAGTGCAAGAGCTGAGGCCGGCCGCGCCTTCGCATGCAGACCGTCCTGTTGTTGGCGGCCGATCTGCTTGCGCCGCGTCTGGCCAAATTTTCGCCGTTCCTGGGGACTCGTCCATTGCATGAGCCGGAAGATATACTCTTTGCCCTCGCTGCGGCAACCCGGCACTGTCCTTGGGTTACACTTTTTTTGAAGCTCCGTTCTTTTCATGGCAGCCTGCTCCCCTTGGCCCCGCTCCGCTTCAGGAGGAACCTCGTTGACACGTGCAACCGCCGCTCTTTTCTCCGCGATCGTCGCTTTGCCGCTGGCCGCCGCCTCTGTTGCCGCGCAAAAGCCGCTCACCGTGGAAGCAATCTATGGTCACCAATCCCTGCTCGGCAAACCACCCGGCGAGATGACCTGGTCTCCGGATGGAACGCGGCTCACTTACGTCGATGGTGGAGAGCTGGTCGAACTGAATCCCGGCGTGGCTAAGCCTCATGTGCTGGTGAGCCGCGACAAAATGGCGCAGCTCAACATCGACGGTGGCTCGGAGCAGGACCGCGATCATCGCAGCCGCTACGGAATGCCCAGTTACGTGTGGGCGCCGGACTCCATGCACCTGCTGTTCGATTCGGGCGGGCACCTCTGGCTTTACGACCTGCACAATGGGGCGGGACTGGAGATGGGCTATTCAGGCGCCGACTCCGGTGACGACCCCCAGTTGTCGCCCGACGGCACGGCCATTTCGTTCATTCGCGATCACGGACTGGCGGTCATCCGGCTCAAGGAGCCGGGAACACCGACCGTCATGCTGGCGCCGGCCCCCAATCCGGCCACCCTCTGCGGCCAGGTCGACTGGGTCTACGAAGAAGAGCTCGACGTGCGCAGCAACTACTTTTGGTCGCCGGACTCGAAGAGCGTGGCCTTCTTGCAGATGAACGAGGCCCAGGTGCCGCAGTATCCGCTCACTGACTGGATTCCAACCCATGCAACGGTGGATATGCAGCGCTACCCGCAGCCCGGCGATCCAAATCCCGATGTCCGCGTGGGCGTGGTCGGCGCCAAAGGCGGCAGGACAACCTGGATCAAACTGCCCATCGAGCCTGGGCAGGATTACATTCCCCGATTCGGTTGGGCCGGCGACAAAACGCTCTGGATCGAGACGCTGACTCGCGATCAAAAACACCGCGGCATCTATTTTGCCGATGCCGGCACCGGCCAGGCACGTCTGGCCCTGCAGATCAACGACGACAAATTCCTCGACGAGAATTACAACGTAACCGTGAACGAAGGTTCCATTGTGCTCACCAACTGGAGTGACGGGCACAATCATCTCTATCTCTACAGCTACGACTGGCGGAACCCCAATGCGGGCCCGGCCACGCTGGAGAAGCGGCTCACCAGCGGGGATTTCGAAGTGGGCGACGTGTACCGGGCCGATTTCAAGGACAAGTTCGTGGACTATGCCTCGAACGAGGGAAATGCGCTTGAACAGCAGTTGTGGCAGGTGAGCTTCGACGGCGTTCGCAGGCAGTTGACCTCCGGCGCAGGTTTCCATGACGGCAACTTCGCTCCCATCGGAAGTGCATTTGTTGAAAAGCGCTCGACGCGCATCGATCCGCCGTCGGTACGCCTTTGCCAGTCCCCGGGCAAGTGCGATCTGGTCTGGCAGGCCCGGACGCTGGAGCCCTACCACTTGCGCGCGCCGGAGCAGCTTGAGGTCAAGGCCCACGACGGGTCCACGCTCTACGCCACCATCCTGCTTCCCGATGGCCCCGCAAATCCCGCCGGCGTGCCGCTGATCGTAAATCCTTACGGTGGTCCGGGGCCGCAGTCGGTGTCCAATCACTGGGGCGATTCGCTGCTCTTCGACGAGTTGCTTGCCCAGCACGGATTCGCCGTGCTCCACGCCGACAATCGCGGCACCGGAATGCGCGGGCGCGCCTTTGCCCAGGCCACATTCCATGACTTCGGCCCCGTCCAGCTAGAAGACCAGTTGACCGTGGTGGACGCCGCCCTGGCAAAGTACCCGCAACTGGACCCCAAACGCCTGGGCTGGTGGGGATGGAGCTGGGGCGGCACCTTCACCCTCTATGCCATGACCCACTCTGACCGCTTCCGCGCCGGCGTCTCCGTGGCCCCGGTAACCGACTGGCGCAACTACGACTCCATCTACACCGAGCGCTATATGGGCTTGCCCTCGGGCAATGCGGACGGCTATCGAGACAACTCCGTCGTCAACTCTGCCGCCGATCTCAAAGGCCGCCTGCTGCTGGTGCATGGCACCGGCGACGACAACGTGCACCTCGAGAACACCGTGCAGTTTGTGCAGAAGCTGATCGAAGCCGGCGTTCCCTACGACCTGCAGATCTACCCGCGCAAGACCCATTCGATTGCCGGGCCGGACGTGCGAACGCATCTTTTCAATCGCATCCTGGCGCAGTTTGAACAGTACCTGAAGCCGCCTGTTGCCTCCGGCGCAAGGGAATAGAAGGAGCCGCGTGAGTCTGACCGGAAGCGAACTCGCGGCGCATCTACGCGGCTGCGAGGAGTCCCTGCTCGATCCGGCTGTGCGCCGCGATGGTGCACGAGTGGCTGCCCTGCTGGCCGAGGACTTTCAGGAATTCGGTGCATCCGGGAGAGTGTGGACGCTGGAGCAGATTGCCGAGTTGCTGACCACCGAAACGTACCAGCCGCCGGTCATGGAGGATTTCAATTGCCGCCCGATTGCGGAGGGAGTGGCGCTGGTCACCTATCGGTCCGTGCGCATCGATCCGCGGACAGGCCAGCGCGTGGCAACTTTGCGAAGTTCTCTATGGACATTGGAATCCGGGGAATGGCGGATGCGCTTTCATCAGGGGACGCGCGCGATTCCAGTTTCCGGCTGCAATACTCTCTAGAGTTCATTGCGGTGAAACAGGTCGTCCTTTTCCCGGCAGGAGCATTTGGAACACTCCAGGCAGCAGACGAGAAGCACCGCTACGCTCACCGTGACCAGAATGGCGAGGACGCTCGAATTCGTTTGAAGCCAATGAAACAGACTATTCATCTGCAATGACCATATCTAAGTCGCTGCCACGCCGTGAAGTCCTTTCACGATTTCCCACGAGAATATTGACGTATTGCCCCCCTTACCGGTTGGCGCTGCCAAAAATTTTGTATCTTGTTACTTGAATAACAGAGAAGAAAAGGCGAAAATAGTCAAAGATGCCCACCGCGACCAACCCGGATCCGGGCGATAACCAGGCCCATAACTCTGGCCAGTGCCCGGAAGAGCTTCAAAACCTGGCCCAGCCGCCGGCGTGTATCGCACCCGAGCCGGTCAGCGGTCCGTTCGTGAATTGGCTCTTCGTCGACCTCAACTCCTACTTCGCTTCCGTTGAGCAGGAGGTGCGTCCCGAGTTGCGCGGCCGTCCCGTGGCCGTGTTGCCCATGATGGCCGATACCACCTGCTGCATTGCCGCCAGTTACGAGGCCAAGGCCCACGGCGTCAGGACCGGAACCATTGTGGCCGACGCCAAGCGGATGTGCCCTGAGATTGTGCTCCTCGAGGCGCGCCACGAGATTTACATCGAATTTCACCACCGCGTGGTGGAAGCCGTTGAGAGCTGCCTGCCGGTTACGGCCGTCTGCTCCATCGACGAGATGGCCTGCCGCCTCATGGGCCGCGAACGGCACTTGCGTGCGGCCCTGGACTTGGGCATTCGTGTCAAGCAAACAATTCGCGAGCGCGTGGGCCCCATGATGCGAAGCTCGGTAGGCCTGGCCACCAACCGTTATCTCGCCAAGGTGGCCAGCGACATGGAGAAGCCCGACGGCCTGGTCGCGCTTCCGCTCGATATTCTGCCTGAGGCTCTCAGCCGCCTCACCCTGCGCGATCTGCCCGGCGTCGGCGCGCAAACTGAGAAGCGGCTCAACGAAAAAGGCATCGGCACGATGAACGATTTGCTCGCTCTTGACTGCGAACAAGCCGGCCAGCTTTGGGGATCGGTGTGGGGCGAGCGCTTGTGGCACTGGCTGCGCGGCGAAGACTTCGAGATGTCCGAGACCGAGCACCTGAAGTCCATCAGCCATTCGCACGTGCTGGCGCCGGAGATGCGCACCGCGGAAAAAGCCTGGGCCGTGGCCCACAAGCTGCTCCACAAAGCAGCCATGCGCCTGCGATCGAACGGCCTCTGGGCAGCCAACATCGGCCTCGCCATCGGCTTCGCGGCGCCGCGCGGCCAACACGCGCCCGTCTCCCGCTTCGGCGTGCCAACCCGCGGATGGAAGAGCGACCTGCGCCTCAGCGAGTGCCAGGATAATCCCACGCTGATTGCCGCGCTGCGCCGCCTTTGGGAATCGCGCCCCTCGGGACCCGAATACGACCATCCCTACTTCATCGGCGTCCATCTCGGCGGCCTCGTCCCCGACCGCCTCCACTCGCTCAACCTCTTCGACGGCACGGAGGACGAGCAAAGCCGCACCCGCCTGCTCGCCGCCATGGACCAGCTGAACTCGAAGTACGGCATGAGTACGCTAGCTCCCGCAACCATGCTTACGGCGTTTAAAGCCGCGCCTACCCGGATTGCGTTTCATTCCATCCCCGACCTCTTTTGGGAAAAAGGGGATAGGGAATAGAAAGGCCTTGGGGGCGTCATCCCGCTCTTGGAAAAAAGCGCGAAGGGCGAGGCACCGGGCGGCAGCCAGCACATGCCGTATCCTTAGGATGCCCCCTGCGATCTTGAGGCAAGAGATGCAATTGCACTGCGACATTTCGATCGCTGACCGATATAGCAGCCAAGCCCAAAGGTCGCGCGTCCTGTCGGAGGCTTGGTTCCGGCTGAACGCCTATTGTCTGTCCTGCGAGAGCGATGTCCTTCGCGCTACTGCGGCAAACACCAAAGCCACCGATTTCGTATGTCCCGAGTGCGATCAGAGATACGAGCTAAAGGCATTTCGTAATCGACCGAAAAGGACATTAGTTGACGGCGCTTACAGCGCCTTGATGGCACGAATTCTCAATGGTTCTGTACCAACGCTGATGATGCTTGAGCGGAACGATGAATGGGAGATTCGAAGCCTAACCGCTGTCCACCACCTGTTTCTGACTCCGAATGTCATTCAGGAGCGTAAGCCGTTATCCGCGACAGCCCGTCGCGCGGGATGGGTTGGCTGCAATATTCGGCTCGATCGGATCGCGAAAGATGCTCAAATCGAAATAGTTGGTTCGCGGGGTCCAAACGAGCCCAGGATGGTACGGGAGGCCTTTCAACGTTTCGGAGAACTCAAGAACATCAAACCAGTAATGAGGGGGTGGACGACGCTGACCTTGCAGGTCATTCGTGGACTTGAAAGGGAGGCGTTCACTCTGAACGACCTATACAAGAAGGAGGAGCAATTTCTCCTTGCCTATCCTGGCAACCGAAACATTCGCCCCAAGATTCGACAACAATTGCAGGCGCTGCGTGATCTCGGGTACTTGGCGTTCCTCGGCGATGGAACCTATCAAATCTTGATATGACCGCATTAAGCCTTACAACGCCTTCATGAAAGCCGCGCTCCAGCCGATGAGATTGACTGAAAACGGGGTAGAGGGTTGGCGATGAGAGCCGAGACCAAACGAAAGCGTGCGACAGCCAACTGCGGCCCGATCACGGAGAGTGGCGAATTCAAGGCTTGGTTCGGAGAAAGTAAGGTTACGGATTCCAATGGGCGCCCTCTGGTCATGTACCACGGGACCTACGTTGATTTTGACGCCTTTCATATTGATCACGCCTTTCATTGCTTTACCCCTGACCCGTTGGTGGCCGAGCAGCAAGCAAATGACTCGCAATCCTTCTTCCGGGATGAGCCGGAGGGTGCGGCTGTCATCATAATGCCTTTCTTTCTTCGTGTTCTCAGGCCGTTCGACCCGCGGACCTATGAATGCGCAGAACTCATGGCTGAGTGGGGTTTGGGGATCCCGGGCCATTATGACAACTCGAACTGGGAGGTCCTTGAGGACTTGGAAGTAGTCGCAAGAATAAAGTCGCTCGGATTCGACGGCATTTGGATGAAACGAGGGGAGTTCTATGACACGATTGCGATCTTCCATCCGAGACAAGTGAAGTCGTCGATCGGCAACAGCGGAAGGTTCAACCCCGATAGCAACAGCCTGACGGACCAAGGTCAGGTTTAACCCCGAGTTCCAAAGACGCTGATCCTTGAGGGCCTCGAGGTAATGAAGAGGTGGGGGTTTACATACAAAACCAACATCGTTTGGCACAAAATCCGTAAGGACGGTGGCCCGGACGGGCGTGGGGTTGGCTTTTACTTCAGGAATGTGACCGAACTGGTTCTCTTCGGCATTCGCGGAAGCATGCGCACTGCGGCGCCGGGGAGACGACAGGTGAACTTTCTGGCCACGCGAAAGCGGGAGCACTCCCGAAAGCCGGACGAAATCTATCCGATCATCGAGGCGTGTAGCTACGGACCGTTCCTTGAAATGTTCGCCCGCCACAGCCGGCCAGGATGGACGTCTTGGGGCAACGAGGTCGACAGCAGCTCTGTTTCGAGGACGGATCGCGCTCAGCAGGCCCTATTCAATCCGATGTACCTTTAAGGCGCGGTGACACGGGTCCCGCTATCGGGATCTGAAATTGGCGGCTGGCCCAAATTTGCCGGTCCATATCAGACCAAAATGTGCGGGCGCCCAGGTCTCGATTTTGAGACCTGGAAGACCACGAACCTTAACCGCAGCCCCGTTCTCCCATCCCACCGCATTCCATCCCCTGAACTTTTTTATCCTCATTGCGTAAATCTCTGCATCCCAGCGCCCGCATTTCCGCGGATAAGAGAGTAGAAGCGAATCTCATGGCCCATGACTGGCAGCCGGACTTCGAGCAACTTGTCGACGAGCACCAGTCGATGGTCTTTTCGCTGGCCGTTCGCATGACTGGCGACCGCGGCCTGGCCGAGGAGATCGCGCAGGACGTTTTCATGGAGCTGGACCGCAATCTCGCCAAAATCGAATCGGCGCTGCACGCCTGCTTCTGGTTGCGCCGCGTGACCATGAGCCGCTCGGCGGACGCGCTGCGCCGGCGCAGAGTTCGCGGCTTCGATTTGTGGGTGGAGATTGAAGAGGATCACGGCGCGCTTGAAGAAGGACGCAATTCGCCGCTCGGCGCGCGCCTTGAAAATCTGCTGGCCACGCTGCCCGCTCCGCAACGCGCGGTCCTGGTTCTTCGCTACCAGGAAGACCTCACCCCGGAAGAGATCGCGGCCACGCTGGAAGCACCGCTGGCCACTGTGAAAAGCCATCTGCAGCGCGGATTGAAGCTGCTCCGCGCCAAGGCCGAAAGCCAGTTGAAGGAGTACATCCGTCGTGCCTGAACCCATCGACGACTTTGAACGGGAACTGCAACAAGCATTCGAGCGCCGGCCGGCGCCGCCCAGCCTGAAGCGAAAGATCATGGAGCGCCGCCGCTTTCAGCGCGCCGATCGCCTGCATCACCGCGCAGTGTTTTGGCAGCGGCTGGCGGCTTCAGTGCTGCTGGCCGGCGCGCTGGGCGGGGCCATCACCTGGCGCAACGCCGAGCAGCGGCGCAAAGGCGAAGCTGCCCGCGAGCAGGTATTCACCGCGCTGCGCATCGCCAATCACGCGCTCAACGAAATGAATGCGCAGCTCGCGGCTCGCAACCGAAACACGCAGTAATCAGGACACGCAGTAGCCGGGAGACGCAGTAAGAAGGAGAGAGTTTCATGAAAAATCCAATCATCGCCTTAGTGCTGGGAGCCGCGGCGCTGGCCGCGCCGGCCCTGGCCCAGACCTCGCCGCTGCCTCTGCCGTCACCCGTCGAAAAAGAGCTGGCCGCGCGCGCTTCTGACGTAACCGAGGTCACGCTGGGCAAGAACATGCTCGACTTTGCGGCCAAATTCATGAACGGCAAAGACAGCGATGAGGCTGCCACCCGCCAG
>Ga0224555_1000300_pt1 | contig 75327 bp, 58 predicted proteins | sample 714S23034metaG_FD_180687 | JGI IMG/M metagenome (GOLD analysis project Ga0224555, IMG submission 180687) | Peat soil microbial communities from Stordalen Mire, Sweden - 717 S2 30-34 | ecosystem: Environmental > Terrestrial > Soil > Wetlands > Peat | place: Sweden: Norrbotten County, Stordalen... | reverse complement strand
GGACGGAATGCGCTGGCTTCTGAGCACTTACTCCAATCGTTTCAACCACCGGCGCAAGAAGGTGGGCCACCTCTTCAGCGGACGTTACAAGGCGCTGCACGTCGAGGGCAACGGCACCGGCTATCTGTGGACGGTTTGACCAAGACCATTGGGGCCGTAGTTAAACATTTGATTCTGCTGAAAAACCCCTAAAAATCCATGAAATATAGTCAAGCAGATAACCCTCCGGGATCGATTGTGCGCGATCTTTTTGGAGTGGCTGGACTGATTGGGTGGTGTTTTCAACTGTTGCTTTTTGAGCACTGAGGTTTTTCAGCAGAATCAACATTTAACATTTCGCTTGATGCGGGTTCAGGACCGGGGGGCACAGAGGTTCGAGAAACTGCTGCGGTTGCTCGCTGAGAGGGATGCAGCAACTCTGGCATGGGGACATCACCCCATAGCGGGGGGCGGTTGCCCATGCCACGGTGAGGAGGTGAATTTATGAAATACAATAAGTATCCTCAGGACCAAAATCAGAAACAGACCAATGCGCCGCGCCCGGCCGGGCCCGCGGACTTAAAGCAAAAGGAAATCAATTTGGCGCCGTCACCGGATGAAGTGGCCAGAAGGGCATACTTCAGTTATGTGAACCAAGGCTCGCAGCCCGGCCACGAGGTGCAGCATTGGCTGGAGGCGGAGGCGGAACTGATCGCGGAACGCAACCTCACCCGGACTCATGGGTTTCATAATCAGACGTAAATCGAGTTTGTCGGCAGCCCCGATCCTTGTCGAAACGGGGGCGTGCTTCACCAAACAGGTGAGGCCGGCAGTGCGACGCTTCTGCCGAGCCTTCTCCCGGGGAATCGGCTCGGAAGGAGCCTCGCCCTACCGAACTTCGCTTAGGATTAGGGATCGGCAGGCAACGAAGAAAGACATTCATGGTTGATCTCGTTGCTCCACCCGTTGCTGTTCCCGCCGCGGTCAATGCTCCGGCCAACACGGCGGCTGTTGGTCTCACGAGTGAAGAGGCCCTCCGCCGGCGCGGCCAGTTCGGGCCCAATTCCATGCCGGATACGTCATCGCATCCGGCTCGAAGCGCCATGGAAAAATTCTGGGCGCCAATTCCCTGGATGCTGGAAGGGGCCATTGTGCTGGAAGTGGTGCTCGGCAAGTACGTCGAAGGCGGGATCATCGCCGTGCTTCTTGTTTTCAATGCCGCGCTGGGCTTTTTTCAGGAGGCGCGCGCTCAAGCGACGCTGACCGCTCTGAAGAAACGTTTGGCGTTGACCGCCTCGGTTCGACGCGACGGCGCGTGGAAGAACCTCCCGGCTGCGGACTTGGTGCCGGACGACATCGTGAAGCTATCCCTGGGCGGCGTCGTTGCCGCAGATGTACAGTTGATAGAAGGGAACGTTTTGCTGGATCAATCCATGCTCACCGGTGAGTCAATCGGAGCCGAAGCGGGACCTGGGTTCCAAACTTTTGCCGGGGCCTTGGTGCGTCGCGGCGAAGCGGTCGCCCGAGTCACGGCGACGGGAATCCGCACCAAGTTCGGCCGCACGGCGGAGTTGGTTCGCACCGCCCACGTTGTCAGTTCACAGCAAAAGGCCGTGTTGCGCGTGGTGCGCAATCTGGCGATTTTCAACGGCGCTCTGATTGTCATTCTGGTTGCCTATGCCCTCGCCCATGCGATGCCGTTGAGCGAGATCATCCCTCTGGTGTTGACGGCCGTTTTGGCTTCGATCCCCGTGGCGCTCCCGGCCACTTTTACCCTGGCAAGCGCTCTGGGGGCGCGCGCCCTGGCACGCCAAGGCGTGTTGCCAACACGGCTCTCGGCCGTCGATGAGGCGGCATCGATTGATGTGTTGTGCGCGGACAAAACCGGGACGCTGACACGCAACCAGCTTGCCGTAACGGCGGTCCGCCCGATGGCGGGGAGTGACGAGTCACGGGTCTTGACGATGGCGGCGCTGGCCAGCTCCGACGGTGGAGAGGACCCCGTGGACGGGGCCATTCGTTCCGCCGCTTCGGGGAAAGGCGGGTCCAACCCGGCCAAACTGCTTCGCTTTGTGCCTTTCGATCCCGCAACCAAGATGTCCGAGGCGACAGTGGCGGATGCGAGTCTTGGAACGCTGCGTGTCGTCAAGGGCGCTTTCACCACCGTTGGCGTTCTCGCGGCCCCGTCACCGACGGCGTCTGAGGCGGCACACGAATTGGAGGCGAAAGGATTTCGGGTGCTGGCGGTGGCGGCCGGGCCGCCCGCGGCGATGCAACTGCTGGGATTGATCGCACTGAGTGATCCAGCCCGCGAAGATTCCGCCGGCCTGGTCACGGAACTCAAAGCGCTGGGCGTCCGCACGGTGATGGTGACCGGCGACGCCCCGGAGACGGCGGTGATTGTCGCCCTGTCCCAGCCGCTGGCTCGTTTTATCGTCTGTCGCCGATCTGGTGATTGCCTTCGCGCTGGCCGGATGGGGCTGGCTCATGGCGCCCCTGCCGATTTTGGTATTGTGCGGCGTGCTGGCCGCCGCCGTCGCAGCCGCATTCCTTCTCGATTTGGTGAAGGTCTCAGTATTTGGCCGTTTAAAGATCACGTAAGACCGTAGAACACCCCATAGCGCCGGGAAGCCTTCCAAGGCTATTCTATGAAGCATGAAACAGAGTATGAGCAAGAGCAACGGCCCGGTTGACAGAATCAAAATTGGCGTCGAAATTGCGCTGGTGGCGGTCCTGACGGGCTGTGTGGGAGGTTACGTCGGCGTGGATGGAGGTTATTACGGCGGCACGGTGGTGGTGCCCGTATTTGATCCGATCTTTGGCGGAGGCATCTATGAAAGGGGTCGCGACGCGCATGATTATGGTCATCGCGGTTCGGTGAGCCGCGCGGTGGCGCATCCGGGCGGCGGGGGAGGAAGAAAGCGGTGAACCCGGCAGCTCGTCGGACAAAAACATACCTGATGAATTTATGAAACTTCCAAACCAATGCACACGCCTTTTCAATCCTTCCACCATCGTGCTTCTGGCGGGCGCCTGGGGCCTTATGACGGCACCCCTTCAAGGGGCGGAGCCGAACGAAGGGCCACAGAAACCAGCCATCACGCAGAAGTTATTCGCATCGCCCGATGACGCCGTCAAGGCTTTGCAGGCGGCCACCGCGGCCAAAGATCAAGCGGCCTTGCGCGAGATTTTCGGCCCTGAACTCCACGAACTTGTGACAGGCGACGAGGTGCAGGACGCCAACAATGCGCAGCGGTTCGCCACAGCCATGGCGCAGAGTTGCAATGCTGTGAAAGAGGGGGAAGAGAGAATCACTCTGGAGGTTGGCACCAACAACTGGCCGATGCCGGTTCCACTGGTGAAGGCGGACGGGCAATGGCATTTCGACACGGCGGCGGGCAAGGAGGAAATCATCAACAGGCATATCGGGAAGGACGAACTCCACGCCATCGGCGTGTGCCGGGCTTACGTGAGCGCGCAACGCCAGTACGCCAAAATGGCAGGAAGCCAAAACAGTTCGTACGCGCTGAAATTCAAGAGCACGCCCGGCAAGAAAGATGGACTTTACTGGAAGGCTGCGGAGAACGAAGCGGGCAGCCCCTTCGGGCCTTTGGTGGCGGAGGCCCATGCCGAGGGTTATGGGAACAACAAGGGCGCGGGTCCGCATCCGTTTCACGGATACTATTTCCGAATTCTGGCCCGCCAAGGGAAGGACGCTCCCGGCGGGAAAATGAATTACCTGAGCGACGGCAATTTGACAGGCGGATTCGCGCTGGTGGCTTATCCGGAGCATTGGGACCAGTCGGGCATTATGACATTTATTGTCAATCAGGACGGCAAGGTTTTTGAGCGCAATCTGGGCGAAAAGACTTCGCGAATCGCGGGAGGCATGAAGGAATACAATCCAGACAGCAATTGGACTCAGGTGCAGGATGAGGGAGTATTGAACGCGGTGTCTGAATAGGGGCGGAGGACTATGAACCTTCGCTGTCTTTAAAGAAACGAGAGTTGCTGTCCGCTCGGCTCGCGCAGGTGGCTCACGCCCAAACCGAGCAATCGGAGCGGACGCGAAACCAGCTTCTCCCGGCCCAGCAGGAAGCAGCCCAAACGGTAAATATCGGCCGCTTCGGTGACCGGTTCCTCGACGGAAAACTGGCGTGTGAGGGTGGTGAAATCACCGTAGCGCACCTTCACCTGGACTGTGTGCGCCCCCAAGCGCCTGTGTTTGAGCCGGGCCGAAATTTCGGCCGCCTGATCTCTCAGGCAGGCGCGCAGCACTTTCCGGTCGTCGGTGTCTTTGAGAAACGTTTCCTCGCCGCTGATGCTCTTGATCTCGTCCCCAATTTCCAGCGGGCGGTCGTCTTCGCCGAGTGCGAACTGCTTCAATTTCGCCCCGAACGAGCCAACCAACGCGCGCAAGTCGCCCGCGTAGTCCTGAAGGTCCCCAACCGTGACGATGCCGGCCTGGTGCAGGGTCTGTTCGGTGACTTTGCCGACCCCGTAAATCACGCGCACCGGCAGGGGCCGCAAAAACAAGACCTTGTCATGGTCGGAGATGACCGTGAGTCCGTCAGGTTTCTTGTGGTCGCTGGCGATTTTGGCCAGGAGTTTGTTGGAGGCAATTCCAATGGTGGCTGTCAACTTGCGCTCTGACAGAATTCGCTCTTTCAAATGCCGCGCCAACGGCACGGCTGCCAGCAGCGAAGCATCCGCATTCTCCGCCTGGCTGATGGAGGAAACGTCCAGATACGCCTCGTCGATGGACATGGTCTCGACGACCGCTCCGGTTTGGGCGAGAATCCGCATGATTTGCCGCGATTCCTCCCGGTAATGATCGATCCGCGGGCGCACGAAGATGCCCTTGGGGCAAAGCCGCCCCGCCGTCGCGCTGGGCATGGCCGAACGCACGCCAAATTTGCGCGCCTCATAGCTGGCGGCGCACACCACCCCGCGTTGGGTCGGGGGCGCGCCGACGATCACCGGTCGTCCGCGCAGAGCCGGATCGTCGCGCTGCTCCACGGACGCGAAAAAAGCGTCCATGTCCAAGTGGAAAATCACCCGAAACATCGTGGCGGGAGATTACCACGGAGGGCTGGAAAGCCAAAGGCGCATGGCATTCTTGACCCGCGCGATTTTTCGCCGCATATAGAAGCCATGCCGATGACGCGCTGTAGTTTTGCGTTGCTCGCGCCGGTTTGCGCGCGTTGCCAAGCGCGCTTAACCTCGTTCAATAACCCAATATGAATAAGCGCCTTCTATTTGCCTGTATCTGCCTTCTGGCCGCGCAGTTGAACGCCGCTCCGCGTTTCGCCGACCAGTTTGTCTGGATTTTCGGATGGGGCCTGGAAAAGGAGAGCGATGTCGCGGAGGTTTCCAAGGTGCTCGAAACAGCCGGCAAGAATCACTATACGAGCGCCGTGGTTTCCTTTGGCCTGGACAACCTGTCGCAAAAATCCCCGGACTTTTTCCGGCGGCTCGGGGCGATCGCCAAGAGCTGCGACGAGAACGGCTTGGAGCTGATTCCGTCGATGTTTTCGGTGGGATACGGCGGCGGAGTGCTCGCGCATGATCCAAACCTGGCCGAGGGACTCTCCGTGGATGACGCGCCGTTTGTGGTTCAAGGCGGCGAGGCCCGTTTGGCGGAGACAAATCTGGTTCAATTCAGGAATGGCGGTTTTGAGGAAATGGACGGCAACATCTTCAAAGGATACGATTTTCAGGATCAGCCCGGCGAGGTCAGTTTCGCCGACACGGAGGTCCGGCACAGCGGACGAGCCTCGCTGCGCCTGGAAAACTTCACTTCCAACCCGCACGGCCACGGCCGGGTGATGCAAACGATCCCAGTGCAACCGCATCGCTGTTACCGGGTTGCGCTGTGGGTGAAGAGCGATGGCTTGCAGCCTTTGGATGCTTTTCAAGTTGAGGTGCTGGCAGGCGAACGCAATTTGGCGCCGCGCGAGTTTCATGTGGCACCCTCAAGCGACTGGCGGAAACTGACGCTGCTTTTTAACAGCCTCAACTGCGAGAAGGTCTCGATTTATGCGGGCCTCTGGGGCGCCAAAGCAGGCAAGGTTTGGCTGGACGATTGGAGCGTCGAAGAGGCAGGCCCGGTCAACGTGCTTCATCGGCCCGGCACCCCAGTGACGGTGCGCAACGAGGACGGCAGCGTGGTATATGCCGAAGGCAGGGATTATGCGCCGCTACAAGATCCGAAACTCAACCCCTGGCATGATGATGGGGAGGCGACGCCCTTGAAGTTGCTTCCAGGCAGCCGCATTCAAGAGGGCGCGCGCCTGCGCGTGAGTTGGTATCATTCGATGCTCATCAACGACTCGCAGGTGACTGTCTGCATGGCCGAGCCGGCGCTTTACAAGATATTTGACAAGGAAGCCAGGCTGTTGGTTGAGACCTTGCATCCCCGCGGCGTATTGTTGAGCATGGACGAAATTCGCATGGGGGGCACATGCCAGGCGTGCCGGGGCCGCAACATGGGCGAATTGCTCGGCGAGTGCATCACCAAAGAAGCCTCGATCCTCCGCGATTATGCCCCCAGCCTGGAGATTTATGTCTGGTCCGATATGCTGGATCCGAACCACAACGCCCACGGCAACTATTACTTCGTGGACGGCGACTTTGCCGGCTCTTGGGAGCATGTGCCCAAGAATCTGATCATGGCCGTCTGGGGCGGCCCGCCGCGGGAGGCGAGTCTGAGTTTTTTCGCGGGCCGCGGCACGCGCAGTCTCGTGGCTTGTTACTACGATGCCGATGATTTGAAGGAAGTGGAAGGCTGGTTGAAACTCGCGCCCCAAACACGCAAGCTGCGCGGATTCATGTACACAACATGGCAGAAGAAATACACGCTCCTGCCTGCTTTCGGAGATTTGATGCGCAAGCCGGAGCGTCAACCGGCAGCTGGCGCCCCAAAGGCCCAGAGCGTCGATTCGCCGTAGTGTTTGACAAGACAAGGTGGTCCGCGCACAAGGTTCCTTGTGCTTTTGGTCTGTCGGTGATAGAGTCCCGCAACTTATGTGGGCGATTGTCAAGGACGATCCAATTCACTCCGCTGAAGCCAATTCTCAAAGGCTGCTTCCTGGCTTGGGGGCGGGCGTTCGGAACTCCTGCCTCGTGCGTTGGAGCCTCAGTCTCGGCCTTTTGATTTCGGTGACAGGCCTCTCGCTGGCAGCGGAGCCTTCGACGGCTGCGGTGAGCGCTTTACCCGGTCTGACATACACCAACACGCGCATCGCCGGCGTGCCCTTGTCAATCCATGTCATCCGACTGCAACGGGCTGATCCCGAGTATCAAATCCAATCGATTCATGCGCTTGGCGAGGCGGTGGGGCTGGACACGCTGAGCCATCAGCTTGGTCTAGTGAAGCCTGCTTTGGGCGCTGTCGTCGCGGCGATCAATGGCGATTACTATCAAAGGGAAAAATCCTTCGCGGGCGCGGCACGCGGCCTGCAGATCATGGATGGCGAGCTGCTCAGCGGCCCGTCCGGCGAAGTCAGCTTCTGGATCGATGCGGTGGGTGAACCACACGCGGACATCGTGGCGTCTCAATTTCAGATAACTTGGCCCGATGGCACGGTGACAGCGTTCGGGTTAAACGGAGAACGCCAGGCCGGCGGGGTGGAGCTGTACACCCCGGCGATTGGACCCTCGACCCACACGACAGGTGGAAGTGAGATCATCCTCGCCCGATCCGAGGGCGGCCCGTGGCTGCCTTTGCGTATCGGCCGGACTTACACCGCGCGCGTACAGGAAATCCGCGAGGCGGGAGATACTCCGCTGGCCACCAACATCATGGTCGTCTCGGTCGGACCGGGAGGATTGCCACAGCGCCAGCCGCGCCTCCAAATCGGCGATTCCTTGCGCATTTCCACGGCGTCGCGTCCCGCTTTGCACGGGATCAGGACGGCCATCAGCGGCGGGCCGTTGTTGGTTCGGAACGGGGAGCAGGTTCGGCTGAAGGCGTCCGACTCGGAATCGTATCAAATCACCTCGATGCAGGAGCGGCATCCGCGAGCGGCGATCGGATGGAACGAGACATTTTTCTTTCTGGTGGAGGTCGATGGCAGGCAGAAGCATTTGTCGGTGGGGATGACGTTGGACGAGTTGGCAAAGTTTCTGGCGAAACTCGGGTGCGAGGAAGCGATGAACTTCGACGGCGGTGGTTCGGCCACGCTGTGGTTTGACGGACAGGTGCGGAACAGCCCATGTGATCGAATGGAACGCGAAATTGCGAATTGCCTGGTGATTGTGAGGAAAAAGCGATGAGTGCCTCGCGCGCCTGTTTCAACACCTGGCTCTGGCTGGCGTTGTCCGTGTCCTTGTCAGCATCGGCGGGCACGAATGAAGCGATTGCGCCGGACCATGGCTGCCGTTACACCAACGAAGTTGTGGAAGATATGCCGTGGTCGATCCATATCATCCAAATCGAACGGGGCCGGCGTGATCTGGAGCTTTGCACGGCTCTGGGCAAAGGAGAGGTGATCGGCATGGGCACAGTCTCGGACCAGGTGAAATCGTTGCCGCGCGCCCGCGGGCAGGCGTTGGCGGCGATCAATGGGGATTTTTATGAGAAAAAGGAGAAGGTGGAGGGACGCCCCCGCGATCTGCAAATTCGATTTGGCGAAGTGGTGACCAGCCCGGCCGGCCACGACTGCTTCTGGATGGCGCCCGACGGGACGCCGCACATGACCAATGTGTATTCCCGGTTCCGGGTAGTCTGGGCCAACGGCACGACAAACCAGATCGGATTGAACCAGCTTCGAGAGGATGGTTGCGAAGTGCTCTACACTTCGGTGTATGGCGCCTCGACGCGAACCGACGCGGGCGTGGAACTGGTGCTGGAGCGCGGGACAAATGAGACTTGGCTGCCGCTGAGGGTTGGGCGGCAGTATGCGGCTCGCATTCGGGAGGTGCGCAAAACCGGGAACACCGAATTGACCACGGACACAATGGTCTTGTCGCTCGATCCGAGCCTGGCGGCGAACGTGCCGCCCATTCAACCGGGAGCGACCGTGCGAATCGTCACGGAAACCCTGCCGGACTTAACGGGCGTGGACGTGGCGATTGGCGGCGGTCCGGCGCTGGTGCAGAACGGCAAACCGATGGAGTGGAAAGGTTTCATCAAAATGCGGCATCCGCGCACAGCAGTGGGATGGAATAGGGAGCATTTGTTCCTGGTGGAGGTTGATGGCCGGCAGGCGGATATTTCGGTCGGCATGACCTTTCCCGAAATGGCCAGTTACATGGCCAAGCTCGGTTGCGAACAGGCGATGAACTTTGACGGCGGCGGGTCCGCGACGCTCTGGGCCTTTGGCATGGTGAAAAACAGTCCCAGCGAAGGCGAAGAGCGGCCAGCGCCAAACGCACTGGTTTTGTTGAAGAAAGCGGGCTCGAAGCCGTGATGAAATGAGAACTTATCGGTATGTAGGCGGAGCCAGGGCGTGGGTGGCCGTCGGGCTTTGGCTCGTGCTCTCGCTCGTCGCGCCGCCGGTACTGGTGGCGGTGGAATTCAAGCCCGCGCTGACATTGCCGGGAGCGGACTTGTTCACAAACGGTGTTGTCCTGCAACTTCGGATCGAGATGGATCCTTCGGGGATGGAGAGTTTGCGGCGGGAACCGCGCGAATTCGTGCGCGCGACTGTCAAGGAGGAAGGAATGCTCCATGACGACGTTGCCATCCATTTGAAAGGCTCCGTCGGCAGTTTCCGCGAGGTGGACGACAAGCCCGACCTGACGCTGGATTTCAACCGGTTCAATACCCGGCGGAAGTTTCACGGTTTGCGCCGGATCCACCTGAACAACTCTGTGGAGGATCCGAGTTACTGCAACGAATTGCTCGGAGGCGAATTGTTTCGGGCGGCCGGCATTCCAGCTCCGCGCGTGGCTCATGCCGTAGTCACTTTGAATGGACGGCGGCTGGGGCTGTACGTGCTCAAGGAAGGATTCACGGAGGACTTTCTCGGTAGTTATTTCAAACAAGTTGGGGGAAATCTTTACGAACCGGACGTCGGCCACGATGTGAACCAGCAATTGAAACGCAATTCCATCGTGGCGCCCAAGCAAGGCCGGGCCGCTCTGGAGGCGCTGGCGGGCGCCGCCCTGGAGGCCGATCTGGCGAAGCGTTGGCCGCGCCTGGAGCGCGCGCTGGATGCGGACCAATTCGTGGATTTCATGGCCATGGAGGTGATGGTTGGGCACCGCGACGGGTATTGCCTGGCGCGCAACAATTTCCGCGTGTACCACGATCTTGATTCCGACAAAATGGTGTTCTTTCCGCATGGCATGGACCAACTGTTCGGAAATCCGGACGCCACCTGGCTGCCGCACATGGCCGGGCTGGTCGCAAAAGCGGTGATGGAAACGACGGAAGGCAATCAGCGGTACCGGGCGGCTTTTGCCTCCCTCTTTACCAATGTATTCCTGGTGCCCAGGTTGCAAGGGCGCGTGGACCAGGTTGTCGCTCTCCTCCGCCCCGCCCTGACCGAGGCCGAGTTTGCCAGCGTGAGGGACGAAGCGATCCGTGTGAAACAACGAATCGCACAAAGACAAATCAGTTTGAAACAGCAGTTGAGCACGCCCCAGCGCGCGTTGCTGGCTTTCACCAATGGGATCGGACGCTTGGACGGGTGGGTAAAAGTGGATGAGTCGGTTCCGGGGCAGTTGGACCGAGGCCAGGCTTCCGACCACACAGCCGCGCTCCATATCGTGGCCCGGTCCCAGAGCGGGGCTTCCTGGCGGACCGAGGCGCTGCTGACCCGAGGGGGTTACCGGTTCGAAGGATTGGCGCGAGTCGCCGGTGTGAAGCCATTACCTTACGGCAAATACCAGGGCGCGGGGCTGCGCGTGGCGGGAAGCGTCCGGGGGGCGGGCAGCCTGGTGGGAGATTCGGACTGGCGCGCATTGAGCGCGGATTTCGAAGTGACGGAGGAAACACAGGAAGTGGAGTTTGTGTGCGAGTTGCGGGCGAGCGCCGGAGAAGTTTGGTTTGGAGTGGAGTCGCTCAGGCTGGTTCAGGTCCGGTGAGTGTTTGGCGAGTTCGCCAACCCGGCCGAGACCGGTTGTGTGTGAGACGAAAGCGGCTGATTTTTCAATAGAAAACTTGACTTTTCCGGGCCTATCATTAAGATATACTTATATTATGCCTGGCCAGCCGGGCACCCGCAGTTCGAAACCGGAACGAAAGGAGTTGATATTGAACATAAGACATACCCCGTGCGGCCATTTTGCCAGGGTTAAGCTGGTCAATAGCCACCGGGCATTGAACTTCCGCGGCGCGCGGATGGCGTTCGAGAAGAAACAGCCGGCCTTCACACTGATCGAACTTCTCGTGGTCATTGCCATTATCGCCATCCTGGCAAGCCTGTTGCTCCCGGCGCTCGCTCAAAGCAAGGTCCAAGCCAAGGATGTCGCCTGTATCAACAACCTCAGGCAGCTTGGGCTGGGCATCCGCCTGTGGGCTGGTGATCAAGGAGATCATTATCCGTGGAATGTGGCTGCAAGCGACGGCGGCGCCCAGGGATCGGGCAATTGGACTGACAATATCCGGTGTTGCTCCAATCAAGTGGTTAATACCAAAATCCCGGTTTGTCCTTTGGACCTCTCGAGAAAATTCGCCGCCACCTGGTCGATGATGGAAGGCAACATTAATGTCAGTTACCTTGTCGGCCTGAGTTTTACGCAAGCCAGGACCCAGGACATCGTCGTTGGGGACTACAACGTGATCGGGGGCGGGGGAGGGTTGGATGCAACCTGGAACGTATTTATGGGAAGTTCGATTGATGCGGCCTGGGATAAGAACCTTCATATGTTGAAGGGCCATCTTGCGATGGGGGATGGCAGCGTCCGTTTAACCCAAACCCCCGAATTGCGCGAGATGATCAGTACTTTGCTGACAACGGGGATGATGACAAACGTCATCCTGTCCAAACCGCGCGGAGTTTTTTGAGCTGCGTGGCTAAAGCAGGCATGTGTAAAACTGTCATTCGAATCGTCGTGGTTTCAACCGCGATCGCGGCTTGGTGTCTCCTTGATTTTTCCTTGCATGGAGGATTTGGACCGCACTTGGACGCCGGCCCCCATGAATTGAGTGGCAGGCTCATGGCGCAACAAGCGCTGGCCTTATTGGCTCCGGGCGGCCAAATCACGGTCATTACACGCGACACCACAACTTTTGAGAACCCGGCCTCGGACATCCAGTTGGCGAGTTTCCGCAAGACCATCGAGCAGGGGCACGCTTCTATTCTGTCCCTTCACGCGCTTCAAGTGGACCCGTTGCGGCCGATCTCGGTTCCCTCAAGCGATTTCTGCGACGCCATCAGGAATACACCTGACGGCGGCGTCATCGTGTCGTTCATGGGCCCGCCTCTGCTCACCGACGCCGAGCGGATTCGCCTGGGAGAGATCAATCCGCCGGTCGTGGCTTTTTGTTCGGGGAGTTTGCCGAAATCAGTGGATCTGCGGTCGCTCTTCAAAGACGGATTGCTGCAAGCCGCGGTGGTGGACCGGCGTGGCGCAAAAGAGGCGGATCAACCGTTTGTGACGCTGACGACGAATCAAGTTTTTGAGGTTTCCGAAGGGCGGGAGGCCAAACCATAATGGACACGGGCGCAAGTCCATCCTCGTCCGCTCGTCGCCAATGCTCCCCTGGCTTTTCGCGCACGGATATGGTAGTTGCTTTGGCTGGCCTCTCGATACTGGCCGCCATGGTCTTGGCAAGCGCGGCGAGCGTGAAGGAGAATGCCCGCCTGGCGCGGTGTACCGCCAATCTCCAGAAAGTCACCGGCGCCGTGTTGACCTTCTGCAACGACAACCATCAAACCTTGCCCGGCCCGGACGATTCAGCGCCGCGCGATGTCTGGTGGTGGTACAAGGAGGATGTCAAAGACTATCTCCCGCTGAATGGTTCCTCCTCGTCGAACGATCTCGTTTTTGCCTGCCCTGAAGACCGGGGTTATTCGGACCCAATGCCTTTTCATCTTGACGCGCGCTTCGACTTTAACAGCTATGTGTTCAACGGAGTGACCTTGCCGGGCATGCCCAATATTGCCAGCCGGCCGCTTTCATCGGTAAAGAGAACCAGCCGGACTCTTCTGGTCATGGAATGGACGGCGCACGCCCCCCTCTCCTGGCATAAGAGCAAAACAGGCAGGAAAAACATGCCATTCTATTGCGATGCCCAAAGCGTGGTCGGATTCGTGGACGGCCATGTGAGCTTCAGCAAGATTTATTACGACGGCTATAACGCCGCCTATACGCGAGAACCTATTCCCGGCTATGAATATCAATACGGTGGCGATTAAAGTGGTGTTGGATAAAGCTCTGTCCTCCGGCTCATCAGGACCGAATCCGCGGCGCTGGCAGTTGCTGGCGCTCGCAATACTCCTGTTGATCCTCATGCCGGCACATTCTGCGACTGTCCTCGGACCCTGGGTTCCTTTGTTCGAGGGAATTGATCATGCCGTGGGCACCAATACCTCCAGTGGGGGCGGCATGCCTGATCTCATGGTAATCAATGCTTTGCGAGTTGATCTGACGGATACAAACGTTCAACTCTACGCCGCGCCTCGCATTGCCACCGATTACTCGATGGGCTACATCGAGACCGGCGGATACACCACTTCGAACTTCCTGACGATGCATGGGCTGCAAGCAGCCATCAACGCAAACTACTTTCACGATCCGGGCACGTCAGACACGGAATCCCCGTCGTACACGGACCCGCCGGGAACACCCTTTGATGTCATCGGGCTGGAGATTTGCCAGGGCCAGGTGGTTTCCCCCCAAAACAGCGGCGACTATACGGCTTCGTTCATGTTCACAAGCAACAACACGGTTACGTTTGTCCCCACCAATTGGCCCGCGCGTTCAACCACGGGGGTTTATACTGCTGTTACCGGCCTTTATGCCATCCTGGTCAACAAGGTCAACGTCGGCTCCAACTACATAGGCAATTCGGACCTCGTCCATCAAATCAACCCGCGGACGGCCGTCGGGCTTTCGCAGGATCGGCGGTATTTGTACCTGATGGTCATCGATGGGCGCCAATCGGGGTACAGCGACGGCTCTGTCGATTGGGAAACGGCGAAGTGGTTGCTCCTGCTGGGCGCTTCGGACGGCGCCAACATGGACGGTGGCGGTTCGAGCTGCATGGTCGTGGAGGCCTCGACGGGCGTTCCCATCGAGTTGAATCGGGATAGCGCGTCGGCTTCGGACGGTGTTGAACGGACCGTTGGCTCACACTTCGGGATTTACGCCAGGCCTCTGCCAGGCTTTATTAACAATGTCGCCGCGCTGCCGGATGACACGGCGGCCACGATCACCTGGACCACGGTCAGCAATGCCACAACACAGGTGCAGTATGGACTTTCAACCAACTACAATCTTTCCTCGATGCTGTTGACGAACCTGGTGACCAACCATGCCGCGCTGCTCACCAACCTCACCCCCGGTACGGGCTATTATTATGCGGCCTATTCCAAAGCGGGCGCCAATCTGTATGTTTCGTCCAACTTCTTCTTTACCACCACAAACTATGTTACCAGCGAGATCCTCCTTGATCTCACCAACACCTGGGATTACACGACTAATGACCTTGACGGGGTGAACTGGACGGCGGCCGATTACGATGATTCGGCGTGGACCGGGTCCGGCCCCGGCCTCCTGTGGATCGACCTCAGCGGCCCCAATCCCGACATTCCATTCCTGGACACCGAGCTGCCTGTGGACAATGGCACTGGTTTTCCATTCATCACTTATTACTTTCGAACCCACTTCAGTTATACGAACTCATTATCCGGCGTTTCGTTGCTGTTCACCAACTACGTTGATGATGGCGCGGTTTTTTATCTGAACGGCGCGGAGATTTACCGTCTGCGCATGCCGGACGCTCCCACTCCGATTCTTAATGGCACGCTCGCCACCGGCTACCCTTGCGACGGCTACTCCACGTGTACCGATCCATTTACGATTGCGGGCGCCCTCACCACGAATCTCGTCGTTGGTGACAATGTGCTGGCGGTGGAGGTCCACCTGGATAACGTGCAGGCCTCAGCCATCACGTTTGGCTCCGCCTTGATGTCAACGGTGCCCCTGCCTTTTCCTCCGCTCCTGGGCATTCTCCCTTCCAATCCGACCATCAATCTTACTTGGAGCCGCGGTGGATTCATCCTGCAAGAGGCCGCCACCTTGACCGGCCCGTGGACGAATGTTCCCGGGCCGGTGGTGAGCAGCCCTTTCACCACGACAAATTCCGGGTCAAGCGAGTTCTTCCGCCTCTGGAGATGAGTGTATTCCAGGGACGATTATTTCTTTTTCCTGACTGCGGCCAAACGGCTTGCGCGCCGCCGGTAAATCGGTCTCACGAACGAATCGGCCCGAAAACCGCCCGGCCCTTCCCACAGCGCAAAACCCCGGTCTTGATCGTCCACAAAGTCACCGAGGCTGACCAATTCGTTCGAGTTCAAGAGCCGCAGCCCTTTCGGAACGGGCTTAGGCGCCGGGGCTTCGGACTTATTCATGCGTCGGGCCTATTCTCATCAGACACTCTTGGGCCTGACCACCAGCAATACGATCCCGCCGACGAGCGCGAGCGCGCCGACGACCGGCGGAATGAAGTGGCTGTGGGTGGTCTCGACGTGCATGCCCAGGAAGTCAACGGGCTTTCCCGGCGTTGTAAAACTGATGCCCGAGTAAGCGAGCACCACGATGCCCAAGGTGACCAGTATGACGGCAACCATCGTTTTTGTGTTCATGTTGATTCTTCTGTTCTTTTGTTTTGACTAAAACCCCGTCAAAGCACCCGCCGGCGGCCGGAAATGAGGTTGACGAGGATCATAATGACGGCAATGACAAGCAGGACGTGAATAAACCCGCCTATCGCATAACCGGAGACAAGCCCCAGCAGCCATAGAACTATCAAAACCACCGCGATTGTGTATAACATATATTTACCTTTCAATTTGTTTTGGAGCCGCCGCCGGCCGGCGCGTTTTTGCGATCGCGCAAGCCAACAGCCGGCGCCGGTTTAATTAGGGGAAGCGGCCGCGACTTCAACGGTCATGTTATTGATCACACTGCTGACACCGTTGACATCGCTGATGAGCTTGGTGACCAGGCTTTTCTCGGCTTCATTCCGGGCCGTGCCACTGACCGTGACGACACCGTCAGCCGTCACAATCTTGGTCCTCAAAGCGCTGGTGGAGCGATGCGCCAGCAAGGACCCCTTGACCTGGGCGGTAATGGAGGCGTCATCAATTTTGTCGCCCACGGTGGAGTCTGGGGCTGGCGGTGTCGCCGCCACCGTCATGTCGTTCTTGACCTCCTTGACGTTTGCGATGTCCCTGACGTATTCGGTGGTGAGTTCCTTCTGCGCCAGACTGCCGGCCTCACCTTGCAAGGTGACGATGCCGTCTTTCACATAGACGGTGGTTCCAGTGGCGCTCACATGGCGATGGAATAGAAGGGTGCTCTTGACTTTTGTGCAAATCCACGAATCCGAATGTTCCGCCGGCTGGTCGCCTTTGACCAGCAGTTGGTTGTTTACACTTTTGACCCCCGGCAGACTTTCCACGGTGTCGCCGGCCAGGGACTTGTGGGACGGCTCGGAGACCGAGCCGGTCAACGTGACCACGCCGTTTTTGGACTCTGTCTTTATGGAATCGTCCTTTAGATAAGTTTTGAACACGTACGACTTCGCGGCGGACGACTCAATGCGGCTGTCCGTGTCGGAAGCCTTCATGGATGTGCTGGTGGCGAATAGCGCGCTCGTGGCTCCGAGGAGGACGAGCAGGTTTGTCATTTTCATTCTCATAATGTATTGCTGTTATTTGTTATTTCGTTTGTTGCTTGTATTGGAAGAGCAGTCAGGCGCCAACGACGCCCAAACAGAATTATCTCGATGTTTTTCAAGGATAGAACGCCCGATAGAAGCGCATGGTTGCGTGTGATGACGTGCTGTCGGTATAGCTGTAAGGGCTGACGGTCGGGGTCGGCGCGGCCAGGGTGGTCCAGTCCACCAAGTTCGTGGAGGTTTGCAGAGTGAGGACGAGGCCCGGAGTGTTGGTGATGACAAAGGTCGCCGAACCGTTTGCGACAGTGATGGAGCCGAAGCTTGGGGATGCCAGCGCTGGGGCAAACGTGACGGTATTGGCGTCCAGCGTAACCGCGGTCTGCGCCAGCAATCGGCCGTTGATGGATGCGGAAGTGTCGAGGACGATGCCAGCTTCAGCAAGTATGGTTCCCTCAAATTGCGAATACGATCCAAGGTCCACACCCACACCACCGGCGACCTGCCAGAAAATGTTGCGGGCCTGCGCGCCGCCGCTCAGGAGAACACTCGTCGAGGTGGCTATGCTAAGATTTCCAGCTATCTGGAAAATCCAGACATCATTTGGGCTGCCAGAGAGAGTGACATCGGTTGAGATCGTGACACCGGAACTCCATTTGTAGAGTCCGGAGGCGAGCGTCATCCCGCCAATATAGCCGCTCCCCAGTTCAGTGTAGTCAGGCAATGTCAGTCCCGCGGCGTCTGTGTAGGCCGTTTGCATATCACCTACCGCCGTGGTCAGGTTGACTGGAGTGGGAGACGCATAATTGGCCGCGTACGCTTTCCCGGTCAGTTGGGACGAGGTCGAAAACTGCCCCGAACTGTCAAGTATTAACGAGAAGCCGGTGATGGCGGTTCCATCAATGGGACTCACTCCAAGATCACCGGTCACAATGGAAGTCGGCACGGTGCTGATGCCAGATTTCGCCAGAATAACATAATCTCCAGATGTTCCAAGATTCACCGGCGCCCGCCCCGCATTGGCCACGGGTTGCAGGAACATCACGGCCGCCGCCAGGCCAGGAATCCATCCCCGAACGTTGAAGATTTCATTTCTATTTGCAGATGTGTTTTTCATTTAAGTCTCCCTCCCTTTATGGCGCGATTTTGTCGCTGACCCATTGCCGCGTTTGGCGGAAACCGGTCTTCAAGTCGTTGTAAGCTGTCCGCGAGCCGGCTTTGACGTCGTCCCAAGTGGACTCGGTGGCGGTGATCGCGGCGTCAAGCTGCTTGTGTAATTTGGCGGTTTGCTCGCGCAAGGCCTGATGTTTGGGATGGGCTTCGGCCTTGATCGCGGCGGTGGAGGTTTCGATGCTGGCGGAGATGTGATCCAGATCCCGGCGCATCTCGGCCAGTTGGCCTTGCATGGTTTCAATGAAGGCGGCTTTTTGAGCGAAGGTGTAATCCTTCGTTTCCTGGGTGCCTGCCTTCGTTTCGGCTGTGGCTTCTGTCATAAAGTTGTCCTTTTTTGTTTCCATTGCTCTGTCTCGTGCTTTCGTTTCTGTGTTATCTTTCGGCAACACTCTACGCCGCGGGCGAGGCCGCTGCCATTAGGTATAACCAGAACTACGGGTTTTACCTGATATACAAATCGCGGCGCCCGGCCGATGTTGGCATCGAACAAATTGGCGGTTTGCGCGCGAACCGCGTCATCAATGAAGCACAGGTTTTTCAGACGTTATCAGGCGGCGTTGCTGGCTCATCTCAAGCAGGGCGCCGGGGCGGCGTCGCAATCAGCGAACGGCTTGGGCCGGCAGGCGCTCAAAGCCAGTTTGGGGAGGTTGGACATGGCCAAACTTCACGAGCACATTCTGGTCACCCAGGTGTTGCCGGGCAGCCCGCCCAGCCAGCGCGCCGCGCTCATCAAGCGGGCGGGAACTTTCCTGATCGAGGCGATTACCCCGGTTGAGAAAGCTCGCCGCGGCAGGCCGGATTCCGCCGCTCACCTGAATCAAATCGTTGAAATGCTCAGCCAGCGCACTGTCGAGCTGGCCGCGTCAAACCTGGAATTGGCGCAGGAAGTCCTCCAGCGCAAAGCGGCGGAAGAAGCGTTCAAGAAAAGCGAGCGGCATTACAGCCAGTTATTGGAACAGTCCAACTGCCTGCAGCAGCAGTTGCGGCAATTGTCCCGCCAGATTCTCTCCGCGCAGGAGGAAGAGCGCAAGAAGATCAGCCGCGAACTGCACGACGTCATCGCCCAGACCTTGACGGGCATCAATGTCCGGCTGGCGGGCCTGAAAAAGGAGGCCCTGCTCAACACCAATGGCCTCACCCGCAATATCGCTGAGACGCAACGGCTGGTGGAAAAATCCGTTGAGATCGTGCATCAGTTCGCCCGCGAATTGCGCCCGGCGGTGTTGGATGATCTGGGACTCATTCCCGCCCTGCATTCCTTCATGAAACACTTTGCCGCGCGCACCGGCATTCGCGCTCATTTAAAGGCTTTTGCGGGGGTGGAACAACTGGACACGGCCAAGCGCACGGTGCTCTTTCGGGTGGCCCAGGAATCGCTGACCAATGTCGCCAGACACGCGCAAGCCAGCCGGGTGGATGTGAGCATTATGGAACGGCCTGACGGCATTTGCATGGTAATAAAAGATGACGGCAAATCCTTTCAAGTGGAACGCCTGGCGATTGCCAAGGGACGCAAACACCTGGGTTTACTCGGCATGAGGGAGCGCTTGGAGATGGTCGGCGGCCAATTTGGCATCGAGTCCGCCCCGGGCAAAGGCACCACCGTCACCGCACAAATTCAGACCGGCGACGGCAGGATGGGCCGCGCCAAACCGGGGTCAACCGCGCCCTTGAAAACGCTGCCATGAATACAATCAGTGTAAATCAAATTACGCCCGCGTTCGTGAAAGGGGGCGCATCCCACATTTGTCGAGCTTTCCTGTGTTTGAAAGCGGCGCTGTCGCGCCGCTTTGGTCCGGAATACAAGGAAAGTTCGACAAAGGTGGGATGCGCCCCGCGAAAGGATTCTTTGAATGAAAAATAACCGCGTCAAAACCGCCTTTCCCGCGGTTCAATTGCCCAAGTGCCCCACGGGCATCCAGGGTCTGGACGAAATCACCGGCGGCGGATTGCCGTGCGGGCGGCCCACGCTGGTCTGCGGCGGCGCGGGATGCGGCAAGACGCTGTTGGCCGTGGAATTTCTGGTGCGCGGCGCGGTGCAATTCGGCGAGCCGGGCGTGTTGATAGCCTTCGAGGAGACGGAAGCGGAGTTGAAGGCCAACGTCGCGTCGCTCGGATTTGATTTGGCGGGTCTGGTCCGGCGCAAGAAAATATTGCTGGACCACGTCCACATTGATCCGGGCGAAATCCAGGAGAGCGGAGATTACGACCTGGAAGGGCTTTTCGTGCGGCTCGGCCACGCGATTGATTCCATCGGCGCCAGGCGCGTGGTGCTGGACACCCTGGAAGCCCTCTTCGCCGGGCTGCGCAACGAGGCCATCCTGCGCGCCGAGTTGCGCCGGCTCTTCCGCTGGCTCAAGGACAAAGGCGTGACCGCCATCATCACGGCGGAGCGCGGGAACAACCAACTTACGCGCCACGGGCTGGAGGAATACGTGTCCGACTGCGTCATCCTCCTGGACCATCGGGTCTCTGATCAGATTGCCACGCGGCATTTGCGCGTGGTGAAGTATCGCGGCACGCTGCACGGGACCAACGAATTTCCCTTTCTTATCGGCGACGACGGCATCAGCGTGCTGCCCATCACGTCGCTGGGGCTGAATCACAAGGTGTCCAGAGAACGCGTTGCCACCGGCATCCTGCGGCTCGATGCGATGCTGGGCGGGCGGGGATTCTTCCGCGGCAGCAGCATTCTGCTCACGGGCACGCCGGGCACAGGCAAGACCATCGTGGCCGCAAATTTTGCGCAAGCGGCCTGCCGGCGCGGTGAACGCGCGCTCTTTTTTTCGTTCGAGGAATCGCCCAACCAGATCATCCGCAACATGTACTCCATCGGGTTGCGCCTGGAGCCGCTGGTTCAGCGCGGCCTGCTGCGGTTTCACTCGGCGCGGCCTTCTCTCTACGGCTTGGAAATGCACCTGGCCACCATGTTCAAGGAGGTCGCCACATTCCAACCCTCCGTTGTCATCGTGGACCCGATTACCAGCCTGATGGACGCGGGAACCGACTCCGAAACCAAGGGGATGGTGACGCGGCTGATTGATTATTTGAAGGCGGGGCAAGTCACCTCGCTCTTTACCAGTCTGACGCAGGGCGGCCATGTGCTGCAACAAAGTGAAATGGCCATGTCCTCGCTTATGGACTCCTGGCTGTTGCTGCAAGACCTCGAAGGCAACGGCGAACGCAACCGGGTGCTCTACGTGCTCAAAGCGCGCGGCATGGCGCATTCCAACCAAGTTCGCGAATTCCTGATTTCCGACCGGGGCATTGACTTGGTGGACGCCTACATTGGTCCCAGCGGTGTATTAACCGGCTCGGCCCGGGCCGCGCAAGAGGCTCTGGAAACAGCCGCCGTGCTGGCTGGCCAGCAGGAGGCCGCCCGCCGCAAGCGCGAACTGGAGCGCAAACGCGTGGCGCTCGGACGGCAAATCAGCGGGCTGCGCTCCGATTATGAAACCGAAGCGGTGGAACTGCGGCGCATCGACGAGCAGGTCGGAACGCGCGCGCGCGTGCTGACCACCGAGCGGGCGGCTTCAGGCCGCTTGCGCCAGGCAGATGACATGGTGGCGCCCAGCGCCAATGGCAACTCCAAACCCAAGAGCCAACGATGAAAACCAAATCGGTTAAACGTCCCGCCGCCGGTTCTCATCCCCGGCCTGTCAAGCTTTGGCAACTGCGCCTTTATGTGACCGACCAGACGCCCAAATCCCTGACAGCGTTTTCGAACCTGAAGAGGATTTGCGAAAGCCACCTCAGCGGCCGCTATCGCATCACGGTGATTGATTTGCTCAAACAGCCCCATCTTGCCAAAGGCGACCAAATCCTGGCCATTCCCACCGTGGTGCGCCTGTTGCCCAAGCCGGTGCGAACCATCATTGGCAACCTATCCGATCTGGAGCGCGTGTTGGTCGGCCTGGATTTGCGCCCTGTCGGATGAGCCGAGAACCACTTCCCGTGAAAGCAAACAAAGCCAGCGGCGCCACCCAGAGGGTCTTTGAGAAATCTCTGGCCCCCCGACCCGCGTGCAAATACGTCTTGCGGCTGTTTCTGGCGGGAGCGACGGACCGGTCGCGCCAGGCTCTCCTGCGCGTGCGCCAATTGTGCGAAGGGGAATTGAAAGGACATTGCGAACTGGAAGTCATCGACATCTATCAGCAGCCCAGCCTGGCGCGCGCCTACCAAATCGTCGCAACCCCGACGCTCATCAAAGAACTGCCGCCGCCGGTGCGCAGGTTCATCGGCAACCTTCTCAATCTCACCGGCCCGTTGACCGACTTGAGCTTGGGCGCGAAAGGTAAAACCGCATCTTGAAACAGACCCGTCAGAGGAAGCCCCGACGGCGCGCGCCATCCCCCGAAGACGCCCAACTGCGCGCGCGCCTGGCCGACGCGGAGGAAACGCTCCGCGCCGTCCGCACCGGCGAGGTGGACACAGTGATGGTCACGGGCTGGCAAGGCCCGCGAGTGTTTACACTGAACGGCGCCGAGCAGCCCTACCGTGTGCTCATCGAATCCATGAACGAAGGGGCGCTGACGCTGACGGCTGACAAGATGATTCTTTACGCCAACAAGTGCTTCGCCGGCATGGTCAAATGCCCATTGGAACAAGTCATGGGCGGTTCCTTGCGCCGATTTCTTTCCGTCGAAGACCGGGCCGCGCTGCGGCTCCTCATGCGACGGGCCGACCCGTCCGGCTCCAAAATCCAGGTGCTCCTTGAGGCGGGCGACGGTTCGCGCAGGCCGGCGTGCATCTCGATCCGCCCGCTGGCCCGGAGTGGTTCCCAAAGCGCGGCCTTCGGATTGGTGGTAACCGACATGACAGAGGCCCGGCGGACTGAGGAATTGCTGCGGGCTTTGGCAAAACGCGTGGTGCAAGCGCAGGAAGCCGAGCGCGGGCGGGTGGCGCTCGAATTGCATGACAACATCACCCAGCTTCTCTGCGCCATCCTGGTGCGCTGCCAGACACTGGCGGACACACTTTCGCCCCGCGACGGACCGTTGAAGGGGGAGGCGATCAAACTGCGCGAGATGCTCGGCCAGACCGCCGGGGAAGTGGTGCGCATCGCGCGCAATCTGCGGCCCAGCGTCCTGGACGAACTGGGCCTGGCGGCGGTCCTGCGCGAAACCTGCGAGGAATTCACGCGGCGGACCGGCGTGTTCCTGAAGCTGGCCTGTGTACATTTGACAGAGCGCCTGCCCGCCGAGATTGAGTTGACGCTCTACCGCATTCTCCAGGAGACTTTAAAGAACGTGGAGAAACACGCCCGCGCCCGCCACATGAGGGTGTGCCTGAGCCGGAAGGGCGCCTTCGTGGAGTTGCTGATCCAGGACGACGGGATCGGCTTCGACTCGGCTCCTCACCCGGCCGGACGCAATGGAAGGAGCGGGCTTGGCCTCCTGAGCATGCGAGAGCGGGCCGCCTACGTGGGGTGCTCCTACGAGGTCAAATCCGTTCTCCGCGCCGGCACACAAACCAGGGTGCGCGTTCCCCTGGCGGCGGTTTCCACGGCGGCCAACTGAATTGAATTATGAAGAAGATCACTGTTTTGCTAGCGGAAGATCATACCATTGTGCGCGAGGGTTTTCGGAGGATGCTCGAGTTGGAAAACGACTTTGAAGTGGTTGGCGAGGCGCAAAACGGCCGCCAGGCGGTTGCGCTGGCCGGCGAACTTCGCCCCGATGTGGTGCTGATGGACATCGCAATGCCCCTGCTCAATGGCCTGGAAGCCACCCGCCAGGTTCTCAAGGTCCTGCCCGCCGCCAAAGTGCTCATGCTCTCCGCCCACAGCGACGACGCGTACGTCAAAACCGCCGCCGAGGCCGGCGCGATGGGTTTTTTGCTCAAGCAAAACTCTACCCATGACGTGTGCGGCGCGATCCGGGAGGTTTACAAGGGAAAGAAGTTCTTCAGCCCCTCCATATCCCGGCGCCAGGACCGCCTCCATCCGGCTTCGCTGGATCGGGAGGGAGCGCTCACCCGGAAGTTGTCTCAACTGACTTCGCGCGAGATGGAAGTGCTCCAGTTGATCGCCGAAGGCAAGGCCAACAAGGAAACCGCGGCCGAACTGGGCGTCGGAATCAAGACGGTTGAAAAGCATCGCGAGCATCTGATGCAAAAGCTCGATATCCACGACACCGCCGGTCTCACCCGCTACGCCATTTCCAGCGGCATCATCGAGAGCAGCGTGCAGTTGACGATTGTGTGATGGGTGAATAGAGGCATTCTCTCCTTCTGGATGACGGTGGCCGGGACCGTCTAAGAATAGCATTGACGCCAGTTTAGTCGGCGAACCAGACTGGGCAGGTTCTTTTATGAAACGCACATCGACACTCTGTATCGCGGCAATTTCAATTCTGCCCACGCTCCTCCTTGCGGATGACTGGCCCCAATGGCGCGGGCCGCACCGGGACGGAATTTCCCAGGAGACCGGGCTGCTGGCCGAATGGCCCAAAGAAGGGCCCAAGCTGCTCTGGGAGGTCAGCAACATTGGCCGGGGCTACTCGACTCCCGCCGTGGTCGATGGCCGCCTCTACCTGATGGAAAGCCAGGGCTTGGAGAATGAATCGGTCGTGGCACTGGACACCCGCGATGGCAAACGGATTTGGTCCACCCGGCTGGGAAACGTGGGCAACCCAAACCAGCAGCCTAACTTTCCCACGGCCCGCTCGACGCCCACCCTTGAGGGTGACCTTCTTTACGCGCAAAGTTCCGACGGGGATGTGGTTTGTCTGGACGCCAAAACGGGGAACGTGCGTTGGAAAAAGAACATTCGCAACGATTACGGCGGCAAAACCGCGGAATGGGCTTACGCCGAGTCGCCCCTGATCGATGGCGACGCGCTGGTGTGCGCCCCAGGGGGCGGCGCGGCGACAGTCATCGCGTTGCGAAAAACCACGGGGGATTTGATTTGGAAATGTCCCCTGCCGGAGGCGGATGACGCCGGGTTTTCATCGGCCATCGTCGTGGAAGTTGGCGGGATTAGGCAGTATGTGCGGCTCTTGACCAAAGGCCTGGTTGGCATCGAAGCCTCCACGGGCCGTTTCTTGTGGCGTTATAGCAAACCGATCAGCCAGTATGGGGCAAATATCCAAACACCCGTGGCCAGCGGCGAATATGTCTTCTGTTCCTCGACTGGAACCGGGGCGGGAGTCGTCAAACTCACGGCCAAGGGGAAACAGGTCTCCGCGGACGAGGTTTATTTCTCGTCGGCATACCCCACAGCCATTGGAGGCGCAGTCAAGGTCGGAGATTACCTTTATGGCGCGACAACCGAAGTGATGCTCTGCGTTGAGTTCACCACCGGGCAGATCAAATGGAAGGAACGCGCTTTGGGGGCGGCGTCGCTTTGCTATGCCGGCGGCCGGCTCTATCTTCACGGGGAAAACGGCGAAATCGCCCTGGCGGAAGCGTCGCCTGAGGCGTACCGCGAGAAGGGCCGGTTCACTCCCCCCGGACAACCGCAAAGGACGAACACAATGGAAAAGGCTTGGGCGTATCCCGTGGTAGCCGGCGGGAGGCTCTACATCCGGGATAATAATGTCCTTTGGTGCTACGCGGTGGGAGCTGTCAAATAGAGCCTTAAACTCACGGAGCGACGGGCGCCAGGCGGAAGAACTTCTGCTGGAGCAGTTTGTCAAAGGCTTCCTGGTATTGGTAATTGATCCCCACGACCGGATAAGGCCCCGCAATCAGAGTCCAGACGGCCGGCGGCGTCAGACTGAAGGTGTATTCAAGGGTGTAGGAGGGAAAATTGGTGCTCCAAACGAAGATCAGGCTGTTGGTTCCGGGATGCACGGGCTGCACGGACATTTGCGGCACGCTGGGCGGCGGTTGCGCGACAATAATGGACCCCGCGAAATCGATGGCGTCGCCCGGCGTTGTCGGCAACAGCGTCGCCGCGCCCTGGCAATCGGTGCGGTCGGGATTGAGCGGAACGATCCACAGGCCGTTGGTGCCGTAGAGCGTGGCCGCTCCCACCAGCGCGGTGCTGTCCGGCGACCAGAGGGAACCGTGCGGAAAGCGATTGGAGGTGCCTTGAAAATCGCAAATCCGGCTCACGTTGGAACCATTGGAAGTGGTCACCCAAAGATTGGTGCCCGTGTCCAACGAAGCGGCACTGTTGTCATCGGCAAACGACAGGTATTGTCCGTCGGGCGACCAAGCCGGCCACGAAGCTCCGGGGACGCTGGAGACAATCTGTTGGAGGCTGCCAAAACCCGCCGGCGCCACGTACAACCCGGCGGCGCTGCTGCCGGTGTTGATGTCTTGAAAGGCGATCATGCCATTGACGGGATTGATGACCGGCGCCTGCTCGTGGCAATCGGTGCCGATCAATTCCGTCAACACACCGTTGGTGCCCAGCGTCCAGAGACCGCAGTCGTAATCCAGGATGAGTCCCGAGCCGTCAGCCGCCCAATCGTAGCAAACCACCGTGCCTGGGTTGACGAACAGGCGCCTCTCGACGCCGGTTTGCAGATTGCGCAGCCAGACGTTGCCGTGGCTGTCAAACGGATTGCCCTCCCGCAAGAAGGCCATCCAGTTGCCGTCCCGTGACACTCGCGGGCGCACACCTGTCGTGATATACGTGTCGTCACTCCCGTCGTAATTGATGGCCCAGATCGTGCCGGTGTTGGTGAGCGATCTGCGTCCGTAGAAAACCGTGCCGACAGACGAAAGGATGACATTGGACGGAGCAACGAAGGCGGGCGGCGGATTGGTCGTGCTTCCGCCGCTCGCCAGGTTGACGGTCGGGGTGGGTTGGGAGTTGATGCCGAGGGAGTAGGAGGCGAATTGCAGTTGGGAGCGGGTGTTGTAGGCCGCGTTGGTCCCGTAATACTGGATGGTGTTGTCGTTTGTCAGCGCAAACGACACCGCGTACGCGTGCCACGAATCGCCCGCGCCCACCCGGTAGAATACCTTGTCCGCCGCGTTGAGCGTCGAAAAGGAAATCTGGATGGCGCCGTCATAAATGCCCGGCGGCGGCGAGATGGTGACTGTAACCGGCTGGGAGAGCTGTGGGCTGGAGTAACTAAACACCGAGATCGCCGGGTTGTATTGATTGGGCAGGCCGTAATAGGAGCCGGTGGGAGGCGCGCCCATGTTATTTGTGGCGGGAGTGCCCAGGCCGGAGGCCGTTCCTGAGTCGTTCTCCGTAATTACGGTCAGAGCGCCGGGCAGGCCGCCGACGCTTTCACACCAATCGGGCGTGTTGAAAGAAGCGATCAGCCCGGGTTGCCGGTTGACGAAAGGCTCAATCTGGAAGAGCCAGACATTGGCCCTGGTATTGCGCGCGGTGGTGGGAGGCAGGTTTGCGAAACTCAGTTGGGTGAAGTTGGTGCCATCGAAGCGCATCACCTGCCCGTGGACCGAGGCGGTTCCGCCGGGGGGCGCGTCGAGCAATGCCAGGTTGTTGTTCCCCAACGGGATGACGCCGGTAAAGACGTTCCCGGCCGTTCCCATGCCGGTCCCGTAGATCGAGCTGAGAGAGGGCACTCCTCCCGGCAGGCGCAAACCCTCGACGCCATTGCTGAAGAGGATCAGCGCGGCGCCATCCGTCCCCAAGCTCTGGTAAAACAGCCCTTGGACAGGCTCGGCAAGCGAAACCACCAACGGTGCGCCGAAATTGAAGTGGCCGTTGGATTGCAGCAGGGAAACCACCGTCACGTTCGTGCCGCCCGGCTGGTAAAAAAGGAAGCGCGGCAGCGTTTCGCCGTTGAAGCTGCCAAAAGCATAGTCGCTGCCAGAGGGCAGATTGCTGTAGGAAAGCATCACGCCCGGCGAGTTGGTGAACTGCCAAAGGTCCAACACATCATTGGAGCCGCGCACCAAGCCGGCGGCAAAGGTCGCCGGCGTCACACTCAACTGCAGCGCGTTGCCGCGGTCGAACGGCCCGCTTTCGCCGTATTGCCCCGATTCGGTCCCCACCCCCGCGGTGATGGTCGTCAGGTCAAGCAGTTCGGCGGAATCGTTATTGTCGGAGCTCGCGGTGAGCAGATCGTTGTAGGAAGGCGCGACACCGCCCAAGGGATCGGCCAGCGCCACCAGCGTGTGGGGTCCCAGACCCTGAGGCGTGACAATCATCGGCGTTCCGGCGGTGTTCGTGCCCGACAGATCGACCAGATGGTCACTGTTCAGAGCCGGCGCGGTCACGGCAACGGCATCGCGGGTGGTATAGAGAAGGCGGCCGACGGCACAACCGGCGGCCCCGCCCACCCCTGTGGTCAAAGGAGCGGACCAGGTGAGGGTTCCATTGACATTGCCGTAGCCAACCCGGGCGTTGCCGGTGATCTTATCAAGGACCAGCACGTCAAGCACACCATCCCCGTTGAAATCGCCCGACGTTAGGAATTCATCGGGCGTTTCATAGACGAACGAGGGCGCGGCGGCGCATGGACGCAAAGCGGCGCAAAGGCACACGGCGGCCACAAGTGTAGTGAATCTGGCAGTGGCTTTCATGGTGACGTTGGGATGGAGACGGTCCCCGCCGGTATCAGTTCCGAAACCTCGTGCTGCGAATTGAAACGGGCGACGAAATACTGGTAGCTGGCGCCCAGCAGCACCGGCTGCTGATCCCTAAGATAAAGGAACTCGCCATATTGGTCAGAGCGGTATTCCGCGCCGCCGGCGATGAGAAGATCATAGATGGTAACGGTGTAAACGGACTCGGAGGCTGAGACGCCGTAGGCCAGTTTCTCCAACAAGGGCGTGACTTGATAGAGGGCGCCGGAAACGCGCGGGAAGTTCGCGTTGGCGACTTGCTGGCGATAAACCGCGATGGGCAGAAGCGACTCGCCGTTGCGACTCGGGTTTGGGGAGACGCGGCGGAAAATCAGGGTGTTGGGGTTGATCTCCGGACCGGGCGGAATGTAAGCAATGCCGACTGGCGCGAGGACAATATACGACAGAAAATCGGTGGTCCCAATGTTGTAGGGCGGCGAATAAAGATGGCTCGTGTCGCCGATGCGGATGCCGACCGGATAGGTCTGGTCGAACGCCTTATTGCCGTTGTAAAAAACGACGGCTTGAACGCGCGGTTGGAACGCCGGCGCCAGTCCGGGAACGGCCGCGTCGTCGAACGCGTTGACCGGCGGCAACGGCCGGGCCGGCCAGGGCACGGTCGGCAGCGCGTTGGTCGGCGTCCAGGTAAAGTTCCAAACTTGGGAAGGTTCCCCCGCGTGGCCTTCGTCGTCCATCGCCGCGACGGAAATATGATAGGGCACGTTGGTCAGGACGCTGGCCGTCAGCGTGAATTGCGGTCCCGGCCCGAAACCCGGCACGGACGGCGGTGTGAGCAGCGCCGCGTCGAAATGCGCCAGTTCGAGAGGCCCGCTCAACAATCCCAGATAAGTGGCTGACGTGTTATAGGTCAGCAGCGGAGTGAGCTGAACGCCGGAGAATCCGAGCGGAACGCCGCCGCCGGGATGATCGGCCCGCTCAATCATCACTTGGAAGCGATACACTCCGCTGGTGGGGCAGAACCAATTGAGCGCCACCTGCGGATTGGAATTGTCGCCCACCGCTTGGGGCTGGGCCAGCACCGGGATCGGCAGGCTGGCGGGCTTGACGTCCTTGCAGCCGATCAACGTCAGCGGGCTGGTGTTGCCATGCTCGTCGAGCAGTTGGACATAATAGCATAGGCGCGCGACGCTGGGCGGCATCGTGTCGTCGCTGCAAACGATGGTCCGGTACGGGTCGGTGTCGCTATAGATGGCGCCGCTTTGTGCGATGAGCGTGAGCGGCCCGTCATTGACGCTGCGGTAAAGCCGGTACTCGTGGGTGCGGGGCGTCAGGAGAAAGCTGATCTGAATCGGGTTAACCGGCCCGTTGGGGGCGCCACGCGTGATGTGTTGCGTGCAATTCCCGTCGCCCGGCAGGTTGATTTCGCATCCCTGGAAACTGGGCAGCGGACCCAGCAAGCAGGCGGGGTAATAGACAGAATAATAGCCGTTGGATCCCCGCGTGGCGATGCCGACATCGACCCACTGAACGTAGGTAACGGCCGAGCCGGTTCGGGCTTGGATGAGCACCGGCCCCGATCCGTTAAAGTCGAATTGCATCCGCACCGTTCCGTCCGGATAAGCCGTCGCGCCGACGCCGGGCAGGCAACGCCCGTTGCCGACGATCCCCGCCGCCAGCGGGTCGCTGTATTGGAGCGAGGTGAGCATCAATTCACCGGCCAGGAAAACCGATTCCAGGCGCTCGGACGAAGTGGGCACGGCGAGGGAAGCTTGCGCGGGCAGCGACACCAGCCCGTAAAATGAGCCGGCCACGCAGGTGACCGACACGGGATAATTGGTGCCGATTATGCTGGGCGAGTAGTCAATACTCAGCGTGTTGCCGGACGGCGGAAAATAGACCGGCCCCAGCGTCTGCCCCTGGCCGTATCCATTTGTCACAAAGAACTCGGCCCAAGCCGTGCCGGGATCGCGGCGCTGGCAGGTGAAGCGGTAATTCCAATTGTTGGTGTCCGGCGGGTTTGCGAGCGTGATGTCGTTGTAATTCTCGAACACAACGGCCGGCGTTCCGCAGCTTCCCACAATCTGCCCCGTGGCCGCCGCCGGCCCAAAACGCTCCCGCAACACGCCCCAGACCGGCATGCTGTCCGGCGAGAGCAGGGGGCCGCAGGCGGCGATGCTGACCGCGCGAACGGTGTACCAATAGTTTGACAGGCCGGGCGTCAGCGGCGCGCCGGCGCCGTTGTCGATGAACGAATTGGTGTTGGTGCCCGTCAATTGCGACACCACGCCCACGAGGCCGTTGGAGGGGGTCGCATCATTGGTCAAATACATTGATGGGTTGGGCCAGCGGTAAATCCAGTACTGGTTGACCCTGTCGTTCGTATTGGCGTTCTGCGTCCAGGTGATTTTGAGGGCCTGCTGGTTGACGGGCTGGACGGTGTAGCTGTTTTGAACGCGCACCTGGGTGGGCGGCTGGGGCGGAATGCGCCGGAAGGCCTCCGCGGGTCCGCCTGGCGAAACCAACCCGTCCCGGCCCAGAACGTCCCGCGCGGTGATGAAGTAGTAGAACTGCTCCCCGTCCTGGAACGGAGGGTTGCCGGAGTAAACGCCGTTGTTATCCGAGAAGAAGTAAGTCGTTCCATCCGCGGGATCGTCGGCCGCCCCGCTGCCATGACCGGTCGAGAAATCCTTGGTGGCCATCACGGGCGCGTGGCTGGCCAGGGTGACATTGGGATCGCTGTAAAGTTGCGCGGTCGTGGGCGGGATATTCGTGTAACCGGAAGCGACCGCATTGCTCAGGGCGATGCGCCAAACATCGAATCCGTAACTGAGCAGCGACAAGCGGCGGAAGGCGTCCGGCGTTCCCCAGCGCAGCCGTATCCGCAGGTTGTCACTGGGCGCATTGGTTTCCACTTGGAAGGGAAAACCGGGCGCGGGCAACACCACCGGACTTCCCGGCACAATGGTGACCTGGCCGAGGACTTCTCCCGCCACGCCGGTGGCCGGATTGATCTCGCGCACTTCATAAGTCGTCACTCCGGTAATCTTCTCGGAGAATCCCTGGCCGGCGCACAGGGTCAAACCGGGGTTCACATGCGCCACCAACCCGAGCAGTTGCGCGGTGTTGGTATCGCCGGCCGCCGTCTGAAAGGCTGTGATGACCTTTTGGCCCAGGGTCTCGTTGGTGATCCCGGCGACTTTGTGCAGCAACGTGTTCAACAGCGTGCTCAGAGAGGTGAGGTTTTCTCCCAAGGCGACCGATTGGTTCAGCAGGGTGTTGGCCGCGTTCGGGTCGGTCTGCTGGAAAAGGGTCCCCCGCAAGTTAAACGCGCCCGAATTCGTCGGGTAGCCGGCCTTGCCATAGATGGCGAATTGTTTGCCCGCCAGAAGCTGCCCTTGCGGCGCGCCCAGCAGAAGATACGACCAATTGTTGCCGTTGGTGTCCTGGATGGTTGTCCCGACGGTGACGACCCAATTGCTGATCGGCGCCTGCGCCCGGGCCGCGGCCGCTGAGAGAACAAGGCAGCCCGCCATCACCGCAATTTTTTTCATGATTTGGATCATGTCAGATCGCGCCTTTCTCAGTAGTCAACATTATACGAGATCCCGCCGCTCCCGACCTCGCCGGTCACGGTGATGCCTTTGCAACCGGAGATGCAGAAGGGACACGGGCCGATCGAGCCGCAAATTTGCGCCTCGCCGCCGATTTCCAGGCTGTAGCCCGAGGGCGAGTGCGTGGTCGTGCCGAACATCGTCAGGCTGGCGCTGGCGCTCAATATGCACAAAAGCGAGGCATCCACCCCCATGCCCTGCCGCATCCCGATTTGCTCCGTGTTGGGGCCGCCGTCGTAATAGACCGCCGAGCTTTCCGTCACTCCGATGTCCAGGAAGCAATCGGATTCCCCGAAGAGAATCTGCGAGAGCGAAAGGGAGGCGCCGAATTCGAGGTAAATTCCCGCGAATTCCGTCGGGTTGAGCGTGAGCACATTGGTCGCCTGCGGGTCTATGAAGAGGATCGGCTGGAGCGAGCAGGCCTTGCCCACAAATACCCCTCCCTGCACGTCCACCGGAACACCCAGGATGTTGATCGTCCCGGCAACCTTCGCCTCGAAATAGTTCTCCTCCTCGCCAAAGGCCAGCCCCGCCCCGATTTCGTTGACGCTGCATCCCTGAAAGCCAACCTCGCCTTTGATATCGAACAGCCCGCCCAGACCGATCACGTTGCCGCTCTGCAATGTCCACTTGCCCTGGACGGTCAGCGTCAGCGGCGTGCCAGTCGGATTGAGGCCGGGCCAGTCGAGTTTGACATTGTTGGCCCCAATCATGACCTCCGCGGCGGGCGCGCCGGCGGGAATGCAATCCACCGGGGTCGATTGGGAATCCAATTCCAGAATTTCCATGTAGGCGTCGAAATTCATCGAATCAGGCACGTTCACCTGCACGGCCGCGTCCAAATGAATCTTCCGCAGCGAGTCCCCGTTGAAGGTCGGTGTCCCGCGGATTTTGGCCGAGAGGAATGAGCCGCTGGCCAGCCCTTTGACAGCCTGCAAGGTGCTGTCGCCCGCGTCGGTGATCAGGTCGGAAAGGCCGTCCCGGATGGCGCTGTTAATCTGGTCGAAGAGCGTGTCCATCAGTTGATCCAGCACCGCGTTGTTGTCAAAGAGGAATTGCTTCAACGTCTGCTGGTAATCCGTCGGCAGCGGGGACGCCAGGAACGCGTTCATCAGTTCCTGCTGGATGGCCTGTTTGGCGGCGGCCGGATTGGCGGTGAAGTAATCGCCGGCGGGCGTCAAAACGCTGGCCAGGCGATTGCTCAAATTGATCCCCGCCATCTGCACAAATTGCGACGCGCCGGTGGAATCGTTCAGCGCCTGGCCCAGCGCCTGGTTGAAGTCGCCCGACACGGACGTGAGGCTGCTGTGAACCTGGGCCACCTGGTTGCTCACATCCTGCAACTGGCTCTGGATGTCATCCAGCGTTGAGTCCAGGCCGCTGACAAGCGAATCCACTTCGGTATCAGCCAGGCTGGTGACAAATCCCAGCGCCGGCCCCTCATCGGAGGTGAGTTGCTCGATGATGGCGCTGACCACGTGGCGTTTGCCGCTGCCGTCCTTAACCAGGATTTGCAATAACACGCCGATGTCTTTTTGCACGTCGGTCAGCGTTTTATCCACCTGCCCGATCACGCTGTTGGCCTGGCCGACGGCGCCGTTAATATTATTGAGGGCGGAGGTCAACTCGCCGTTGTTGACCTGCACATTGAGATTGTTGTAGAAGGCGGCCATGTCGCTCTGGGGATAAGCGGCCAGATTGTTGTAGAGATCGTCCACGACCCCGCTGAACGCGCTGTTGACCACCGGCTGGAAAAAGCTCGTCGCGTCCTCCCGCAAGGTGTGCTGCAACTCGTTCAAACCCGTGGTGTCCAGCACGGCGCCGATCGCGCCCCGCACGGCGTTGGAAACGCTGTCCAGCGGACCGTCCAGCTCATTGACGGCGTCATTGAGAAAATCCAGCGACTTGATGCACGGCAACTGCAAGGTGACGTCCTGGTCAAAGTCGAAATCCACCTTCCCCGGTGAAATCTCCTTCAGCCGGCTGTTGACGTTGATGACCGGCAGGACGACCGGGGCATCTTGAAAACCGGCGAACTCGCGCAGGGTGGGATTCCACTGGAGCGGATAATCGAATATCGCCACTTCAATCCAATCCCTCTGCGCGATAGGCCGGTACATGGTGTTCGGCGAAGTTTCGTAGTTGGCGATGCTGACGCTCTCGCTGGCCGGAAACCCGTCCGCGCTTTGGTCAAAGACCGCCGTGTTGAAATAATTGCTCGTATTGACACTCCAGCCCATGTCTTGCGCCGGGCTGTCGGCCTCCGGCCAGCCGCCCATGATCGAAATCTGCGCCGTGTTGCTCCCCGTCGGCATGATGTGCAGGTGGACCTTGATGTCCTCGAAGAACGGCACGCGCAATCGGCCCGCCAGATTGTAGAATCCATTGGGCGGCGAGCCGGAGGTCGCCCAGTTGTTGAAATACCCGTCGCTGGCGGTCGAGAGCGGGTAAATGTCCCCGCCCGGCCCTTGCAGCGACAATTGCCCAGGCACGTGAAAACGCGAGTCGGTTCCGGCGACGCCGTCGGCCGCCGTCACCAGATTGCCGTTTGGCTGAAACCCCAGCGAGGCTTGCAGCGCCTGCGGAATGAACGGCAGCGTCGTCTGCACGCCCAGCACCAGCCATCGCTTGCCCGTCCCGCACGGGTCGTTGGTGCCGGGCTGAAATTGGATGCTCAACGGCGTGAAGTTGACGTCCCAGTAATTCAAATGTTTGACACCGCTGTTGGGGGGCACCGCGGCCGATTCCAGGCCGCCCTGGCACGAGAGGATCATGTCCGAAAACTCTTGAAGAAAACCCGCCGGCTGCGTCGGAAACGAAATGGAGCCGTCGGTCCGCGATTGGTCCACGTCGCTGTCAAGGAATGAAAGGCGGTATGTGGTAAACGTGAACGCGTAGCCGTAGAGCGTCAGAGACGATGGAAACGTGGCGGCTTCATGGATGCCGCTCACCCCGCCGTAACGGGCGTAATACTTCGAGCGGGCCGTCAGGGGATATGGACCCGTGGCTTGATCGGCGATGTAGCTGGCGCCCGTGGACGGCGCGCGGAAATTCAGGCCCGCGTAATCAGCGAAGCCGGAAGGATAGTTCGTATCCCCGGGCCGTTCCAGGTAACTGTTATCGGTGCCGTCCCCGAATCCGCTGAATAACAGGACTGCCGCCAGTTCCGTGGAATCCAAGCCGCTGGCGCCCCCCGCCAGGAAGGTGCCCGCCATTTCATACCAGCCGTCCTGGATGGTGTAGGCCTGCTGCGCGTAGTTCCCGGCCGTGACGTGGCCCCAAGTCAGATTCGAGGGCGGAACGGAGCCATCAGCCAGCAGCCCGCCGTCGGCGGTGAAGTTCAGTTGGTTGCCCGCCGGCGTGAACGGCAGGGTCGCCTCTCCCGCGGGCGTTCCGTTGCAATTCGTATCCGGACAATCCCGCGCATACGACAGCGGCACAGGCTGGACGACCGGGAGAGAACTGCCTGGAAGGACAACGCCGTCTTGAATCAACAGAAGACCGCCGGGACCCGTTTGGATTTCCTGGCCGTCGGCGTCGCCGGAGTATGGGAAATGCGGGCGCAACTCAGGCGGGTTCAGCGCCAGTTGGGCCGAAATTTGCGCCACGCCGTTCGCGTCGGCCGTGACAACAAGCGACCCGCCGGATTGAATTCCGACGTTGCGGTAATAGCCATCGTTGGAGACGCGCCGGGCGCTGGTGGCGTCATTTAGCAGAGCCGTGTTGGCGGTCAGCAAGTCGTCCTCCCATTGCCGCGTGAAAAGCGCCGCGGTGGGATGCATCACCAACTTGCCGCTGTTGACCACCCATTGGATGGCCGGCACATCAAACCATGCGGCCAGGTTTTCCTGGACGCCGTACACCCGGAAGGGGTACGTGAGCGTGCTGTTCAACGGGTCCAGGCTCTGGTTCAGGGCGACGTTCGACAGCGGGAAGGCGGCGACAGACCAGCGAAACAAATGGGACGGGAAGGCCGTCGTAAATCCAATGGGATAATTCACAATCATGGCGCACGCCGCCCCTGTTGAACTCAATGTGACCCCGGAACGAGTGAAGGTTATATTTGAAATCGAGCCGGTGTCCGAAGCAGGCCCCTGGACGTTCACCACCACGCCGTTCTGAACTTCCGCCGTGCCGTTGGTTAGCAGGATGACGGGGATATAGGACCCGTTTCCGTAAGTATGCCCCGGCGCCTCTGGAATCCATCCGGCGCCCGCGCTCACAGCCAGCAGACAATCCGAATACTCGCCCGGAACGGTGTTCGTGACGTCGGGCGCGCTGTCCAGGTTCGTAAAATAGGTGAGGATGGAACCGAAATACAGTTCACCGTTCAGCTCCAGCAACTGCTGCGGGCCGATGATGTTCGTGTAATCCATGACAACATGGGTGCCCTCCGTATGCGTCAGCGTGACGATCACATCATACTGGCCGTCAACCGGGTCCAATTGCTCCAGCGGAACGAGCGAGAAGTTGGTCGCCTCCGAAATGGCAACCGGATAAGGCGGAGTGCCGCCATCGGTGCTTTCGATGGTGACGTTGAAAACGGCCTGCGTGTTGAGCAGGGGAATGGTGACGCCATGGATGGTGTCGATCAACTGGAAATTCAAGGTGGCCGTTGTGTTGGTGGGGGATGGCGGCAGCGTAAAATCGTCATAGCGCTGGACCGTCAAGGCCGCCTCGAGGGGAATGCCCCCTTCGGCCGGCGAATTACTGATCATCCAATTGCGGTCCAGAAACGCGTAATCCAGTGTCACCAACAGGTTCGGCGAGACGTCCGGACTGACGGTGTTGGTGAAGTCGTAGAACGAGAACGAGCCGGCGAAGGCTTCCGCCCCGGTAAAGATATAAGGTCCACTTCCATCCGGGCGCGAATAGATCGTGAGCTCGGGAGTGTAATACTGATAGGGATCCAGTCTCACCAGCGGTTGCAAAGGGGCGGCGTTCGTCAGATCGTAATAGCTGATGGTGAATTCGAAAAACGGCGGAAAGAAAAAGTACTCCGGCAATGTATTCGTTTGAAAGACCGAATACACCGTATTGGTCTGGCCGTTCTCGTCCAGGATCGGCGCCGGCTCGAAGTTGCTATCGAGCAACCGGTAGGCCAGTTGGAAGTCGTAGGTTTCCGAGGTGGTGCTTGTGTTCGTGTAAAAAATCCCCGTCGAAGTTCGGATGGCCTGTCGTCCGCCGCTGTTGGTGTCGCCCGCAATCACGTATCCAGTGTAGTTGGTGACCTCGAAATAGAGGATGGATCCGGTCACCTGCGCGCGCGCGGCGGCCGCGATGCCCAGCATCAGCGCTACGATTAACCACTTCCGCCACGGGAAACTCTTCCCGTGGTTTTCCAAATGAATTGTCCACCTTGACACAGTTGTCTCTCCGGTTTTCTTGGCGCTCGTTGTTTGGGGAGAGCACAACCATTCCATCTCGCACAATTCCGACATTGCCCCCGAACCGCTTTTTAATACCGTCTAATGTCGTGCATAACTTGTAGCATCATTTGAAGCCAAAACGCAAGCGGTATTGTCACACATTCGCGAATTCAGGGAAACCCCCATGCGGAGATTGGGGAACGCATTACACGGCTCATTATTAGAATGTCATGTTTTCGATGTGCCGCCAATGCCTCGCGCCGGCGGCGTTTTGAATGCGTTCAAATCGGCCAATTGCTCGTGCGAAATATAATTCATCCCGACCTCGAACGACGCATTCATCCAGCCGAAACCTTCGGTGGCAATGCAGGCGAATTTTGTTCCGACGTTCCCGTATTCCACGAAAACCTCGTGCGAGCCAGTGACGACGTTGTATTTTTCCGGGATGGTGCCGTTGTGGTCGTGCGCGTTTTTTACAATCGTGTAAAGCCATTTGTAGGCCAGGCGTCCCGCGTCGGCATCCAGGCCGTAATTTTTCAACCCCCGCCAGACCAGCATCTGGTGCGGCGCCCAGCCGTGGGGATAATCCCATTGCCGCGCGTCGTGCCGTCGCGCGGATTCAACCGACTCTTTCGCAGTCGCCGCCAGACCGGCCGGTTGCTCCAGTTTCTCGCAGGCAAATGCCACGGTTCGCCGGACGCGTTCCATTTCCCCCGGGTCGTTCGCGTCGAAAATCTTCGCCCATAACGGACACAGGCCGGTGGCGCTGATGTAAGTCGAGCGCCGGTGATTTGCGAAGTCGTAGTCGAAAAAGAAACCGCGCTGGTCGTCCCACATCAAGGCCAGCATGGCTTTCTTGCGGATGGCGGCGCGCTGCCGCCAGAACGCCGCGTCGCCGAAATCCTTGCCAAGCGAGAGCAGCTTGCCGCCAAATTCGTTTTCGAGCAGATCGGCAAAATCCGTATCGTACTTGAAGAGAAACGAGTTTAAGTCCACGGAAACGAAATCCGCCGTGCGGTCATCAAACCGGTGAGTGGTGTCATGGCCGGACTCGCGCACGGCGCGATCGTGTTTGAAAAACGCGTCCAGTGTGAGGCCGTCCGCCTTTAAATCCGTGTATTTGCCAGCATACAGGTATTCATTCAAAAAACGGAATGGTGTCAGCGGAATGTCAGCATTTTCCGTTTTGACCTGCGCGAGCCAGGGCAAAATTTTTTCGTCGTAGTGGCCGGGTTCGACTTCCGGGCAGGGACCGGTTCCGGTGTCGTAGTAGCGGCTCAACTCGTTCTGGCCGATTTTCACAAGCCGGTCTTTGCCGAGCCAGAAATTTTGGTATTCACTTGATGCAATTTTCAAAGCGGAAGCCAGCCAGTTTTTATCAACCGTTCCCGAATCATAGACTGCCCGGACGAGGCTCGTCAGAAACGGCGGCTGCGAGCGCGTGAGATAGTAGCTGCGGTTGGCGTTGGGAATTTTTCCGTAGCATTGAACTTCGTAGAGGAGATTGTCCGCCAGGCCGCGCGCGAGATCGTTGCGGTGATCCTGCAACAGGCCCAGCGCGATGAAATAGCTGTCCCAGCCGTACATCTCATTGAAGCGTCCGCCGGGCACGACGTAAGGCACGCCGGAGATAGTTCCGTCCGCGTTGGTTTCCAGCGCAAGCGACAAAAGTCCGTGCGCGCCATCGAGGTCGCGGACGAATTCGCCGGTGATCTTGTCCGGTTGCGGCAACAGCACGACTTTGAGTTCCGGCGAGCGGCGCCGGGCAAGGTTGGAATTTCCGATGGACTGAAAGTATTTGACCGCATTCTCGTCGGCAGCGGGCACATAGAGGCAGTCGTATTTCCCGGCTGCCTTTGAATCACTGACCACTTGATCCAGGTGGCTCCCGTCAATGCGCCGGGTCAGCGCGTTCCAAAAATTGTCCTTTATGAACCGGTGGGTGCGGTCCACGGGGGATTCGTCGAGTTGCAGATGGTCCATGGAAACTCCCTTCATTATTTGAAAGACAGACTGCCATTCGGGTTGGACAATTCCCGCAGCATCCGCCGCACGGCGGTAGGGTTGCCGAGGTAATAGCGGGCCGCGGTGGTCGCCACGCCGACGCGCACCGAAAAAGCCGCCGGCGGAAGCGCGCGGAACAAATCCTCGTCCGTCCAGTCGTCGCCGACTCCCAGGATGAAATCCGGCGTCCGCCCCGAAAGCCATTCCATCGCCGCAATGCCCTTGTTGATGCCGGAGTTGCGCACTTCGACGACCTTGTTGCCCTCGAACACCTGCACGTCGATGTTCCGCGTGTAGCCCGTCAGGTCGTCGAGCAGTTCCTTGGCGCGGAGGGAAGCCTGGTCGGGGTCGGCTCGGCGGTAATGCCACGCGAGCGAGAATTCTTTTTCCTCCAGCAGCGCGCCCGGCAAACGGTCCACAAACAATTGAATAATCGGGCGCACGCCTTCCTTCCAGTCGTTGGTCATGGTTTTCAAGATGCGCCATTCGGAAGTTCTATTCCGCAGCCAGACACCATGCTCGGCGATCAAGGAAATGGGCAGCTTGCCAAACCAGTTCTCCAGGGTGTGCCGCGGCCGGCCGCTCACAATGGCCAGTTCGTTGGCTGGATCGGAACCCAATAACGCGAGCAACTCCAGCAGTTCCGCGTCCGGCTGGGCCAGCCTCGGTTCCGCGGCAAACGGCACCAGGGTGCCGTCATAATCCAGCAGCAACGCGCGTCGAGTCGCGGTGTGATATTCTTGCACCAACTTTGTCAGCGCCTTGCCCGTCAGCGCCCGCGCCCGCCGGGCCGCTTCGGTCTTCTGCGTGGACAGCAACGTCTGCACAAAATCATCGGCCCAGCGGACAACATTGTAACGCCGCAGCCGTTCCTGCATCAGTTTGTTGCGCCGGATTTGCTCCTCAACCGGCATGGCCAGCGCCTGTTCCAGCGCCCTGGCAAAATCTTCACGGTGAAACGGGTTGATGATGAGCGCCTCGCCCATTTCCTTCGCCGCGCCGGCCATTTCGCTCAAGATCAAAACGCCGGTCTGGTCGGGACGCGACGCGATGAATTCCTTGGCCACCAGATTCATGCCATCCCGCAGCGGCGTGATCAGCGCGACATCGCACAAGCGGTAGAGCGGAACGATTTCATCAAAGGTCAGGCTGCGGAACTGATACACCAGCGGTGTCCAATGCACATTGCCGAAATCACCCACGATGCGGCCGACCGTCTGCTCCAGTTCCAGCTTCATTGCCTGGTAGCTGTCCACTCCGATGCGCGAGGGCGCGACGGAAACGATGAACACCACTTTGCCGTGCCACTGCGGGTTGCTTTTCAAAAATAATTCGTAGCCGCGCAGGCGGTTGATGAGTCCTTTGGTGTAGTCCAGGCGGTCCACGGAAAAGACCACCTTTTGCCCGGCGCACTTCTGGCGCAATTCCTCCACGCGCAACTCGGTTTCCTTGGACGACGCGGCTTGCGCGAAATGGTCGAACTCCACGCCCATCGGAAACGTGTCCACCTTCACCGCGCGGTCGCGCAACGTCAGGCTGCCAAGCTGGTGTTCATAACCGGCCGTGCGCAGCACCGAGGTCAGAAAATACCGGACATAATCGTGGGTGTGAAAACCGATCAGGCTGGCGCCGAGCAGCCCCTCGATGATTTCCTCGCGCCACGCGCGCGGCAGCATCCGGAACATTTCCCAGGACGGAAACGGAATGTGCAGAAAAAATCCAATCGGCATCTCGGGAAACTTTTCGCGCACAAGCTTCGGCAGCAGCATCAGGTGATAATCGTGAATCCAGAGCAAGTCGTCGGGTTGCAGAGCTTTGACCACCGCCTCGCCGAAGACATGGTTCACATGCCGGTATTCCTGCCAGAATTCCTCCTCGTATTGCGTCAGCGTCGGAAAATAATGGAACAACGGCCAGAGCGTCTTGTTGCAAAATCCAAGATAAAACCGGTCCATGCTCTCCTCCGGCAATAAAACGGGGCCGGACCTGAACTGCCCTTCAGCATAGGCGCGCACCGCCGCCTCTTGTTCTGCCGGGACGCTTGCGCCGGGCCAGCCCATCCACAGATGGTTGCGATGCTCCGCGTCCTCCGCCGCCTTGCGCTCCAGATAGCTCCACAAGCCGGTGGTCAGCCCGCCGGCGCTGGGCTTGAACTGCGGTTTGCCGTCAATGAATGAAACGGTGAACGGCAACCGGTTGGAGACAACAACCAACCTCATGAATCCAATCTCCCCTGTTTTCCATTTTTTTCAAGCGGGATGGCCCGAAAGGCTCGTCCATTTGGCGCCGACTGGAGGAGACGGAGAGAGGCAATCGCCGGAGGGACCGGCCAGGAATTATGGCCGGCGCACCGCGCGCGATTTGTTGGGACGGCACAGCCGCCGCATGTCTTTGGAATTTCGGACTACCTCCGCTCGTCCCTTTTCTCTTCCTTCCTCACCGGCGCCCTCCCGCGGGCGTTTGGTCCAACATTGCGAACGGCGGTTCTGTGCCAATCTGGATGGCCGCGTTCCCAACCGTGAAAACGCTCGAGTCGATAGGGTTCGCAGACCAGCCAGGCTCCTCCAGGCCCCAGATACATATATTCGCCACCCACCACACCTACGAATTCGACGCCATCCCAGACGTAGGCGTCTGGCACGCCGACCGTCACCACCGCCTGGGGGGGCGGCGGCACGTAAACAGTTGCCGGCGTGAACGACACCGTACACCCGGTTGCAACCGCGGCGGTGACCACGAATAAACTCACGAATCTGCTATTTTTCATTTTCATAATCCGTTTGCTTTCGTATGCGGCCGAAGGCCACATCTTCCGAGGATATGCTCGCCGAGAGGCGCCGCGCGCGCTATGGGGTGTTTCCCTAACAGCCGGAAGAAGCTTGCCATCGCAATGGGACGGAAGATAGAATCGCCAAACAGCAACGATCAAGAGTCCAGATTAATGATATGCAAGACAAACCGCGTGGCGCATCGCGAACGAACTCCATCAACCGCCGCCACTTTCTGAAGGCCGCCGGCGCCGCCATCGTGCTGCCCACCATTTTGTCCGGCTGCGTGCTTGGACGCCGTGGCAAAGCCCCGCCCTCGGGCACGATCACCATGGGCGTCATCGGCTGGGGCGCCCAGGGACCGGGCGACACCCGATCATTTCTCGGGCAGGACGACTGCCGCGTGGTCGCCGCGTGCGACGTTGACAAAAACCATTTGCGCAATGCGGTGAATACCATCAACGAACACTACGGCAACAAGGACTGCGCCGCCTATCGGGATTACCGGGAATTGCTTGCGCGGCCGGATTTGGACGCGGTGTTGATCGCCGTTCCCGACAACTGGCACGCGCTGGTGGCGAGGGAAGCAGCGCGCCGCGGGCTGGATATTTATTGCGAGAAGCCGCTGGCGCGCACGATTGCCGAGCAGCAGGCCATCGTCAAAGCCGTCCGGGCGCACAAAGTCATCTGGCAGACCGGCTCCTGGCAGCGGTCGCAGACGTCGTTTCACAAAGCCGCGGAAATCGTCCGCAACGGCTTGATCGGCGATATCACCCGCGTCGAAGTCGGCTTGCCCAGCGGCTATGGTGACAATGGCGAAGCCTCGCGGCAGTTGCACCGGAAGCTGTCTGCGATGCCGGACAAGATTGACAGTCTGACCAAAGTCACCCCGGCCAACACCGAGGCCTGGAAGCTGGCCGTCAGTGATCCGCCGCCGGAATTGGATTACGACATGTGGATCGGTCCGGCCCGCATGGAACCGTACATCGGGGCGCGCATCCACGAGAATTGGCGCTGGAACTACAACACCGGCGGCGGCCAATTGCTCGACTGGATCGGCCATCACTGCGACATCGCGCACTGGGGCATGGGCTGCGACAACGACGGCCCGTCTGAAGTCGAAGGCCAGGGCGAGTTTCCCGCCAAAGATGCCATCTTCAACACCGCCTCCAAATATCGCATCGAGCTGAAGTATCCGCGCAATATCACCATGGTCATCGCCGGCGGCTACCGCGACATCCGCGGCGGCGCCAAGTGGATCGGCACCCAGGGCTGGGTGTGGGTGGACCGCGGCAGCTTCGACGCCTCCAATCCCGATTGGAGAGAATACAGAAACCTGCCGGAAGAACTGCGCAAAGTAAAACTTTACGTATCCCGCAACCACTCCCGGAATTTCCTGGACTGCGTCAAATCCCGCCAGCCCACCATCACGCCGGTGGAAACCGCTCATCACTCCGCCATTCCCGGCCATCTGGGATTGATCTCGATGCTGACCGGCCGGAAAATCCGCTGGAATGTCAAAACCGAGGCGATTCTCGGCGACCCCGACGCCGGCAAAATGCTGACACGCGGCTATCGCGCCCCGTGGCATCTGGCCTGAACCAACAACCTCCAACTCGTTTTTCGAATTGCCGATGACCGGCGGAACGCGATTCTTTCTGATGGCCGAGTTTCCAGTCCAACTCCCTGCGGAGAATCAGTCGCTGATGCGGTTTCTTCTCTCCGGCGGCGTCTTTCATATGCGCCTGGCCTGCGGCGGCATTGGCCTCGTGAACCTCGCCAATCTGGCCAGCTACACCGTGTACCCGGGCGTTGCCGAGGTCCCGGCTGACACCTGGCTGGCCGAACTAACGGTCGAGTCGATTAAAGATAGGAAAACTCAATTGTGAAACAGAAGACAACAATGCAGATCGGAATGATCGGGCTGGGCCGCATGGGTGCCAACATGGTGCGCCGGCTCATCAACGACGGACATCAATGCGTGGTTTTTGACCGTTCGCCGGATGCCGTGGTAGCTCTGGTCAAAGAGAAAGCCGTCGGCGCCACCGCGCTGGCCGATTTGGTGAACAAGCTCAACAAGCCACGCGCCCTTTGGCTGATGGTCCCGGCAGCCGTCGTGGACAAATCAATCGCCGATCTGTTGCCGCTGCTCGAAGCCGGCGACATCCTTATTGACGGCGGCAATTCCTACTACGTCGATGACATCCGCCGCGGGAAGGAATTGGCCTCGAAAGGAATTCATTATGTCGATGTGGGCACCAGTGGCGGCGTCTGGGGTTTGGAGCGGGGCTACTGTATGATGATCGGCGGCGAACAGGACGTGGTGCAGCGCTTGGATCCCATTTTCGCCACACTGGCGCCTGGCATGGGCGACCTTCCGCGCACACCAGCACGGGAGAAACTAGGCGGGACGGCTGAACAGGGCTACCTGCATTGCGGTTCCAATGGCGCCGGTCATTTCGTCAAAATGGTTCATAACGGCATCGAGTACGGAATCATGGCCGCGTATGCCGAGGGTTTGGGCATTTTGAAATCCGCCAATATCGGCAAACAGCAAAGCGTAGCCGATGCCGAAACGACGCCTTTGCGCGACCCGGCTCGATATCAATACGACCTCAACCTGGCGGACGTCGCCGAAGTATGGCGGCGCGGCAGCGTGATCGCCTCGTGGTTGCTGGACCTTACGGCAACCGCGCTGGCTGCCGACCCGGAGCTTTCGAAATTCGCCGGCCGGGTCTCCGATTCTGGCGAGGGTCGCTGGACGATCAAGGCGGCGATTGATGAAGGGGTCCCGGTGCCGGTGCTGACAACCGCGTTGTACGAACGGTTCGCGTCACGCGGCGAGGCGGATTACCAGGACAAACTGCTTTCGGCCATGCGCTATGGTTTTGGCGGGCACCTGGAAAAAGAGGGAGCTAAAAAACCATGACGACCGCCTCCGCCAGTTCGGCGGGGTTCCCAAGACCACAGTCATTGTTAATTTACTACCGACCCGCTACACCAGCATTCACCGTGTCGGCACGTCATTCACCGCAATCTGGATTACCTGTTGGACAGGTCCCGGCTGATCGGCAAACACGCCGGGACGTGGTGCGAAAGGATGATGGTATGGACTCCGTTTTGGTTGCTGAAAAGCCCGGTCATCTTTGATGGTGCTGCCAAAGGCGCGGTCCTTTCTTAGTTCGGCCAGCGTGTTGGGCAAAAACGGCCAGTTCCGCAAACCAATCCGGAGGCGCCAGTAAGCGAGGAAGGTGCCAATCAGACTCAGCCCGCATAACCCTGCCAATCCCAAAACGCCGTATTCAGTCCAAGCAACGACCGCCAGCGCGAAGGCCGCCAGCACCAGGGTGAGAAACCCCAGCGCCACGATGGCGGCCGCCAGCAGCAGGGCATTGAATAGCCGGAGGCGCTCTTCCTGCAATTCGACGGCCAGCAGTTCCAGCCGATTCTGTAAAATGGCCAGAACTGTGGCCCCCAGCCGATGCAGAGTTTCCAGCAAACCGGACCGGGCTGTTGCGTTCTCGTCCATGTCTTAGAATTTGAACTGAATACTGGCTGTCACGGCATGCGTTGCGATGTATTTGCCTTTGTCTGGGAAGTCGGCCAAGAACTTGTAGCCCAAGCCGGCGTCCGTCTTGGAGTTGATCCGGAAGCGCACACCGGCCAGGCCTTGCGCGGCGGGATCAACTTTGTCACTGTGATCGCGGCAGCCGAGAAAGCCCGGCGAATTGATTCGGGCAAAGGAACAATCAGCGCCACCGCCAACTCCGACGTACGGAACGCAAAAGGAGTTGGGATGGAACGTGAGCACCAGGTTGTTCAACAATGGCACTTGATAATAGTCGCCCCGCAACGATCTCGCCGAGCCCGCGTCCCAGACGTGCGAAATGCGATTATAGATGGCGCCTGTTTCAAATTCACCCCCGAGGGTGAGCTTTCTCGTTGCCAGAAAGTTATAGCCCACTTCCCCGTCGGAACGCACGCCCGTGTCCATGCGGAAGTTGCCCGGGAACCCGAACCTGGAACTCTGGAAGTCCGGCATGAAGGAAGGACCCACATCGCCGTTGACATAAAAGCCGATGTCCTTGCCGGCATCGGCCACATGAGGCGGCGGGACATTAACTTGGGCAGACGCTACCGTCAGCCCTGCAAAGAGGACGGCACAAGCCGCCAAGCCCGGGGCAGGAATCCGCCGATGTTTCATGGTTGATGGCTTTTTCATAAGGAGCTGTTCTGTGAGCGGCTGCGCGCCGCCAACTTCCGGGGTCAATTGGGTTGTTGCTTTTTCTTGCTTTTGATTTGTTTCGTATGTTGTCATTTTGTTCCTTTCTTTTTGTGAGAGCGTGGTGACACGGTTCATTCAGGCGGCCGCCTCTTCTGGTTGCGCCTCGGCCAGCCCGTCATGGGCTTCGTCCCACTCCGCCAGTTTTTGCATGACTGTACTGGGGTCCTGGGACTTGTTTTGGAAACAGTCGCACCAGGGCTTCCTGAACGGCCGGTTCATGCAGGTTTCCGAGGTGCCCGCCGTCCGCGTAAATCGTCAGATTCTTGCCAAACGTGGAGCGAAACCAGGAAATGTCGGTCGCCGTGAGCAGAAAATCATCCTCGGATATCTGAACGCGGACTTTGGGATTATTGCGGAGGGACTCCGTTTTTTGGACCAGGTCGGTGGCGGCAATGAGCTGCTCGCGATTTGTCACACGGCCTGTCTTGACCAAGTACGGAAGAACAAAGCGGTCCGTGTACTCTTCATAATCGATCCGCCGAATCTCGCGGTAGGACTCCTGGCGGAGATATTTGTCCGGGTTCACCTTTAACACGCCCAGGTTGTGCCGCCGCTGGCTGTCCTCGATGGCGCTCATGAGCGTGTAGCGGAACACCAAACCAATCACAAAATCCGACTCGGTGCGCGTCAGGGGGATATTGCCTGAGACATCCAAGCCGTTGTCGGCAAAATAAAGGGCTTTGTGGAGAGCCTCTTCCATCCGTTTGCGCCGTTCTTCCTCTGGCCAGGCCAGCGGCGCGTCGAACATCTCGTCCAGAAGCTGCCCGGAATGGGCCAGTTGTGGCGGGGGGTTCACGGCGACATAGCGGTCAAACGTCAGTCCGTCGAGGTTGCCGGCGGCTTCGCGCGCGGCAATCATCAACGTGAAGTAGCCGCCGTGGGATACGCCAGTCAGGGAGGTCTCCGTGATCTTATCGCCTTTCCATTTCCGCGCGTCACTCAGGATTAATTTGAGCGCATTGACTACATCGTCGCAGTCTGCCGGGGCATAACCCGGAACCGCCATGGTGGAAGCAGACTCCATGAACTCCTTCTGGAATGGATTGGAGAAAGCCACCACGGAGTAGCCGTGGCGGTACATCATGTCCGCATAAGCCACCGTGGAACGGTCCAAACGATAAGCCCCCAGCCCAGGGATATAACACACCAAAGGAGACGGCTTCTTCTGCATCCAGCAGGAATAGGCCAGTTCCTTGCCAGTGGCTGGCACCCGTACTTTGCGCGTGACGGCCCGATCCGCGAAATCGGGGATGACTGGCTTGAACAGCACCGCGTTAAGGGTGGGGTTGGCTTTGGAATCGCTGTCGGAGGTTGGGCGGTAGTCATTGATCAGCCGCTGGCGATTCAACGAATACAAGGTGCGAAAGGCCTGGTATGGGTCCACAAGGGAATCAAGTTGGCGCTTGTAATCCCGCGCCTCGCCGCTGAGGTCATTAACCGCCATGCCGGGCCGAATGGTCATCGCCCAGACCTTGTCCGGATACGCCAAACTCAGGTCGGAACTTATGTCCATCGGCCAGTCAACAACTTTGCCCAAGGCGTCGCGGCCATTGCAAGGTCCGAGGACGGGAATAACGAGGTAGAAGCCGGGACCGCAACCATAATACCCCAGGGTTTGGCCGAAATCCTCATCTGAGCGCCCGATTTTCCAATGAGTGGCCGGATCAAAAAAACCACCCAACCCGACAGTCGAGTTGGCGCCAAAACGCTTGGTTTCCTCCCACGCGCCATGCCACTTCCCCTGGAAACAACTGTTGAAGAACCTGACCGGGTAACTCAAATTATGCCCGACATTGCTGATTTTAGTGCGAACCGGTTTTGGCGCCACAAAATTGTAGCCAAAACTTGCGGGATAAATCACTCCTCGGAACAGACAATCGTTAAACGCCCAGGTGCATCGGTTGAACCCTTCGATTGGGTCGGGCACCACGTCAAAATACGGCATCTGCCCGGATTGCAGCTTGTCCGCCTTGCCGTCTGGCGTGGTTCCCTGAGCCTTGACAATGGTGGATTGCATGGTGACCAAAACCGCCAACGAAAGAGCAGAAAGGCTGGGCAAAGAACGTTTCAGCTTGGACCCGGCCAGGTAATAGTGGTTGTTGTTCATGTGGTTTCCAATATAAAAACAGCCTTGCTTCAGAAAAACCAAGTGAGACCGACCATCCCTTTGACGGTGTTTACTCCCAGGTTTGGAGCGTGAAGACCGGCGCAGGACATGTGCAGGTATCCAGCCTCGAAGGTGAGAGCGAGGTCATCCCGCACGAACCAGTGCGTACCTATATTCGCCTGTAAATTAAACTCGAATGTGCCGCTTTGGTCTGGCGGCCCGACCCCGGAGGCTGTCACCCCGGCGCCCAAATCAGCAAACGGAACCCATCGTGTGCCCGTGGCAAAGTTATAGCGCAGATGGGGCGTTAGTCCGACGAACGGATCACTCCGTGGAGAGAACTGACCGCCGCTGAAAAGTTCCGCCCGCCCTTCCCAATTGCCGCGATACCAATGATCGCCCCCCACCACATTGCCCAACATGTGGCCGTAGGAAAGGCTGAGCAAAGCCAGGTCGTGAACTTGTCGTCCGCCGAATGCTTGCACGCCGAGGGCCACCCCCGCCTCAACGCTAAATGTTCGCACATCAGAGCGAAATCCTTCCCCAACTTCCCCTTGCCAGATGCTTCTCGCTTCGGGCGGATATGCTCCCCCGTCTTCCGCGATGACAAACCTCGAGTCGGCTGCCTTCTGGAGTGCCTTGGCCTCGGGGACGGCTGGTTCGGGTTGTCCGGATGTCGGATCAGTCGGTGCCAGTGCCAGTTCGGACCCGGCGCCCTCGGACGACATGGCAAGAGCACTCCCGCCAGCGACCATAATAGAAACCACGATTTTTCTCAGTCGCTCTTCGAGCACGCCCCGCTGCCCAGGGCGGATCTTGTGTTGTAGTGAACAGTGCGTTGTTGAGTAACGCAGGGTGTCTTGTTGAGTCATTAATTCGCGTGGAAGAAGGGCATTCATTGTCTTTTATCTCCTTTTGCATAGTTACGGATTTCCGCGACGGATCGGTCGCGCCAGTCGAAACCAAGGCCAAAGGCCAAAACGATTAGTAGGCACATCGCCAGGCGCGCGTTGATTGAATCGTGCGCGCAACCGCTCGTGATGAGCACGACTGCCAGAATTAAAATGGTGAATCTCACCGTCATGCCTTTTCCTCCCCGGCCAAAAGTCGGACCTTGCGCGGTCTGTTTGTTCTGGCAAGCGGTATGCCGTCCGAATAACACAAGCAGTCCACGCCAGCCTCCGAAGCCAGGTGGCTTAAATAGATTTCCGCGGAAGACAACCGCGGCACAACCATTCCGGCCGTTTCCAGCAAAGCGAGCAAAGAAACCCGGTGGGTTGCGTTGTGGAGCAATCTTCCCTCGATCCATTGGGTCAGTGCCGGGGGCAGCTCTCCCCCAGACAAAAGCGCGAAGAGAATAATGTCCGCCTGGGCGACGGCATTGGCCGCCATCCGGCGCATTTTGGGATGCCAGAAGGACTTAAGACTCCACCAGGAGACTGAAAAATTGAAGGAATGACCCAATTGCTGTGTGAGTTGTTCCTGCATGAGCTGCGCTCGCTTCCGGTTGATGTCGCTTTCATAAACAGTAAAAATCCGCATGACAGGCTTCTGTATTTGAAAGAAACGCCCCTGGCGAACTCGGGGCGGCTCAGGTTCTGGCGTGGGCGTCTCGGAGCGCACGCTCGGTTTCGGGCCCCGCTGCCCCGCAATTTCTATTGGATATCGTTTAAGATACATAACTCTGGTTAAAGAATGTTGTGCCATCTGATCATCCGGCGTCTTATGCGTGAGTTCAGAACGCGCGGATAGATAGGAACGGCGCTGTGAAGTCGTGGTTGGAATGGCGGGCCGCTCAGCCAACTAATGACGATCCGTTGAACGAGTTTCACTGCCTCCGGCGCCCGCCGTGTGAAAGTGCGTTTTGATTGAGAAGGTTCAGTGGCATGGCGCGGATGCAAATTGCCGTTATCAAGGATGGAACCCCGGGATTCTAAAAATCCCACGCCGGAATCCGGGTCATTCGTTTGGAGGATGAGTTTCATGTTAGTCAGTTATGGCCGCTCGGTTTTTCCACTTGGGTCTGTCCGGCTTCGGGGCCGGCCGGACAGACCTGTCTGCTGGGTCGTTCTCGCGGGCCGCAAGGGGATTAACGGCGGCGTCCCAGGAGTACGCCAACGAGCAACGCGACGCCACAGGCGATGCCAATGGATTCATAAGGATGCTCGCGGATAGCGTGATCGGTGGTCTGGGCCGCTTTTACGGTTTTCTCTTTCAGCCGCTCGTAAGTGGCTTTGGCGGACTCCACGGCCGACGCCAGCCGGCTGCGCACTTCCTTTATGTTTTCGCTGCCCGTGTCCGCAGTGGCCTTGAGTAGCGCTTCCGCGTCGCGCAGAACCAGGTTGAGGTCGCTGGTCAATTTTTCAGTTGCTTCACATGATGTCATAGGATTCCTTTCTTTGTTTTGCCTTTCGTGCTTTTTCCCATTTCATCACTGTTTAATCAGGATTCATGCCAACACGTTGGATTCGACGTAAGACGCTCATTTGCAATAGGATGATACTTTTTTTCGGGACTTTTGGGCGTGTCGGGATTTTGAACGTTCGAACTTCCGTGATATCAATGATTGAAAATCCGTCAGACTTATTACCAGATATGTGTTTAAGGCGTGTCAACTGGAAATCCTCCGCGGTTCTCGCCCCGCGCAAGCTCAGTGACGGAGGCGAACACAAACATGGGCGTATTCAACTGATGGCCACCAGTGAAACCTGTTCGTTGCGGTTGTTGCCGGCGATGCCGCCCGCTCTCGGGTCAAGCATTGGCCGGCCATAAGATATTGACAATAACGTATTGCATATGCCGGGGCGTGGGCGACGAGGCGTCGAACGTTCGCGCGTCCGAGAATTCGAGGCTTCTTATTGGCTCAGGCGCCGACAATGGGCAGGTTGAGACCCGTTGTGGAGACCTCTGCTGGCTCACGATCCCAGGGCATCAAGCATCCTTCCCCGACACGGCGCCGGCGCCGGGCACCTCACTTTCTTGACATGGATCGTGCCATGGGGTTGCCGCAAAATAGGATTTACCTTTTGCGCGCCGGGATTTCGACCGATGGCGAGGCGCGAGCGAGGCGCATATCCAAAGTGATCTGCAACGAGCGAGCAACGAAGCCATCGGTCGAAAGACCAAGCGGAAAAGATAAAGGTTATTTTGCGGCAACCCCTATGCTGACATCGTTGAGAATCAGCGGCGGGCTGCCTCATTGATCTCCGAACGACGAAGATCCGAGGCAACGTCAGCAAATATCCCGCCAAACGCTTGATTCCAGCCCTCCATCAGCGCGGCGGCGCTTGGCGCGGTGAGTGGTATGCTGCGCGAATACTCCTGTTGAAGTATTGGTTTTGTCGGCGCGCCGTTGCGGGCTTCAAAGAACACCAAGTGCATTGTCGCGACGGCGCAGGGGCGCTCCGACCGTCGAAAGTCTCCATAAAGCTCGGTCACGCTGATTTCAACGACGGTATTGGGCTTGAGGGCGCTGCCGGCGTCCACGACGTCGCTGAAGCCGCCGGCTTTGCTCAACCATCCGCGCACCGGCGCCATCATCTCTTCCTCTGGCGGGTCCAGGAATTCCGCGTACGGATCACGCACGTAGGAGAACTCGCCTGTGCGATAGACCAGCGACCGCCCATCGAATGGCGGGGCGATTCGCAGGGATCGAATCCCCAGCACACGGTCGCCGGCGCCGGCGCTGCCAGAGGTGGTTGGCGGCGCGCCAAAGGTGAACGTTTGTTTGTGCAAAGGAGCTTTGGACAGGCAGCCAGACAACGACAGGACGGCGGCAAGGATGACCACAATACTCACGATTGATCGAGGAAAGGCAGGTGAAGTCTTCATAGCGTTGACGCTTGGCAGGAATTTATTGTTTTGCCGTTGGTTGAACGTTTTTTATTGGGACGGGGGGTTTGCCGAGAATGAAGCCCGAGGGGTACTGTTTCAACTCGAATAAAACATCGTCCGCCTCGCGCAACGTGCGTGGAGCGCCCTCCAGTGTTTGATTCAAGGCATCAAAATCAAGGTTCGCCAAGCCCTGTTGGAGACTCTCAACTGTCTCCTGAAGCTGTCCAACAAGTCCGTCCGCATCCCGGCTTAACTTCTCGAGTTTCATCTTGGCGAGGAGGTCTTCGGTGTGATTGAGGAATAATTGGAGTTTTGCGTTGCTGCTCCGCACTTCCGTCAACAGCGCTGTGGCATTGGTGCCCAGGCTTTCCAAATCTATCCGCTCGACGTGGCTTAATATGCGGCCAACAGATTTCAGGTCGGTAACAGCCAATTCATTCAGGGCGGTCACGTCAACCCGATCAAGCTTGTGCAACGCCCCGCGCATGGAAACGAGCAAATCTCCCAATAAACCGGGCGCCGAGGGGATATAAGTATGCCGCGGCGTCCACGCAACCTGCAGCGGAGGATTTTCAGCCGGGTTCAGAAACTCCAGGGACAAAATGCAGGTGCCGGTGACCCCTAGCGCCTTGGGACAAACGCGCAAACCATGCTCAACCGCCTTCTGGAGCCGCTGGTTGCGCTCCCTGCCTGGCGGCAAAATGGAGACATCATCATTCATCTCGAAAACGACCACGACGTAACCTGACGAGGCATCCTGATATTCGTTCCAGGTAAATCCAATGCCGGTGACTTTGCCAACGCGCACGCCTCGAAGTTCAACGGCTGAACCGACAGAAAGCCCGCTCACATCGGTGGTGACATAGGTTTCAAACATGCTCGACTTTTTAAGGTTGGTCCACACGCCGAACACCAGCAGGCCGGTCACGACAAGGCCCACGCCAATGAAGGTAAAAAGGCCGATTTTGAAATTGTTAATTTTCGCGCTCATAAGTATCTAGCTAGACTCCACGGAGTGACTAGGATCAGGTTGACGGTTGAAGAAACGGCGAACCCAAGGGTCGGCAGCCCCATCCCGAAGTTCAGTCGGCTTTCCTTCGGCGATAATCCCCTTGGTGCAGGAGCCAAGCATCACGACACGGTCGGCGATGGAGTAAATGCTGGGCAACTCGTGGCTCACAATCACGAAGGTAAAGCCGAAGTGGTGCAGGCTTGTAATCAAGAGATCGATGCCGGCAGAGGTAATCGGGTCCAGTCCGGCGGACGGTTCGTCCAGGAACAGAATTCTTGGATCCAGCGCCATGGCGCGCGCGATGGCCGCGCGTTTCTGCATTCCGCCACTCAATTCGGCAGGCATTTTATCCGCGGCGGCGCCCAGACCGACCAGCTTCAGCCTGGCTAAAGCAGCCACTTCCTTCAACGGTTCCGGCAGGCCGGAGAACTCATCCAGCGGCAGCCGCACGTTCTCGAGGACCGTTAAGGAGCCGAACAGCGCGCCACTCTGATACATCACGCCAAATTTGCGCAACAGCGCCAGCCTCTCTTTCCCCTGTGCCGCCACCAGATTGCCCCCTTCGATCCATACCTCGCCGGACAGGGGCGGATAAAGCCCGATCATTGCCTTTAGCAGGGTGCTTTTGCCTGAACCCGATGCGCCCAAGATCACGAATACTTCGCCGCGCCTGACTTGAAAGTTCACCTTCTGAAGAATGACGTTGTCTCCATAACCGACGGTCAAGTCTTTGACGGAAATCGCGATGTCGTCAGGCGCATTCATCATTTGAAAAGGAAAGAAATTGCGGAAAAGAAGGCATCCGCCACGATGATAAGCAGCAGGCTGGTTACAACTGCCCGCGTGGTCGAAAGACCGACGGCGCTGGGTCCCTGTTGGGTGCGCAGGCCGTGCCAGCAACCGACCGCCGAGACAATGACACCAAAGACAGCGCTCTTGGAAATGCCGGCCCCGAGATCGTTCAAGTGAACGCTGGATGCCAATTGATGTAATATCAGCGGAAGCGTAAAACCAAGTCCCAGCATGACGATGACGCCGCCGATCACCCCCATGAGTATCGAGTAAAACGTGAGCAGCGGTGTCACGAAAACTCCCGCCAGGATTCGCGGTACCACCAAAAACGGGATGGGATCCAGTCCGAAGGTCTTCAACGCATTGAGTTCCTCATTGACTTTCATGGTGCCGATCTCGGCGGCGAATGAGGAACCTGACCGGCCCGCCAGCAGAATGGCCGTCATGAGCGGCCCCATGTCCCGAACCATCACCACCATGATGGTGTTGGCGACGTATAGTTGCGCGCCAAATTCGGCCAGGCGCCGCGCCGACTCAAAGGCGATAATAAATCCCAGAAGCAAGCTCATCAGCGATACGATCGGCACGGCGTTGGCGCCGGCCAGCTCAACGATGCGGCGTGTCTCGGTCCAGCGGCTTCGTTTCGGGTGGAAAATGCTGGCAGGCAGGGTGGCGATGATAGCCCCCAAAAAGACCATTTCCTCGTGGAATTCCATGGTCATTTGCCTGACCCTCCGGCCCATTTTCTCCACGAAAGAGTCGCGCTTGATCGCCGGGTGTGGGTGGAACGCCTTGTCCTCCAAAGTGAGTTCGCGGAAGATTCTCTCCAAATCAGCTTTCAATCCAAGCACCGAGACGGTCGCCCGTGGCGTCATTCTTCCCATGTTGAGGTAAAGGAGCAGAGTCAGGCCCGCGGCGTCGCAGAAGCCGAGGCCGCTGACATCCACATGGAGTGTCTCAACTTTCTTCCCTGGCAATTCCTTCTCCAGAAGGCCCCAGCAACCCGCGACTGTGTGCTCATTCAGGCGGCCACGAAGAACCACGCAAGCCTGACCGTTCGGTCTCACTTCCACATCGGTTTCCAGTTCGTTTTGTGTTGCGATCTTCATGACAACTTTTGATGCGTGGGGCTTACAGCGAAATAGGTTTAATCTTGGCCAGAATGGCCTCCTTGGTCGCGGTGCCAACGATGCGCAAGCAAGGATTGCCTCGGATAAAATAGAGCAACGTTGGAACCGACTGAATCTCGTACCAAAGACTAAGGTCAAGACTGTCATCCGCGTTGACCTTGACCACTTTGAACTTCTCCTCGGATACGCCGGCTAATTCTCGAAGCACGGAATCGAAGACTTGGCACGGCCGGCTCCAAGGCGCCCAGAACTCGACAAGGACCGGTTGGGTCGATTCCAAGACTTCCGCTTTGAAATCGTTGGCTGCGATGGCGGGCAGTTCTCCGTTTTGAGTGTTCATGTTTTCGGGTTCGCTAAACATCATCAAGCTCGAATGCACAGGCTGTGCCACAGTGGAGCAAAAACGCAACACGTTCAGCGACATGGTTTTGCACAGGTGCCGGCCGGGTTCCGCCGGGGTCAGGAAATCGAAGAACCCGAAAAATCGTGCGGCATTTGTGCAACATCCCGCATCACCATTTCTTCACGATCCCGTGCTGAGGGCAATGCAGTCCCGCCACTCGCCCGCCTCTGCTCCGCATCGCTGCACTCAAGGGACTCAATCCTTGGGCGATCCGGGATCCGAATCCCAACTTGTGATTGACCGAATCGATCCGCACAGATTTCGAGGAGAGTGCTCGTCACCGTAATGAGCACGGGCCCAAGGACGAGTCCACTCCAGCCAAAGAGGAGCAGCCCACCCACGAGGGCCACGAAGATACTTACCGAGGGAACCCTCAGCCGGTGTTTCATCAGAACTGGATAGAGGAGATTCTCGATTACGCGGACCAGCAGACTCCCCAGGGCAGCGACGCCGAGAGCTTCCCCCCACCTGCCCTCCAGTCCGAGATACACCGCTGCCGGAAGCCAAAGGACAAAGGCATCTATCACCGGCACAAATGCGAACACCGCCGCCACCAGTGCCCAGAACCATGGTGAAGGTACCCCCAGCCACCAAAACATCAGCCCACCGAGCACACCCTGGAGCACGGAGAGCGCGAGCATGCCGTAGAGGGTCGCATGAATCGTATCATTGACCCGGCCAAAGAGAGTGTTGGTCTCGCTTTCGCCCAGGGGCAAGAACGAACGAATGGCCTTGAGCACGCGAGATCGATCGCGCAGAAGATAGAATAAGAAATACAACGTCAGGCAGACCTGAACGGCCGCGATGGCTGTTTCCTTTACCAACCTGGAGAGGATGGTCTTCAACCAGGTCGCGGCCATCGAGGCGTTCTCCGGCCGTTGAACCAGAGCTAGAAAGTGAGCTAATTGCGGATGTTGGTCGCCGGAAAAGTGCCATTTGCCGGTTGCGATTTGTTTTTGGATGTTTTCTGGGACGAAGGCGGCTTTTTCCGCGAGCATTTGGGCAAACCATGTCGCCGGGGCCACGACGAGCAACCCAATGATGACCAGAGAAAACGCCGCCGCTGGATTCGGCCTTCTCACCCTTGCCTCGATCCACCGATGCAGCGGGTTGAAGATCACTGCCAGCGCGCCAGCCCAGACCATGGATGGAATGCAAGGTTGGGCTAAACGGAAGCATAAGCAGACGCCCACCGCCGTCAGCACTGCCAACGCAATCGTCCGAATGCGAGTGCGCGACCACCCTCCATTCTCGCTCATGGAGGTCTTGTGTGAACTCATCTCATTCATGTTGAAACGGGACCCAGCGTCACCTTCGGAAGTTTCATTCTTACGATCAGCGCAGGTCGCCGTTGAAGACCTATACATTTTCCGTGCCAGGTTTGCCGAATTCGCCGTTTCCCCGGCCCGAATCATTAGCGACGTGCTCGCCGGGTCACCCAATGGGCTTTTGGCGCCACATATACCTTCACCCCCAAAAAGACCCGTCACACCGTGACAAACGTTGATAATCAAGCACTTAACCCGTAACAAAAGCCGTAACAAACACGTAACCAGACCCGTAACAGAACTCGAGTTGGCAAAGATTGGCAAAGATTGGGCTTCTTGCAGGCGGGCCAGCTATGCAGCTTCTCTCGTTCGGAACGTCCCCACAGAGGTCCCGCGAGTTTTCGTGTGCTCAAAAAATCGCACCGTCAGGATGGCGCGCTTTCGGGCCTCTTCAAGCCCCACTTGGTCATCCTTGAAAGCAAAGTAGTAGGCTTGACGCCCAGAAGTTCCGACGCGCTCTCGGGTCCGCTGATCTTCCAATTGGCCGCTTCCAATGCCGCCACGAGGTTGTCACGCTCGAAACGCTCAAGCTCGACTTCGGTGAGGAATTTGGGTTGCGCCACGCTGCCTGCCGGCGAATCGGTCTGAGGATTCGGACGAGCCGGAGGCGCCGACTGGCCGGCAATAGGCAGGTCAAACTCCAAAGCCCCGCCACGGGCCAGAATCACGGCGCGCTCAACCACGTTGCGCAATTCCCGCACATTGCCCGGCCAATCGTAACTCTGAAGTTGCGTGACCGCAGCCCTCGTCAGCCGGGGCTTGGCGCACTTCATTTCCTTGGCCGAAAGCTCGACAAAATGTTTGGCCAGCAGTGGGATGTCATCCGTTCGGTCCCTGAGCGGCGGGACTTGAATCGGAAACACGTTCAGCCGGTAATAAAGGTCCTCCCGGAATTTTCCTGCCGCGGCTGCTTTCTTCAAATCGCGATTGGTTGCGGCCACGATGCGCACGTCGGCGCGGCGTGTCCGGTCATCGCCAACCCGTTCGTACCGCTTCTCCTGGAGAACGCGCAGCAGCTTGTTTTGGATATCCAACGGAATCTCCCCCACCTCATCCAGGAAAATCGTTCCGCGCTCGGCGGTTTCAAAACGTCCGGCGCGATCCTTCACCGCTCCCGTAAAAGAGCCTCGCACATGGCCAAAAAACTCGCTTTCGAACAGATCCCGGGGAATGGAGGCGCAATTCACTCGAACCAGGGGAGCGTCTTTGCGAGCACTACGGCGGTGGATTTCGTGGGCTACCAATTCCTTGCCCGTTCCGGTCTCACCCAGGATGAGCACGGAAGCTTCCGTAGGGGCCACCACATCAATCTGGCTGACAACATTCCGCAGACCAGAACTCTGGCCGACCAAATCGCCGAAGGCCTTGGCTTCGACGACTTCTTCCTGCAAGTAGGTGTTGTGCAATTCGAGCTGGGACTTGAGCCCCTCGATTTCCTGGAAAGCCTGGCGAGCTTTTTCTTCGCTCTCCTGCAAGGCTTGATTGGACGTCTGGAGTTCAGCGGTGCGTTCCTGCACTCGGAGTTCCAGAGTGTTGTGCGCATTGCGCAGAGCTTCTTCCGCCTGGCGCAGCCGCAAGTGCGTTCTGACCCGCGCCAGCACTTCCTCGGCCTCGAATGGCTTGGTGATGTAGTCAAGGCCGCCAGCCTCAAGCCCGGTGACTTTTTGGCGCGTGTCGCCAAAGGCGCTGATGAAAAGAACAGGGACTCGGCTGCTCTTTTCATCTGCCTTAAGGCGCCGGCACACCTCATAGCCATCCAGGCCAGGCATGCTTACGTCCAGCAGGATCAGGTCTGGAGTCTTGGCGGCTACGGATTCCAGCGCCAAGGCGCCGTCCTCTGCCGGTCGGACGCGATAACCGTGGCCGCTCAGCAGTTCGGTCAGAAGGCGCAGGCTGGCGGGGGTGTCATCCACCACCAGGATCTCTTCTCGCGCTGAGGCCGGTTTCCTGTCTTCAGTCATAACGTCTGTTCGCTCCGAGAATGCACCCTCTCCAGCAATTTTAAAAGCCTTCGGTAGCCAAGCTGTTTGGCCAGAGTGTTCAAGGCCCGACCCAGCGAAGCATCCCGCTCGGTAACTTGCTCGATGAGGGCATGCGTGCGAGCCGTGTCCAGTTCGATAACGGCCTGACGCAACTCCCGAAGCAGTTCCGCAGGCAGCCCCTCCAACTGCTCCGGGCGTAGGGTAAGCCCCGGCACCCCCGGCGTGCTTTCCGGCCCCGGTGCCTTTTCGTAATTGAACTTCAGGAGCAGGTGCCGGGCCAAGGCGTCGAAGATTTCTTGTTCGCGAAACGGCTTGCGCACGAAATCATCGCAACCGGCTGCCATGATTGCACTTCTCTCTTCCTCCAGCGCGTGAGCCGTAAGTGCGATGATTTTGGTATCAGCGCCGGCCTTGGTCGCCCGAATCCGCCGGATGGCTTCCAAGCCGTCCATGACCGGCATGCGGACATCCATCCAAATCAGATCCGGACGCTTTTGCTCAAACAGTGCCACTGCTTCCTTTCCGTTGATGGCTTCGCTTAGCTCAAAGCCAAACGGCTCCAAGAGTCTTCGGAGCAGGAGACGGTTCTCGGCCTGGTCTTCAACAATCAGCAGCCGGTGCTGGGGCTGCCCCTCGGCCAATCCCAAGATGCGTCCGTGCTTCGATTCTTCCGGCTCCGCCACCGATGGAAGGACGCTCACTGGAATGCGGAAATAAAACAGCGATCCCCTGCCTGGCTCGCTGGCAATGCCAATCTGACCGCCCATGAGCTCGACGTATTGCTTGCAGATGGCCAAGCCCAATCCGGTCCCGGCTTGCGCGGAAGCCTGGCTGCCTTGCACGAAAGGAAAGAAGATACGCTGGCAATCCTGTTGGCTTAGGCCAGGCCCGGAATCCTCAACCTCAAATCGTATTTGGGCTTTTTCGGTTCTTTCGCGGCTGGCGTGCCGGGCCCGGAGCTTCACCCCGCCTGAATCGGTGTACTTGATGGCGTTGCCGACCAGGTTCAGCAGCACCTGGCGCAGCTTGCCCGCGTCCACGGCCACAAACCGGGGCAGATCCGGGGCACACTCCAAAGCGAACTGCAGTCCCTTTTCTGCGGCCCCGACGCCCATTAGCGATTGGATTTCGTGGAGCAACCGGTGCAAATCAACTTCGGACTCCTCCAAGACCACCCTGCCGGACTCAATCTTGGCCATGTCCAGGACATTGTTAATCAAGTTCAGCAGGTGCTCGCCGCTGCGGGCAATGGTATCCAGCATCTCCCGCTGGCGCGACGTCACGTCCGGACCGCTCTTGAGCAGCCGGGAAAAGCCGAGCACGGCGTTGAGGGGAGTGCGCAACTCATGGCTCATGTTCGCCAGGAACCGACTCTTCTCGCGATTGGCGGCTTCGGCCCGGGCCTTGGCTTCAGCCAATTGCTCGGTTCGGTGCCTCACCATGTCTTCGAGGTTCTCCCGGTGCTTGCGCAGTTCGTCCTCGGCCCGTTGGCGTTCGGTCACATCAATCGCCGTGCCGACGTATTCAGTGACCTGTCCGTTTTCATCGAGAACCGGATGGCCGATCGCATGGATGTGCTTGACGGTTCCATCGCTCAGCACGATCCGGTGCTCATGTTCGTAATTCATGCTTCGACGCGCTGCTGTCATCAGCAATTCACGCGCAGAGCCGAGATCCTCAGGGTGGATTCGTTGCCAGAATGCTTCAGCGGTTGGCAAACCCTCCTGCGGGTTTAAGCCATAAATTCGAAACATTTCCTCGGACCAGTACAATGCCTGGAGAGTGACGGGGCTCCAAGCCCAGCTTCCCGTGTGGCTCTGCCGCTGTCCTTCCGCAAGATAAGCCTCACTTCTCCGCAGGGCCTCTTCGGCGCGCTTGCGCTCGGTGATGTCCGTCAGCATGGCGAAGGAGCCGATGAAACGATGCTCGGCATCAAACATCGACGTGGCCGAAACATACATCCACACGGTGCTGCCATCCTGGCGGCGGTATCTCTGCTCATACCGCTCGGTTAGCCCCTGGCGACGGGCTGCTATTCTCGTTGCCATCTCGGCTTGGTCGTCATCGAACAGAAACTCATCGAGCTTCTTGCCCACCATCTCCTTTGGTTCGTACCCAAGCATTTCCGCCATGCGCCGGTTCACCAGCGTGGTTACGTATTGTTCATCGAGTTCCCAAATGCCCTCGGACGCTGTATCCACGAGACGGCGATACCGCTGTTCGCTGTCCCTGAGTTCCTGCTCCGTTTCTTTGTGCTCAGCGAGTTCCCGCTCAAGCGTCCGGTTGGCTTGCTCGAGGCGTTTGCCTGTCGCGCGAATTTCCTCAAAGGCGCGCGCGTTGGCGATGGCCGCTCCGATGTGATTAGCGACAATAGAGCCCCATGGCCGGAGCTCATCCCGAAATGGCTCGCGTGTGGCCGAGACTAATGCGCCCAATGTCTCCCCTTTGTAGATGATCGGATTGATAGCATAACCACGGATGCCCTCTTCGCGCATCCAGTCCGGGTCGAGCGGAGATACAGGCCGTTTGTTCAAATCTGGAACGGCTCGCTGCTGACCGCTTGCAACCACGCTCCCTATCGGTGGCATACCCAGCGGCTCGCGAGCAGTCTGAGGGTCAAACCGTCCGAATCCCTTCCCGGGCTCCAAGATGGAGTTCGCTTTCGCCGCGACCAGGTGCAGGCAGCGGGACTGGTCGGGACATCCGGGGCGACGCGGACAGGTGGCGCACAGGTCACCTTTCTCAATCAGCCAGGCCTGAACACATACCATGTGGGGCCTTTCCATCACGCTCTCGACAAGTTTCTGCAAGAGCTTTTCCATCGACTGCTCGTGCGCGAGCTGCAGCAGTATTTGCCCGACGAAATTGGCATCAAAACGGTTGTCACTGGCGGTTTCCATAATTGTTGCCGTCCTATTTTTGGGGCGCGGGAGGCGGCGATTGCGGGATCAAGCCGTCGGCCTCCTGGAGCAGGAGGCTAGCGAAGACCCAATCACGCCATCTCCATGAGTCAACACCGCTGTTGAGACCATTTTGGGCAAGGCTCCTTGCTTTGGCAAGCTCTGAGCGCGCCGTCGCGTCGTCTCCAAGCTTGTGGAAGGACATGGCCAGTATGGCCCGATCATGGGCCGTGGGGATGGCGATATACGCGGAGGTGTCAAGGCTGCGCCGGGACCAGTCCACAGCTTGGTCGTAATTGCCGCGTCTGTATTCCAAGAGGCCTAGCACCATGAGATTCCATGAGGCAGCCGTGGAAGTTCCCGCTTTGATCGGCCCGGCGCTGGACAGGGCGCGGCCCAACACTTGAACAAAAGGCTCCAGGCTGGCAATAAGAGCGTCGCCGTCCGGCATGAGCAGGCCTGTTTTCATGGCATATTGAGCCGTCATTTCGTTAGTTGTGCCTTTAAACCGGTTGAGGGCCGCGTCGCGCAGGCGCACGAAGCTGTTTTCGTCGCCCAGTTTGAGCAAAGCCAGGGTTTCGTGGTAATAATCTTCTGAAGAACGCGTGTCGTCCGGTTGCTGGAACTGCAAAACATCCTCAAAGCGGCTGCGCGCCTCTTCCCATTCACCGCGTATGGCGTGCCACTCGCCAAGCGCTCGAAAAAGAGGATTGTAAGACCCGTTGGAATACCTGGAATCATTGTCGGACGCGGACCCCGAACCCAGAGTGTGATCGCTCTCCGCAAGCAACTTATTGCACTCGCGCATCAGAAGATCCGCAATCATCCACTCGCACCAGGAACCTTCAAGCTCTTCGGGCGCCCCTGGGAACAACGCGGAGGGGGCGCTTTCGAATTCAAGGCCTTGCCGCGACTTGGCCTGGATCATCTCATACGCCACAGTCCAATCCACCACCGCGGTCTGGTAATTGCTCGACCGCCAGTTTGACAGAGCCTTAATCAAGGAAACAGTCGCGATTGCCGCGGCGTCGGCGTTATACGCCGGGTAACTCGCGCAGTGATAGCCCCACATCAGGGCTTTGGAAAAATGCCCCTCCCGATACTCCAGCAGGGCCAGTACCTCCGACCATTGTGCGGCATGAGGCGGGTTTGGGCGCATCTCTTTGTCGTTGGGAAATCTCTTCTCGACCGCTTCCTCCCCGACGGTGAATAGCTGCAGCATATTCGGATCCGGCGGCAGCAGCAGAGCGGCCTTGAAGGCGCAGTAATCGGAGGCGAGATTGGTCAAACCGATATTGGCCACTTCGGATCGTCGGAATTCCCCGTAGCCCGGCCGGTTTCCCAACTTGAGGAAGGCGACAGCCAATTTCAATTGATCCTCGGAAACCAAGTCTGGAGGATCAAGCCGGTTCACCTTGACGACTGATTCGAGCCGGGCGACCGCTTCGGGCCACCGGCCATTGGCGGCGTGCCGGTCACCCAGGGCGCGCAATTCGGAGGAAACCTCGACCGAAGGCTTGTCGAGCGGAAGACCTGGCACAAGCTTGTCGGCGTCGTCAAAACGGCCTTGGGTCACCAAGGAGGCGACATGAGACGCCTGTTCTCGCAATTCAGCCTCTGTCCTCAGCCGTGCCTCAGCACTGCGGGCCTCGCGCTCTTTAAAGAACATCCGGGTCGAAATGATCGTGCCCAAGAGCAAAGCCGCGACCGCCGCTGCTCCGGACAGGAACACAACGCGGTTTCTGCGCACGAGCTTTTGCAGCCGATACAACTGGCTGGGTGGACGCGCCAAGACGGGTTCTTGAAGAAGGTAGTGCTGGATATCCATCGCCAGGCCGTTGGCGGTCGCATAGCGGCGGGTTCGGTCCTTTTCGAGGCACTTCAACACAATCCAGTCCAAATCACCGTGGAGTTGAGACATGAGCCGGGGAGCCTCTATGCGCCGCATCCTTGCCGTCTTGGTTAATTCCTCATTGTTCAGCGTTTGGAGTTTTGCCGACGGGCTTAACGGCTCGCGCTCACACACCGTGCGTCGCAGCTCTTCCACCCCTGATTTTAACAAGTCCGCGGTGTCAAAGGGGGTGCGACCCGTCAAAAGTTCGTAAAGCAATACCCCGAGGGAGTAAATGTCGCTGCGGGTGTCCAGGCCCAACTCGCTCAACTCCATCTGCTCGGGACTCATGTAAGCGGGGGTGCCCATCAATTGGGCGTACGAGGTGAAGAGCGTCTTGTCGGTCAGGCGTTGCTCGGTGGCCTTGGCAATCCCGAAATCAATCACTTTGGGAATCGGGACTCCATCCCGCATCGTGACCATGATATTCGAGGGCTTGAGGTCTCGATGGATAACTCCCTTTTGATGGGCGTGCTGGACCGCGTTACAAACCGGAATGAACAACTCCAGCCGCTCTCGCATGACGAGGCGGTTCTGGTCGCAGTAATCGGTGATCTTGACTCCGTACACCAATTCCATGACAAAGTAGGGGCGGCCGGTTTCGGTGGCTCCGGCATCCAAAACCCGGGCGATGTTCGGATGATCCATCAGGGCGAGCGCCTGGCGTTCGGCCTCGAACCGGGCGATGACGCTTTTTGTATCCATCCCCAGCTTGATAATCTTCAGGGCGACTCGGCGGCGAATCGGTTGTTCCTGCTCCGCCATATAGACCACCCCGCAACCCCCTTCCCCAATCCTCTGAAGCAACTTGTAAGGCCCGATGCGGTCGCTTTCGTGCGGCCCGGCCTCGAGCGCCGATTCGGCCGCCAAGAGGATTTGGGCAGGATCAGCATCGGCCGCTGCCGCCTCCAATGCGGGGCGACACTCAGTAAAGAAATCGCCGGCGCTTTGCGTCAGGCCCAACAGTTTATCAACCTGTTCACGCAAGGCCTTGTCGGCGCCGCAAGCCTGGTCGAGGAACTGGCGGCGTTGCTCCGGGCCAGTGATTTCCAGCGCCTGGCAGTACACCGCCTTTTCGCGTTGGGATTGGGTACTCATTTGTCCATTTACCTCTTATGCGACAAACGCGGCCCACTTTCGCCAAAATGTTGCATAATTCTCGGCGTTCATATTTGCTGGCTTATGTAGCGAAACAGCCAGGCCCTGGCATAGGCCCACTGCCGGTCCAGCGTGCGGGGCGCAAGTCCCAGAGTCTCAGCGATTTCCTCATTGCTCAAGCCCCCGAAGAATTTCAGCACGACAATGCGCTCCAGTTCGGGGTCCTCTACTTTGAGGCGCGCCAGGGCTTCGTCAACCAGCAAAACCTTGTCGTCGGGCGTCGTCTGAGCCAGTTCAAGGTCCTCGATGTTCAGCCGCGCCTGACCGCCGCCATGCTTGAGCCGGGATTTGTGGCGCGCCCGCTCGATCAAGATGCGGCGCATCGCCTCGGCGGCTGCGCCAAAAAAATGAGCGCGGTTTTGCCAGGTTCGGTCTCCGTCGGACACCAGCCGCAACCAGGCCTCATGCACCAACGCCGTCGGTTGAAGCGTTTGGCCGGACATCTCATGCGCCATTCGCGCGGCCGCCAACCGCCTCAATTCCGCATAGACCAGCGGAAGCAGCTTTTCGGCCGCGCCTTCCTCGCTGCGACCAATCGCATGCAGAACCTGCGTAATTTCGGCAGTCTCAGCCATAGCTCCCACGTTATACACCGGCATAAGCTGCAATCCAAAATAAAAGCCCGGCGTGGAGCGGGGTGGGGGGGGTGAGACAAAGCTCTTCAAGCGGTGTAAGGCGCGAACGACTTTGGCGAACATTGGCTGGTTCCGGCGCATTATGGGAGGAATGGACACATGCTCTCCAATTCTTGAAGTAAACAGCCTGTTGTTCGGAGACCAGCCGGCTGCATGGCAGTTGGCCGAAATAGAAAAACGCAACCCGCCGGCACGCCCAACCCACGACACGCTTGCGCGGGACTTCACCGGAATTGAACCGCACCTTGATCCCCGACTGGAACTGCAGAATACGTGTCAGCAGGAGGCGGTGGTGGAGGCCAAGGCCTTCGGCGATTTGGTCGGCCAGAGTTCTGGTCTGCGACACCTGGTCAGCCAAATTGACGTGGTGGCCCCTACGGAAGCTTCAGTGCTCATCCTCGGCGAGACCGGAACCGGCAAGGAATTGGTGGCCCATGAAATCCATCGCCGCAGCGCTCGCAAAGAGAGTCCTTTGGTTCGAGTCAATTGCGCCTCCATTCCAAGAGAACTGTTTGAAAGCGAATTCTTTGGCCACGTCAGAGGGTCTTTCACCGGAGCCGTGAGAGATCGGGCCGGGCGCTTTGAAACGGCCGAGGGCGGAACCATTTTCCTGGATGAGGTGGGGGAGATTCCGTTGGATATTCAAAACAAGCTGCTGCGCATCCTTCAAGAGAAGCGGTACGAACGAGTGGGCGACGACCGGACGCGACGCGCCAATGTGCGCATTGTGGCCGCGACCAACCGGGATTTGAAGAAAGCAGTAGCCGCGGGCCGTTTCCGCGAGGATCTTTATTACCGGCTGAACGTGTTTCCGATCCAAGTTCCGCCGCTCCGGGAGCGAGTGGATGACATCCCGTTGTTGGCGAAACATTTTGTCGATCTCTCGGCCAAGGAAATGAAGTGCGCCAAGCCCCGGCTGACGAGGGCTGCGGTCACACAACTCCAGAGTTACGATTGGCCGGGCAATGTGCGGGAATTGCGCAATGTGGTCGAGCGCTCCGTGATTCTGGCCCGCGGCGGGGCTTTGGAATTTGACCTGCCTTTCACCGGCCAGGCGGCGCCAGCGGCTCAAGCGGTTCCTCGGAGCGATTCGCCGGTGGGCAGCGTGGCGCAACCCAAATTCCTCACCGAGGTCGAGCTGGAACGCTTCGAACGTGACAACCTCGCGCTGGCCTTGGAAGCGGCCAACTGGAAAATCAGCGGACCCGAGAGCGCGTCGGAGCTTCTGGGCGTCAAGCCCACGACTTTGCTTTCAAGGATGAGCAAGTGGGGTCTGAAGAAACCCGAACCCAACCTGGCCTGAATTGCCTACTCATTCAGCCCCCAATGCAGGTATGCCGCCGAGGCGAAGCGCTCCAACTCCCGAACGGGCATAGGAACATGCCGCGGCTCTTGCAGGGTCGCTGGAGTTGATTCCAGATAGTCCGGCGCGGACCTGTCCGGCTCCGGCTCAATCACTTCGGGAGAAAGATCATCGAGGGACTTAAGAGCTCCTGTTCGTTTCATAAATGACGGCCAATTGAACTGTGTCACGTCTTTGATTGGATTCGCTTTTTGTTTACTTCGATTTCTCCAGGGCGGCCACCTTGCCGAGTCGCCGCAGGTGTCTTTCAGCCTGGCTAAACTCCGCCGCTAGAAAGGTCTGAACCAAGTCCCACGCGACCGCTGGGCCGACAGTCCGGCCGCCCATGCACAGGATGTTCATGTGGTCGTCTTCCACCCCTTGCCGGGCGGAAAAGTGGTCGTGGATTAGGGATGCACGGATGCCTGGGAACTTGTTAGCGCACACGGAAGCCCCCACGCCGCTGCCGCAAATGGCGATGCCGCGCGTTACCTGGCCGGAAGCAACGGCGTTGGCGAGCGAGGTCACATAGTCCGGATAATCGTCGTCGGGTGTAAGTTTGTGGGCCCCGAAATCAACCACTTCGTGGCCCGCGCCATGGAGTTGGGCAACCAACTCTTCTTTTAGACCAAAGCCTCCGTGGTCAGTGGCAATTCCAACTTTCATAATCTAAGCCGCCCGCTTGAGCGCGTCGGTCTTGGAGGCAATCACGTCGAGCAATTCCTCCCAGGACTTCACGAAGGCCTTGGCGCCTTCGAACTGAAGCTGAGTTGCCAAGGCGCCCAACTTGACGCCAGCCTCGCTGAACCGCGCCAACACGGTCTCCCAATCGCCTCCATCGGCAGACATGATTGAGCTGAGTTCGCCGTGATCGGCCAGGGCCAGCAACGTGGCTTCCGGCATGGTGTTGACAGTGAACGGGGCCGCCAGCGCTTTGATATAGAGCACGTCGGAGGCTTTAGGGTCCTTGGTCCCGGTGCTGGCCCACAGCAAGCGTTGCGGCCGGGCGCCGGCGTTAAATGCGCTCTGCCAGCGAGGCGAGCCCAGAAGCTCCCGGTAGGCTTTGTAAATGCGGTTGGCCATTGCGATCCCGAGCTGGTTGAGTAATTCCGTGGGGACTTTGCCGGCCACCGCGCCATCCCAACGGCTGACGAATACCGATGCGACCGAACCGACGTCCGGCTTGAGTCCCGCCGCGATACGCCGCTCAATGCCGCGCATGAAGGCGTCTGCCGCCGCCAGGTATTGCTCGCGCGAAAACAGGAGCGTTACGTTTACGGGTATGCCGGCGAAGATCGCTTCTTCAATGGCAGGCAAGCTCTCTTTTGTGCCGGGGATCTTGATGAACACGTTGGGCCGTGCTGCGCGGGCGCGCAATTCCTTGGCGGCGGCCAGTGTGCTGGCGGCGTCGTAGGCCAGGACCGGTGACACTTCCAGGGAAACCCATCCATCCATGCCGTTGGTCTGGTCGAATGTTGGGCGGAAAAGATCCGCTGCCCGGCTGATGTCCTGGAGCGCCAGCTCGAAAAACAGCGGTTCAGCGGATTTCCCTTGGGCGAGCCGCCCCTCAATCGCCGTATCGTAGGCCCTGCTGTTCTTGATGGCGTGGTCGAAAATCGTCGGGTTGGAGGTCAGACCGGTGACGGAGAGATCCTCAATGTAGCGCTTGAGCGTCCCCGTGTTGAGCAGGTCACGGGTGATGTTGTCGAGCCAGAGACTCTGGCCGAGGTTGTGGAGTAATTTGGTCGTTTTCATTTTTGTTTTTGTTCATGACACTGGGCACGGTTGCACCTTCCAGATTTCGGTTGCGTATTGGGCGATGGTGCGGTCGCTGGAAAACTTCCCTGAACTGGCCACGTTCAAAATAGCCTTGCCGGCCCACGCGTTGGGTTCGCCGTGCAATCCCACCAGGCGCTGATCGGCCTCGATGTAGGATTTCAAGTCGGCCAGATGCATGTAGTAGTCACCGTGGGCCAGGAGCGAGTCCAGGATGGGGGAGAAAATGCCCTGTTCTTTTGGGCTGAAATGGTTCGACGAGATCAAATCCAAGGCCAGCCGTGTTTCCGGTTCATTTTCGTAATGCCAGCGAGGATCGTACCAGCCGCGCGTATCAGCCACCTGCTCGGCCGTCAGGCCAAACAGGAAAAAGTTCTCCTCGCCGGCCTCCTGAACCATTTCGATGGTCGCCCCATCGCGTGTCCCAATCGTCAGGGCGCCATTCATCATGAATTTCATGTTGCTGGTGCCGCTGGCCTCGTAACCGGCGGTTGAAATTTGATTTGAGACATCGCTGGCCGGGACGAGCCGCTCGGCCAAACTCACGCAGTACTCCGGCAAGAACACCACGTTGAGCCGGCCTCGCACCGCCGGGTCCGCGTCAATGACAGCGGCGAGGTTGTTGATGAACTTGATGATGAGCTTGGCCAGGTGATAAGCGGGCGCCGCCTTGCCGGCGAAGAAGAACGTGCGCGGAGGCAGTTCGAGCTTGGGATTCGCGCGCAGGCGGTTGTAGAGCACGACCACGCGCAGCGCGTTGAGCAATTGCCGCTTGTATTCGTGGATGCGCTTGATCTGGCAATCGAAGATGGTGTCCGGATCAACGGCCTGCCCGGTGGTTGTCTTCAGCCAGGCGGCGAATTTCTCTTTGGCCTGGCGTTTGGCGTTACGGAAAGACTCTTGAAATCCCGAATCGGCGGCCAAGGGTTTGAGCCGGCGCAACTCATCGAGATCGACAATCCAGCGGTCTCCGATGGCCTCTGTTATGACATGCGCGAGCGGCGGGTTGGCCAGCAGCAACCAACGGCGGGGCGTGACCCCGTTGGTCTTGTTGTTGAAGCGTTCAGGAAACATTTCGGCCAAATCCTTTACCGTGACCGTTCGCAGCAAGCCCGAATGAATTGCCGCAACGCCGTTGGTGCTGTGGGAGCCGACAATGGCGAGATTGGCCATGCGGACTTTCTGAAATGGCCCTTCTTCGATCAGGCTGACGTTTGCCACCCTCGTTTCGTCCCCAGGGTAGCGCAATCGAACGTCATCCAGGAGCCGGCGGTTGATCTCGAAAATAATCTCCAAATGGCGCGGCAGCATGTCCCGAAACCACTGGACCGGCCATTTCTCGAGCGCTTCCGGAAGCAGGGTATGGTTGGTGTAAGCCAAGACTTTGGTGGTTAACGTCCAAGCCTGTTCCCAGCCGAGATGCGCCTCATCCAGCAGAATCCGCATTAACTCCGGCACCGCCATCGAGGGATGGGTGTCATTGAGTTGGATCGCCACCTTCTCCGGGAGTTGGTTCCAGTCATCGTTAGTCCGGCGGAAGCGCCGCACCAAGTCCCCCAGGGAACAGGCGACCAGGAAGTATTCCTGAATAAAGCGCAGACCCTGGCCGAAGCTGGTTGAATCGTCCGGATAAAGCACCCGTGTGAGCGATTCGGCAGCCAAACTTGCGGCGACGGCGCTGACGAAATCGCCATGGCTGAACGCTCGAAAGTCAAAGGAATCGGGGGTGGTTGCGGCCCAGAGACGGAGGGTGTTGATGGTCTTGCCGCCAAAGCCCACCACGGGCCTGTCGTAGGGCACACCGACTATCTTTGAAGGCCGGCCCGGAATGGGCAGCAAACTTCCGCCACGCACCTCAAAGGAGCAGTTCAGCGGCACTTCGATTCTCTCCAGAGGGCGCGGCACCTCCCACGGGTCTGGATTGCGCAACCAATTATCCGGCTGCTCCTGTTGCCAGCCGTCCTTGGTGTTCTGTTTGAAGATGCCGTATTCATAACGGAGACCGTAGCCCATCGCCGGGAGGGCCATCGTGGCCATGGAATCCAGAAAGCACGCCGCCAAACGCCCCAGCCCGCCGTTGCCCAGGCCGGCGTCCGGCTCCTGTTCAAGGAGTTTCATTGGGTCGGCATGCCCCTGGATGGACGCCCGTCTGACGATCGGGTCAAGCAGAAGATTGGTGATATTATTGGCGAGTGAACGCCCGATCAGGTACTCCATCGAGAGATAGTAAACGCGCTTGGGGTTTCTCCGGGCGTAGTGCTCTTTGGTGCGAACCCAGCGTTGTGACAACAGGTCGCGCACGGAGCGCGCCAGCGCCTCGAAGCGTTCGCGAGACCCTGCGGCTTCGAGTGCAATCACATTGTCAAAAACAAGATGGCGCTCATAGGAAGCGTTGGCGGAGCCTGAGAATTGAACCGGGCCACAGGCGTACTGCTCCAGGATTTCCGCCTCCGCCGTTCGGTCGGCCCCGTTGTCAAACGGGCGGACCTCGCCCGGCGAACGCGGCGCTTTTGCCTGTGAGCGTTTAGGTTTGAACCGTGGTTCATGGGTCTGACCTGTTGGAGAGATCGGTTTCAGTTTCGAGTTATCCATATTTTTCTTCTTCAGTTTGTCTTCAATGTGTTTGGATTCTTGTGGTCATTACGCCTGAGCGGTCTCGCCGTGGCGCGCCAAATACATGACGGGAAGGGTGTCGCTCATGGCGGGGGAGGTTGGCGGTTGGCCGGCCAAGTCCAACCATCCATCTCCGGCTTGTCTATTCCGTACTCGTAGGCGTAGGTCTGGCACTCGAGTTGCATGACGCGCAATTTCTCCTTGGCATGAGCGCCGCAGGCGCGCAGGGCCGGCACGCGATCAATCACGTCCATCGCGATGGTGAACCGGTCAATCTGGTTCCGAATCGCCAGGTCCAGCGGCGTATTGATGTTGCCCTTTTCTTTATACCCGCGGACGTGCAGGTTTTTGTGGTTCGCGCGGCGATAGGTCAACCGATGAATGAGCCACGGGTAGCCGTGGAAGTTGAAGATGATCGGTTTGTCCTCCGTGAACAACGTGTCGAAGTCCCGGTCGGTCAGCCCATGTGGATGCTCGCTTGAGGGCGTCAACCGGAACAAATCCACCACGTTGACAAACCGGATTTTGAGATTGGGGAAATTCTCGCGCAACATAACGACAGCGGCGAGTGATTCCTTGGTGGGAATGTCTCCAGCCGATGCGATAACCACATCCGGCTCCACCCCCTGATCGTTGCTCGCCTGAGGAAAGATGCCAAGCCCCTTGGTGCAGTGCGCGATGGCCTGGTCCAAGGTCATGTATTGGAGATGCTTCTGTTTGTCCGAAACGATGACGTTGATGTAGTTGGTGCTTTTGAGGCAGTGATCCGCGACGCACAGGAGCGTGTTGGCGTCGGGCGGCAGATAGATGCGGCAGACATCTGGACTCTTGTTCACCACCAGATCGAGGAAGCCCGGATCCTGATGGGTGAAGCCGTTGTGGTCCTGGCGCCACACCGTCGAGGTAATCAGCAGGTTGAGCGAGGAGATCGGCGCCCGCCAGGACAACCCGCGGCAGCTTTCCAACCATTTGGCGTGCTGGTTGAACATCGAGTCAATCACATGGACGAACGACTCGTAAGTGGAGAAAAATCCGTGGCGTCCCGTGAGCAGATAACCCTCGAGCCAGCCTTCAAGGGTGTGCTCCGAAAGCAGTTCCATCACACGGCCGTCGGGCGCCATTTCCCCGCCGTCGGCATCTTCGGGAAGGTAGTCGGCCAGCCACAGTTTCTTGCTGGCTTCATAAATGGCATCCAGCTTGTTGGAAGCGGTTTCGTCGGGACCGAAGACGCGGAAGCTCTGCATGTTGTTGCGCATGATGTCCCGCAGGAAGCGTCCCAGGGGGCGCGTGTTCTCAGCGGTGGTCTGGCCCGGCGCGTCCACCTTGACCGCATAGTCCCGAAAATCGGGGAGACGGAGGGGCTTGCGGAGCAACCCGCCGTTGGCATGAGGATTGGCGCTCATGCGCCGGTCGCCTTCGGGCGCGAGGGCCTTGAGTTCCGGGATTAGCTTTCCGGTTTTATCGAACAGTTCCTCGGGCCGGTAACCGCGCAGCCAAGCCTCCAACTGCTTCAAATGGGCCGGGTTTTCCCGCACACCTGCCAGAGGCACCTGGTGCGCGCGCCAAAAGCCTTCCACTTTATGACCATCCACTTCTTTAGGGCCTGTCCAGCCCTTGGGACTGCGCAGAACGATCATGGGCCACCGGGCGCGGGTTGCTTTGCCGCTGGCGCGGGCATCTTGCTGAATGCGCCGGATTTCGAGCACACAGTTCTCGAGGGTCGCGGCCATCTTCTGGTGCATGTCTGCCGGGTTGCTGCCCTCCACGAAGTAAGGCGTCCAGCCATAGCCCACAAACAAGGATTCCAGTTCATCGTGCGAAATGCGGGAGAGCACGGTGGGATTGTTGATCTTATAGCCGTTGAGCTGCAGGATCGGCAGCACCGCCCCATCCCGGATCGGGTTCAGGAACTTGTCGGAATGCCACGCGGCGGCCAGTGGGCCGGTTTCGGATTCCCCATCTCCCACGACGACGGCCACCAGCAAGTCGGGATTATCGTAGGCCGCGCCAAAGGCATGTGAAACGCTGTAGCCCAACTCGCCACCCTCATGAATGGAGCCGGGTGTTTCCGGTGTGCAGTGGCTGCCGATCCCGCCGGGGAAGGAAAATTCCTTGAAGAACTCGCGCATTCCTGCTTCGTCCTCGCCCTTGTTGGGATAAACCTCCGAATAGGCGCCCTCGAGGTAGCTCGGCGCCAAGACGCCCGGCGCGCCGTGCCCTGGGCCGGCCAGGAAGATTGTGTTCAGATCATATTTTTTGATCAGCCGGTTGATGTGGACATAAATAAAACTTAAACCCGGACTAGTGCCCCAATGCCCTAGTAATCGCTGTTTGATATGGTCAACCGTAAGCGGTTCGCGCAGCAGCGGATTGGCCCGCAAATAAATCATCCCGGCGGCAAGGTAATTGCACGCCCGCCAATAGGCGTTGATCTTGTTGAGTTCATCATTGGACAATGCGGGTGGCGGCGCCGGGCGTGCCTCGTCGCGCCGGGTTCTCTTTTGATCATCGATTACTGTTGCGGTTTCACTCATATTGATACTTCCTTGTTAAACGGTTTCAGTTGTTAGTTCTAATTCCCTGGGTGGAGACTTCCATCGCGCATCCGAACGAATCACTTGCCGAGTCTCTCGCAGGATGGTCAAATCCTCCCTGCATGAAATGACCAGAATCCGCGCCGGAGAATCAACCTGGGCGACATCAGCGTCCGGCTTGCAGTGGGAGTTGGCGGCGCAATCGAGTCTTAGTCCAAGATGCCCGAGGTTCTCGCAGACCAACTCCCGGATTTGAGCCGAATTCTCACCCACGCCCGCGGTAAAGGCCAAAGCATCAACACCGCCAAGGACCGCCGCCATGCCTCCTATGGTTTGAACCAGCCGGTGGACATAGACTTCCAACGCCAGGCCGGCCGCATGATGGTCAGGAGCCTTCTTCAAAATTTCGCGCATGTCCGAAGAGATCCCGGAAAGGCCGAGCAGGCCGGATTCGTAGTTCAAAACATGCAGGAGCTGTTCAACTGTCAGCCCTTTGTGTTGCATGAGATAAAGGAGCGCGCCTGGATCGACACTTCCGCTGCGAGTGCCCATGACGACCCCTTCAAGCGGGGTGAAGCCCATGGACGTATCGACGCAAACGCCGTTGCGGACCGCTGAGACGGACGCGCCATTGCCCAGATGAGCAATCACAATCCGAGCGCTCCTGTGACGCAGCATCGCAGCTGCGCGATTGGAGCAATAAGCGTGGCTCAAACCGTGAAAGCCGTAACGATGGATTCCCCACTCAGTTGTCCAAGTCCGGGGTATGGCGTAGGTCCGCGCCGCGGCAGGCAAAGTGGCGTGAAAGGCCGTGTCGAACACCGCTACCTGAGGTACTGAGGGCAAGACTCTTCCAATGGCGCGTATCCCCTCAAGCCCGGCCAGGTTATGCAGCGGCGCCAGTTCACAGAGATCATGGATTGCGTCTTGAACCTCACCGGTAATCCGCACGGCTGTGGTGAACCGCGTTCCCCCATGCACGATCCTGTGCCCAACCGCCGCAGGTCCGTCATCGCGCAGCAAGGGCGCGAGGGGGCCAGTGCGGAGGTCTGAAAGGATTCGCGAGAAGGCCTCGCCATGGTTTTGCAGATGCAATTCCTCCCGTATCTCCGATTGGCCGGGATAGTGGAGCCTGAGCTGCGTTGGTTGGGTCGTCCAATCAATGCTGCCGTCGGCCAGAAGCAGCTCCTGGTCCGCCTCGAACAGGCTGAACTTGAGACTGCTGGATCCGGAGTTGCAAACGCCGATTTTCATAGATCGTTTTCAGGAAGCGAGGTCATTGGCGTTATGAGGTGCCTCTTTTGAAGGATGCGAGCCTCTCTAAGAGGGTGTTAGGGAATTCGATGAGATTTACGCACAAAAGTACTGATTTTCATTTTTTCCAAGAAATGGCAATTTGCATTCAATTCTCCAAATCCAGCGCCAACTGGATGGGAGTCAGCTCGAAC
>Ga0224555_1000299_pt1 | contig 75399 bp, 69 predicted proteins | sample 714S23034metaG_FD_180687 | JGI IMG/M metagenome (GOLD analysis project Ga0224555, IMG submission 180687) | Peat soil microbial communities from Stordalen Mire, Sweden - 717 S2 30-34 | ecosystem: Environmental > Terrestrial > Soil > Wetlands > Peat | place: Sweden: Norrbotten County, Stordalen... | reverse complement strand
GGCCAACCTGACTTGTTCGGATCGGGCTTGTATATCTGTGAAAAAGTCAGGTTGGCCGTTTTCAGATCCTGCTGAATGCTCCCCACTGTATTGTCGGTCTCGGCGCTGACTGCTTCGGAAACCACCACCTGCAAGATCAGGTGAGCACCGCCGCGCAGGTCCAGGCCAAGGTGAATGCGCTTGGTCATGGACTCCAACAGCGCTTTGCCGGTGATGCCCGAGGGCACTCCGAGGATGCCGTAGATGCAAACCACCAGGACAGCAACAATCAGGATTATTTTGTTATTGAGATTCTTCTTCATCGTCCCGTTTCTCTACTCAAAATTCCAAAAACAGCTATTAGCCGTTAGCTCTTAGCTTCTAGCTCCTTAGCGGTAAACTGAATGCCCGTTCTCCCATAAAAAAGCTAATAGCTAAAAGCTAAGAGCTGACGGCTATGATCCCGAACTCCCGTCCTGCGTGGTTACCGATGCAATCGCGTTCTTGGCCACTTCCAGCTTGATGTTGTCCGGCGCCACGCGGATGATAATCACATCGTCCTTGATGGAGAGGATGATGCCGCGAATGCCTCCAGAGGTGGTCACCCGGTCGCCCGCCTTGATCGAGCTCAGCATCTCCTGCCACTGCTTTTGCCGCTTCTGCTGCGGACGGATCATTACCAAGTACAAAACCGGGATCAACAATAAAGGCAAAAGCATGGGAAGACTGCTTCCACCCGCTCCGGGAGCTGCACCCGCCCATAATGCGAAACTTGTCGCCACGCTCATCCCCACAATCGTCCTTCGCCCGTCTCGTCCCGTTCGCTGCGGCTAACCGCCGTTCAGGGCACAGGCACCCCCGGCCACTAGCCGAAAGTCCTAAAAAGTTTGTCTCCGGGAATTGACTTAGCCTGATCCGGGCCGTTGGTCTTATCCGGCCCAGGCGCTGGAAGGAAGGCCCTGACGCGGCTCAACGCGGAACTCAAAACCCGTCCCGCAGACTCATACCTGCCAGTAACCCAACTGCCGTCTGTTTCCTGTTCGACACAGCTTTCTTAAGGAGCGCCAAATCCGCAAGCAGCACAATTCCGCCTCTTACCGTACTGGCCAAACTCCAAAAAGAATGCCTAATAGATAAGATACGCGCAGACGGGGGTGTGTCAAGGCGGGAGCAGTGGACAGTGGACAGTGAACAGTGGTCAGTTCGAGCCCCAAATCAACCACAAAGGCTGAAATCTGCCGATTGTGGGCAATGGAAATCTTGCCACGAGCACTGAGGACTGACTACTGACCACTGTCCACTGATCACTGTTTCGGCGTCTCCGGCTCATCGCCCGAGTCCTCCACCAGCACTGCCGAGCCGGGAATAATATCGAAGCTCACCGCATCCTTTCCGGCGGGATGAAAGCTAATTCGGAGCGGCTCCCTCTGCCAATCCGGCGGACCGCAGACCGGGTTGGGATGGTTTTCCGGGTCGAAGGCAGCCAGTTTTTTTGCCAGCAGAGGCTTGCGCGCCGCTATCTGAGCCACCACCGCGTAGAGGCTCTTTCCGCTGGCGGTCACGCCGCAATAAGCCCCATAGTCCCGGAACCAGCTCACATGGCTCACGCCGGGATCGTAGTCCGGCAGCTTGAGGGGACTGATGCGGCCGGTTACCCGGTCCACCAGCAGCCACGGACCCCGCTGCCAAACCCAGTGGCCCTGCCTGTCGCCCGGCGCCGGTTTATCTCCCGGCAACGCGTCGTTGACCTTGATGACTCGCCGCACCACAAAGCTGCGGTCGGTCACGTCGTGGGCGTCGCCTGAGGTCCACTCCTTCAGAACGCCGTCCACCAGCAGCGCGCGAATCTTGAGATCCTTATCGTCTACTGCTGCACCCGCCGGGTCGCCGGTCTTCGAATAGGGAACCTTCTTGGCCGCTCCCAGAACCACTGTGTGCGTCCTACGCGGAGCCGCACACATTATTAGATTGAGAGAATACAACATTATTAGAAGCAACAATATAGCTCTGAAATGCGCTCGATTCCCCATGACGTAATTCCCCTTACAAACATCTAAACAACTAAGTACTGAGTCAAGGCTGTACATCTTGTCACACGTGTCAGTATGAAGATTGCTTCACTGATGGTTTGAATCGACTCTGGAATGACCGGCGGTGGCTGGATCGGAAGATTCCTGAGGCTTGACGCCAGGCGAATCGTTCGAGACTGTTACGCTCGGAATTGGATGCACAACCAATATCGGTTTGTCTGCGAAACGATGAGTACTCAGCACGGTCCAAACTGGTGCTATTTTCGATACTGTCGCGCTGGCCTCTGATGCAATCCACCCTGCCAGACTCAGCACAAGTACTGTGAGTGCAGCGATGTCGATGATCATGGCGTGCGTAGACCTTTTGGGGCGCAACGGAGCAGGCTCGATGAAATATACGACTGTTCTGTCAGCCTCTTTCGACTCTTTGCGGATTACGGGGCCAGGAACGTTATCTACCTCTTTCTGGTTCTCGTAGAACCTACATGCGGGTGCGTCCCGGCGGAGCCAGCCAATTGGGTTTGGCCCGACCTTAGTGTCCTCGCTTGAGCAGAAGAACTCACTTGCCTCATTCGGAATTGATATCGTGAGGAAATGTTTGCATGTCCGGCACTGGAGCTCATTCTGTTGTCTCGACTCAGCCATGGTGAACTCCTTTCTGATTCAGTTATCGCGCAGAAAGAAACCGAGTCACAAGATGTCGACCATGCAGGTCTGATAAAAGAAATAAAATTTCGGTGTGTTTTCGTTAGATATGGCAAAGAATGTTCTGCGGCTAAAGAAATCGCCGGACACGACGAAAATCGCCTACGAATTTGCGATAAATGGCGAACCACCAGAATCGTTTCAGAGGGTTCCCGTCAGATAGGACCGCTGTTCAAGGCATGTGGCTGTCTTTTCTATCCCGCCGCACATTCTCAAACCCTCCGTTACAAAATCCAGCATTGCATCGTTCGTGGTCGCTCGCACTATTACCGTCAAGTCAGCGGGCCCGCCAAGGAGAATTAGAATGTCCTCGATCAATATGTTTGATTTGAACTCTGCTCGTTTGGCAACCTTATTTATTAAGTAAAGAGCCATCTCCCGTTGATTCTCGATTTTGGTCTCATCTTGGGGCATTCCTCCCATCTTTCCCTTGAGCTGTCGCTGGTCAATCCAGATGTCTACGCGATATCGCTCTGGAAAACCGAGTGTTGACAAATCCACACGAGGATTAACCTTAATCCATCCCCTCTGAATCATGGCTTCCCGAGCATATCTAACCTGTGACTCATTGATACCTATCTCATTTGCGATAGGAATATCTTTCTTTCTTGGATCGCGATAAAGGTGCCAAAGGATCTCGAGTTCACGGGCGTTCGGCATTTCTTTTCGTTTCACTTGCGAGTGGTCTTGCTCCATCACAGCTCTCCTCAACTTTGCTGGTTTTTGGGGATATAAGCATTATGAGATAAGTTTACAGCTATTAAGCAATTCTGCAAGGAGGAAAAGAGCTATTGCTGAGATCATCGTGCTAGTGAATTTAACCGCATGTCTTCTATAAACCCGCTGCTTCTACCGCCCGCGCCACGCGCAAGGCCGTTCCTTCGCTCAGATGCGCGGCTAAGACCTGCATCCCCACCGGCATACCAGACTTCGTAACTCCACAAGGCACCGTAACTCCGCAAATCCCCGCCAAACTCGCTGTCACGGTATAAATGTCGGCGAGATACATCGCCAGCGGATCGCCGATCTTCTCGCCCAACTTATAGGCCGGCGTCGGCGCGGTCGGAGTCACAATCGCATCCACCTCGGCAAAGGCGCGCAGATACTCCTCGGCCAGCAGCCGCCGCACCTGTTGCGCCTTCAGGTAGTAGGCATCGTAGTAGCCCGCGCTGAGCGCGTAGGTTCCCAGCAGAATGCGCCGCTTGACCTCGGCACCGAAGCCCTCGTCGCGTGAGTGCGAGTACATGGCCGACAGATTCTCCGGCGCTGCCGAGCGATAGCCATAGCGCACGCCGTCAAAGCGGGCCAGGTTGGCGCTGGCCTCCGCCGTTGCAATCAGGTAGTAGACCGGGACGGCGTATTTGGTATGCGGCAGAGAGACCGGCTTGACGATGCAGCCGGCCGTCTTCAGCGCGGCAATGCCCGCTTCAATCGCCGTCCGCACCTCCGGATCGAGCCCTTCGGCAAAATACTCGGCTGGCACTCCGATGCGCAAACCTTCTACGGGTTTGTCGCTCTCAGCCGCATAATCCGGCACCGGGGCTGGGGAGCTGGTCGCATCTTTCGGATCGTGCCCCGCAATCACGCCCAGCAGCGTGGCGGCATCGCGCACATTGGCGGCAAACGGCCCCACGCGGTCCAGCGAAGAGGCAAAGGCGATGAGCCCGTAGCGCGAAACCCTCCCATAAGTAGGCAGCACTCCAACCACCCCGCAAAAACTCGCCGGCTGGCGAATCGACCCTCCGGTATCCGATCCCAGCGTGGCCACGGCCAGATTGGCCGCAACCGCCGCCGCCGACCCGCCCGAAGACCCGCCCGGAACCCGCTCCGTGTCTACAGGATTTCTTACCGGCCCGTAGGCCGAGTTCTCATTCGAGCCGCCCATGGCAAACTCGTCGCAGTTCAGCTTGCCAAGCAGCACCGCGCCCGCCGCCTCCAGCTTGGTAACCGCCGTCGCGTCGTAAGGTGGCCGATAGCCCTCAAGAATCTTCGATCCCGCCGTGGACGGAGCGCCCTGCATCACCAGCACATCCTTGATGCCCACCGGAATGCCCGCCAGCGGAGCCAACGGATCGCCCTTGGCAGCGAGCGCATCCACGCGAACGGCCTGTTCGAGAGCGCGTTCTTTGGTCAGGCTCAGATAAACATTCAGCCGCGGATTCTTCTTTTCGATCCGCTCATAGTAGCCGGCGGCAAGATCCGTAGCCTTGGTGCGGCCCGCGGCAATCTCCGCGCGCAACGCCGCCAGTGTTTGCGGCCTTTCTACGTAGTTTTCAGGTGCTTTGGCTTCACTGGGCAATCGGGCTTTCCTCTCTTTGGCCTCTATTTCGCGGCACTTTCCAGCCTCTTTGCGGCCTCTGTGCATCTGGCCGGGCATTACGTTCCTGTCTTGCTTACCGCTCAATCACCTTGGGCACCTTGAAGAAGACCCCATCGGTCTCCGGCGCCTGCGCCATCACAGCCTCCCGATCCAGTGAAGGTACGGGCAGATCGGCGCGCAGCACAACTGCGGCGGCATCGCCGAGCTCGCTTTGCAAGTCGCTCACTTGCGCCAGCGGAACCACGCCCGCCGTATCCAGTTCGTTAAGCTCCGCTACATAATCGAGAATGGCATTCAGATCGCGCAGCATAGCCGGAGTCTCCTCCGGTTTCAGCTCCAGATGAGCCAGTTCGGCCACTCGCTCCACATCTTCGACAGTAACTTTGGCGCTCATTCCCTGCCCTTCTCCATCTCCGGACTGGTCTCCATTTTCCTGCCGCTCCTGCAAAGGCCCGAAGATAGAGTATAGCTGCCACGGATTGCGCCCCGCCTGCGATGCCCGATCCTGAACCCTCCATCAATCCACAGTGAGAGTCAGCGGACCGGTAGGCGCGGCCAGAGCGTGGGTTACGCCGTTGGAAACTACGTTCACGACAATCGTATAAGTTCCTGTCGGGGTTAATCCCGAGCCGCCCGAACCACCCCCTCCTCCGCCACCACCACCTCCGCCTGCCTGCGAACTCACGCAACTGGAGATGCCCGCGGAAAAAATCGCCAGCAGCAATCCCATAAGCAAAAACTTCCGACGCCGCTTCCATGCTGAAGTCAGGGCCACTGGCAACAGGATCAGACCGCAGGCAAGCGGAAGCACGCGGCCTCCAGGCGGACCGGTGGTCAACGACGATGCAGTAGTAGAAGAAGCAGTGGAATGCCCCGTGGAAATCTCCACCGTCACGTATCCGGTGCCGCCGGCTGCAACAATTTCGCCATTCGGATCAAAGATGCAAAGTGCATTGGCCGGAAGCGTGCCGCATGTGTAGCTGAAAGTTCCTCCCGGCGAGCCGGTCAACGGGGCAATCGAAATCGTGTAGTAGGCGATCTGGCCGGCGGCCACGCTCTGTGTATTCGAGCCGGAGACCGCAACCGAGAAATCAAATCCAGCCCCCGACAGCGCGACTGACCCGCTAGCCGACGCCGTGCTGCTGCTAATGCTCAGCGAGCCGCTCTGCGCTCCCGCGATGGTGGGGGCAAAAACCACCCCAACCGTGCAACTCGCCCCCGGACCCAGCGTGGCTGTGCAGGTATTTGTGCCGCTCGCCGCTTGAAAACCCGCCGGAAAGGTCAGCGTCAGGCCGTCCATCGCGGTCGTCGTCCAGGGATTGGTGATGGTCACCGTGACGGGGTTGCTGACCGTATTGACTCCGGCCGTCCCAAAGCTGATCGGCGAAGGCGTTGCCTCGATCGATCCCGCGCCCCCCGCCATTCCGCTCAATGCAACTGTCGCTTGCGTCGCGAACGTAATCGAACTGATGGTAAGTACGCCCGTCGCGGTAGTGCCTGCCGCAAGATTGGCGGTAGGCGTAAAGATGACTCCAACCGTGCAGTTCGCTCCAGCGCCCAGATTGCCGGTGCAGGCGTTTGCGGTCAGGTTGAACTGCGTGTTGTTGATTGAAAGCGTAGGCGCGACTGTTGCCACGCCGGCCGAATTACTGATGGTTATCGTTTGCGGCGGGCTGGGCAGGCCGGGGCTTTGCGGAGAAAAGGTCAGTTGCGGCGGGCTGACGTTGAGTCCGGCAATCGCCTGGCCCGAACCGCTCAGCGGCACACTCACCGCCGTAGCGTTGGACGAGGAGATCGTCAGCGTAGCATCGCTTCCGCCCGACGCCATCGGCTTAAAACTCACCTGCACGGTGCAATTGCTCCCAGCCGCCAGAGTCGTCCCGCTGGCCGTCGGGCAGGTAGTCGTGCCGATGGTGAAGTAGCTGGCCGCGGAACCGGGAACCGTCGACCCGGGAATGGTGAAGCTCAGGTTGGCCATCGGCACTCCACCGGAGTTGGTGACCGTCAGCGTAAGCGAACTGGACACGCCCAGCGTTTGCGTGGCAAAGCTCAAGCCGGCCGCGGGGCTGAAGCTGATCTCCGGCGGCGCCAGACCTGTGCCCGTTAGAGTTACCTTCTGCACGCGCAGCGCATCCGTCACCGTCAGCGTCCCGGTCTGCGAGCCCAGTTGGGTGGCATTGGGAGCGAATTTCACGCTGATCGTGCAACTGGCGAGCGGATAGTTCGCCGCCAGTTGGCCGTTGCAATTGTCCGATTCCGTGAACGGGCCGCTCACCGTATTGACGATCCCCGTCAGAGGCAGGTCTCCGGTATTTGAAAGCGTAATCGTCTGCGCGGCCGAAGACTGCCCGGTCTCAATCCCGCCAAAGCTCAGCGAAGTGGCCGATAGATTGTCGGTCGCCGGAGCCCAGCCAAAACCGCTCAGCGCCACGGTCTGCGTTTTGGTCCCTTCGGTAAAGGTTAGCGTTCCCGTCGCCGCTCCCCGCTGCGTGGGCGCGAAGGCCAGCAGCAGTTGGCAATCTGCCCCGGCAGCCAGAGAAGTGGCGCACTTGTTGCTCGAGATCGTGAAGGGAGGAGTGATGGTAACGCTGGTGATGGAAACCGCAGCTGTGCCGCTGTTGCCGGCCTCCACCTGCTCTGTGCCGGAAGGCGGTCCACCCACTAGCACCGGCGGCAGCGAGGAGGTTTGTCCCGGAGCCGGGTCAAAGCTGATCGTGGACGGGGTCAGCGTAATCAAGCCCGCCGCGGTTCCTGTCCCGCTAAACTCGACGTAGGGCAGTTGCCCGCCGTAAACGTTGGCATAGATGGTCATCTGGCCCGTCAGTGTGCCCACCGTCGTAGGTGAAAACGTCACGGTGATGGTGCAATACCCGCCCACGGCCACAGTCGAACCCTGGCAGTTGTCCGTTTCGCTGAATTCTCCGCTTATGTCAATCGAGATTCCCGTCAGGGCCACGCTGCCCGTGTTTTCGAGCGTCACTGTCAGAAAACTGCTGGAGAAATCCGGTACCGGGGTAGTAAAGACCACCGGGTTAGGAGGGCTGGTGATGGCAGTAGTCAAACCCGTCTCCGAGGTCCACAGCGGAGTATCCCAAATCCCGCGTCCGTAGGTTCCCGCCGTCAGCACTGTCGTTGGAGCACCCAGCGGAGCGGCGCTGAGCTCGACCACCGGCGCCTCCGGAAGCCCGGTTCCAAATGCCGACCAGCAAACGGATGCCGGATTCGAGCAGCTCGCAATCAGCGTCGTAAAGTAAACCCCCAGATCTGTCGCCACGTAGACCGTAGTAGCGCTCTGCGGGTCCACCGTCACGCTATTGGCAGGAGCCCAGGGAAGATTCGCAGTCAAATTCAGCCAACTCGCACCCCCATTGGTCGAGCGGTAAATCGTATCCACCACCTCTGTAGGGCTTGAAAACCCCTCCACCGTCGCATAAACCGTCTGTCCGGTCGAGTCGTGCGGGTCAATAGAGAGGCTTGAAATATCGAACTCATAAACATTGATCGCGCTGGCAGCAACGGGTGCGGTCACCGGATTGTGGGTTAGATCCACCCATGCTGACCAGCCGGTGCCCGGAGTATAGGTCGAGCTGAAAACATGACCGGCCGCATTTCCGCCTCCATCCAGGTAGCCGTACATACCCACATAAACCACCTCGCCGCCGCCCGCAATCTGCATCGCCGCCAGCGACCGAATCAGCGAGTTGCCGCTACACGGACCGGCAGAGGCTTGCTGATCGAGGATGGGGCTGACGGCGTTCGTCGCGCTCCAGCCGACGCCGTTGGCCGGCCCCCGCCAAACCCGGCAGGTCCCGATCAGCAGTTGCGTAGGATCCACCGGGTCTACCATGAACGGCGCAGGCACGCCCATCGAGTACCCATCCCCGCCCACATCCGCGTCGGTAACCACCGGAGTTGTGCCAAACTCGGCCGGGGTGCAGGCATCCAGCTCCGAGCACAGGTAGATGGAAACGCCTTCCTGGTTGTTCACATACCAGTTCTCCGTATTGGTGGTGTCGATCGCCACCGGGCCGCCCTCGCCGCCCAGTATCTGCGGCCAGTCCACCGTCGGCCCACTGCTGCTCTTCACGCCCGCGGTCCCGTTCACTCCCAATCCGGCCATCATGGTGTAGGGAGTGTTGCCGGTCGCCGAGATGCTCGTCACCTCGGCCAGCGACCCCAGGCTCCCGTTCAAATTCTGAAAATGACTTGCGTCGCTCGCCGCGCACACCGATCCGGTCTCGCCCACCTGGTCCACCGAACGCCACAGCCCGCTGTCGTTGCCGATAAATATCTCCAGCGGATTCGAGGTATCCCACGCCAGGGCATGCTGGAATTCGCCCACCTGCGCCGCGCAGGCGGGTTGGGTTACGTTGGTGGCGTTGCGCCATGTGCAGCCCATGGCCAGGCTGCACTTCCACAGGTCGTTGGCCCCGGCAAACAGCAGCGTATCCTCGCCCTGCCCCAAGGCATACGGAACCGCCGCCAGCGCCAGATTGTAATCGCCGTTCAAAATTGTGGTCGACCCGTCGCTGGTGCTGGCGTCGAGAGACGCCGTGCTCCATTGCTTGGCAAACGTGATGGATTGGTTGGTGCAGGCGGTGCCGGCGATGTTGATCGAGCACTGGTCCTGCCACAGAAGACCCTGGTCCTGGTAAAACCTGTCCACCGTCCAGGCAAAGGTATCCCCGGTCTCGAAATTCACCGCCAGTGCGCCGCGAAAGATGGGGCAATCGGTATTTCCGGTACCGCCCAGACTGTTCGGGCAGTTTCCCGTGGTCAGGTTCGCGCCGGGCTGCGCAGCCATCCGCGTCCAGGTCACCCCGTTGGGCGACTGATAATACCCGTGGAAGCGCACCGCGGCCACAAACAATTGCCGCACCGGGTTCCACACCACTGAGGTCGCGGCATTCCCATCGGGCTCCGCAAACGCATCCACAGGCCCCTGCACGTCCTCCCCGCTGCCGTCCGTAATGGTGGCGAGGTGCCAGGTAGCTCCGCTGTCGGTGGAGTAGTAGAGCCCCTCATAGCTGAAGCCGGACCGCTCCGCATCAACCAGCGTACCTTCGTAGGTCTGCGAGACCGCGGCCACCACCTGTTGCGGGCTCGCCGTGCTCCAGGCAAACCCCGCAAAGCCTTCCCCCACAAAGCTATAGTCCTGGTTGCTCAGGCCCGACTCCAGATCCATGCTTTGCTGGATCAGGCTCCAGGTATTGCCGCCGTCCGTTGAACGCAGGATGCCGGCCCCATAGTACGAGTCCAGCACATCGTTCGGATCCCCGGTGCCGGCCAGAATCACTCCCGTCCCGCCGGGTTGCACCGTCAAGGCTCCAATGCTGATAGAAGCATCCGCCATCCCGCTCAAAGCACCCAGGCTGTCCGTCAGCGGCGTAAATGTGATGGATGATGTGCTGGAGGCGCCCGCATTCTGCGAGACCCATACCCCGCCTCCGGTGGTTCCCGCGTAAAGATGATTTCCCGTCGTATCCGAGGGGTCCAGCGCCAGCGCCGCAATCCGTCCCGTCACCAGGCCGAAGTTCGCCGAAGTGACCGCTGTTGGTCCCAGCGCCTGCCAGGTCGCGGTCGCAGGTGTCTGTGCCTGCGCCACAGCCATGCTTTTCGACGCGCCAGTGTACGCCGAGCCGGCCCTCCTGGCAGCATGCCACTTGGCCCGATTTTTCTCGCTCGTCAAGCCCCGCTGGGCAAGAAACCGCTGTGCCTGAACTGCCCGTGGAGGCAAATTCCGTGCCGACCGAGCCGAAAAACTCCCTACCCCGGCATTTTGAGTGGAGAGTCCCTGCGCCGACTGACCCGAAAAACTCCGTGCCCCATCCTTGCGATTTGTTTCTATCGCAAGGGTGGGAGACCCCAAAACCCGGCCGCCCTCAGGCCCACCAGCCTCAGCCCTTTGCGCCCGAGCCATTTCGCACAGCGACAGTACTGCGAAGACCAGTGCCCCCAGCACCAGGCCAGCCAGTAGCTTCCTGTTCCATGAACGAAAATAGCCCGGCGCCAACCCACCCCTCGAACCAGGCTCACTGGAAACTCGCTTAAAAGCTCGCATAGACGCACACGTCCGGAATCCGATTCCGTTTCCCCTCTCCACATCGTCCGAGGGGGAGATGAACGAAATCCAATGGAATACGCCGTGCGAAACAAACAGTTTCCGGGATTGGAATTTGTTGAGATTATAGTCCAGAAACGGGACAGTTGGCTGAGAGCCTCTTAAGAAGGACAGTGCGCTTGACTTTATATAGAGCATTTCGCCTATAGGTATAGAGTGATTCTCTGCGGTCTGAAGATTACCGGTCCCGGCAAGAATAGGGATCGCCGGCCTCCCGGTCCACGCTCACTCTACGCCTTCAAGAGAACTGCTCTAACATTTTCCCCAACCAGAAAAGAGGGCCGCCACAAGCGGGCAGCCCTCTTTTTTCAATCTATAGATCCTGGTAATCACAAAAATCACAAAAAACTGACCACTGACAACTGATCACTGCTTTTCTACCAGCTTCCCCAAGCCCGGCTGATGTAGTCCATCAGAGTCAGGCTGACCAGCGTCAGGAACATGAAGATGCCCGCGCCGACGGTAAGCTTGGTCAGCTTGGAGCTGTACCAGACGTGCATGAAGAACAGCACCACCAGCGTAGCCTTGGTGGTGGCGATAGCCAGCGCGATGATGGGATTCCAGAAGCCCAGGTCAATAAACGAAGCCCATACCGTGAGCGCCGTGCCGATCAGCAGCGCGATAAGAATAACCACGTAGACCAGCGGGCCGACGATATGATGGGCGTGTTCCTGGTGTTCGCTCGTGCCGTTTTGTTCACTCATGCGACGTATCCTTTGAGAGCTAATCTCTGATCTCTTACCCCTATTCCCTATTCCCTGTTCCCTGTTCTCTGATCTCTGTTTATGTCCCATGCCTGCTGATCAGATAGAGCAGCGCGAAGAGATAGATCCAGATAACGTCGACAAAGTGCCAGTAGAGGCCGAAGTTCTCCACAAAGGTCACATGGCCGTTCGTATAATCCCCGGCCCGGGCGCGGAAGATCATGAATCCCAATATCCCGATGCCGATGATCATGTGCAGCGCGTGCATGCCGGTCATGAGGAAGTAAAGCGAGAAGTAGAGCTCGGTGTGGACAGCCATATCCGGAGCCAGAGGCTTGTCGTGGTACTCGTTGAAAATCTCAGGATCGGACGCGGGATTGGTGAACGACTGCAAACTGTAGTGGAAGCCGGGAACGTGGTGCTTCTCAATCTTCTCGCGGTACTCGATGGTCTTGATGCCCAGAAATCCCAGGCCCAGGATAAAGGTGAAAATCAGGCAGAGCACCAGCCCCCGCCTGCGCCGCGTCTCCGCGCACCACACGCCCATGGCCATGGTAAAGCTGGAGCTGATCAGCACCACCGTGTTCAGCGTTCCCCAGAACACATTCAACTGGTGCGAACCGGCCACAAACGCCGGGTAGTACCAGTTGCGGTAGATCAGGTAGGCGGTGAACAGCCCGCCAAAGAACATCACTTCCGTCACCAGAAACAGCCACATGGCAAAGCCGGCCGCATCCGCCTGCTGATCGGTGCTCTCAAAGTGGTGGCGCAGATAGGCCGGATGCTCGGCGTGAGCATTCTCAGCCGCCTCATGATGAATCGCTGGGCTATCCGGCACTGGCCACCTCTTTTTCCTTCCGCTCCTGGTTCTCCAGCCATTCGTAGTCGTAGGCTTCGTGGTCCATGATCGGCATCTGGGCAAAGTTCTCGGTCAACGGCGGCGACTGCGTCTGCCACTCAAGGCCGGTCGCCTGCCAGGGATTGTTGCCCGCGATCGCCCCGTACTTCAGCGACCAGGTGAGGTAGAGAACCGGCAGCAGGTAGCCCACTCCCAGAATCGTCGCGCCCGCGGTCGAGAAGACATTCAGTATCTGGAATTCAGGCGGGTAAGCGGCGTAGCGTCGCGGCATTCCCAGAATGCCCAGGATGAACTGCGGGAAGAAGGTAAAGTTGAATCCGATGAACGTGACCACCGCCGCCAGTTGCGAAATCTTCTCCGGATACATGCGCCCGGTGATCTTCGGCCACCAGAAATGAATGCCGGCAAGAAACGCCATCAGCATCCCCCCCACCATGACAAAGTGAAAGTGCGCCACGATGAAATAGGTTTCCGTCAGGTGAATATCGGTTCCCGAGGCTCCCAGAAAGACGCCCGTCAGCCCGCCGATGGTAAACAGCCCCATGAAGCCGAAGGTGTAGAGCATCGGCGTCTCAAAGGTGATGGAACCCTTGTAAAGCGTGAAGGTCCAGTTGAATATCTTGATCGCCGAGGGCACCGCGACCATCATGGTCAGCAGCGAAAAGACCAGCACAGCATAGTTCGAGATGCCCATGATGAACATATGATGTGCCCAGACAAAGAATCCGAAGACCGCGATGGCCACCGACGAAAAAGCCACCGCCGTATAGCCGAAGACCCGTTTGCGGCTGAAGGTGGAGATGGTCTCTGAGATCACTCCCATGCCGGGCAGAATCATGATGTAGACCGCCGGATGCGAGTAGAACCAGAACAGGTGCTGGAAGAGGATCGGGTCGCCGCCCTTGGTGGGATCGAAGACGCCGATGCCCATGGTGCGCTCCAGAGCCACCAGCACGATCGTTATGGCCACCACCGGCGTAGCCAGAACCATCAGGATGCTGGCCGCATAATGCGCCCACACAAACAGCGGCAGCCGGAACCAGGTCATTCCAGGGCAACGCATCTTGTGGATGGTCACAATGAAGTTCAGCCCGGTGAAGATGGAACTGAAGCCGGCGATGAAGACCGCCAGACCCGTGGTCAGCACATTGGTGTTTACATAATGCGTCGAGAGCGGCGTGGTGAAGGTCCAGCCCGTATCCACGCCGCCGGCGGCCATGGTGTAAATGGCCAGGATGCCGCCGATTACATACAGATACCAGCTCAGCAGGTTGATCTTGGGCAGCGCCAGATCCTTGGCGCCGATCATCATGGGGATCAGGAAATTACCCAGCGTGGCCGGAACCGATGGCACCAGGAAGAAGAAGATCATGATCACGCCGTGCATGGTGAACACCTTGTTATAGGTGTCCGTGGCCATCAGGTCAGCCTGCGGCGTCAGCAGCTCCAGGCGAATCAGCCCAGCCAGCGAACCGCCAATAAAAAAGAAGAAACTCAGCGAGATGAGGTAAAGAATCGCAATCCGCTTGTGATCGCCGGTCAGCAGCCAGCTCAGAATCCCGTTCTCTTTGGTCAGATAGTTCATCTTCGGAATTCTGGCCGTGGATTGGTCGGGAAGACTCACGATTGTGTCGCTCATTGATTGACCCTCCCTTGCACAGCGGGCTTATGGCCAGCCTGCCCGTTCACCGCACCTGCCGTCTTACCTTCGCTTCCCGGCAGTAGATCTGTCGTGTTCAGCGTCTGCTCGATGCGGTAGTCGGATTTCAGATTCTTGATGTATTCCACCAGATCGATGACTCCCTCTTCACTGATCTGCCCCTGGTAGGTGGGCATAATGGGCACATAGCCCTGCGTCACGTGTTGCGAGGGATTCAGAATCGACTCGCGCAGGTAAGCGTCGTCCGCGATCACCGTTCCCCCGCTTGCCAAAGGCAGCTTAGCCCCATAAACATTGGCCAGATTCGGCCCCCGAGCGTCCGGCCGCGCATTGTGGCAAGCCGCGCAACTCAGGCTGGCAAAGAGCCGTTCCCCGTTCTGCGCCAGCGACATTCCGCTGGTCGACTCATCAAGCCACTTCTTGTAGCCATCCTGCGTCAGCACCACAATGTCGCCAATCATCGCCGAGTGGTTGGTCCCGCAATACTGCGTGCAGAACAAGTGATAGGTGCCCGGCGTAGTGGCCTCAAACCATACCGTCGTATAGCGGCCAGGAATCACCTCGCGCTTCACCCGGAAGGCGGGAATGGAAAAGCTGTGAAACACGTCCTGCGAAATTAGCGTCAACTGGATCGGCTTCCCCGTCGGTATGTGCAGCGAGTTGATCTCATGCTGCCCGCCCGGATGTTCCGCCTTCCACATCCACTGCTTGCCCACCACATAGATGTTCATGGCGTTGGCCGGCGGCGTATAAACACGGAAATAAATTAGCGCCCCCCAAACAAACATCACCAGGAACAGCCCCAGTGGAATGATGGTCCAGGTGGCCTCCAGCAGCGTTGAGCCCTCGATCTGCACCGCTACCGGATGCCGCTTCTTGCTGTAGAGAATGCAAAAACTGGTCACCAAAAGAATCACAATGGTCAGCCCGATCAAGCTCACCAGCACCATGAAGAAAAGCAGCGCATCCATCTGCGGCGCAATCTTCGACGCCTCCGGCGGTATCACCGCGAAGTTCGTCAACCACTTGACGAGAAACTGCCAGAGTACTGGACTGATCTGGTTCATTCCGTTATCCGTTCACCTTTGTGCCTGTTCCCGTTTTTCCATTTTCGGCCGGATTGTCATTCTGTCGTGAGTCCCTGCGGAACATCACCAGCATGAATCCACCCAGCGTAAAGACCGTAACCAGCCCGCCCAGTTGCACCACCCGCGCAACTATCAAAGAGTGCTTGTTGGTGGCGGGATCGTAGTGGTAGCAGTAAGTCAGAATATTGTCCACCGGCGAGCCGATGCGATTTGAAGAAGCCTCCGCAAGCCCCATCCGCAGATCCTTGGGTGAATACTCCACGCCCATGTAATACTGCGCCAGTTTGCCCTCGGGCGTAACAATCTGAATCGAACTGGCGTGCGCAAACTGGGTCAGCTTCCCGTCCGGCCCCGGAATCTTCACGTACCCAAAACCCACCGCCTTGGTCAACGCGTCAATGTTCTCCTGCGTGCCTGTGAGAAAATGCCAGCCCGAAGCCGTCTCCGGATGCCCGTATCGCTTCAGATAGTTCACCTTCTTGGCCGCCGCCAGATCCGTTCCCTCGCTGGGATCAATGCTCACCACGATCACGTTGAAATCCCTGCCCGGAACTTCGTCCACCATCTTCAAAGCGCCCGTCAGCCCGTTCAACTCCTCTGAGCAAAGCATGGGGCACTGGTAGTAAACCAGCGCCAGAATCGCCGGCTTCTTACCAAAGTAGCTGGCTAGCTGCACCTGTTTGCCGGAGTCATCGGTAAATGTAAGTCCCAACGGAATTTGCTGGTTCAGATTCTGCGCAATGCCCACCCCGTTCAAAATCGAAGGCGGCTTGTCGCTCACCGGCGCCATCTGTTTTTCGTCGTACCGCGAGACCTGCGCCGCCAGCGAAGGGACCAAAGCAATAGAGCAAAACGCAGCCATACCTGCCGCAGCAATCGCTGCGCATCGCCAACTACCCCGCATTCTGTCTGCCCTTTGCATTTTTCCTGCTTCCCTTCCCCAACTACCGCCGGGTGCCCCAAGTCTAGATTTTGAGACCTGGGATCACTCCAAATCTGTCTATTCGCTCCGTGCCCCATCCTTTCGCCTTTTTTCTGGCGAAAGGGTGGGAAACCCTAAAACTCGACCCACCGCGCCGTTCACACTCTCAACTACTTCTGTTCTCCGCGTTGACCCGCAATCTTCTCCGCCTGCGCCATGTCCTGCTCATAGCCGGTCCGCGCAAACCCATTGGTCAGCGGCACAGCCACCACCGGTTTCACATCCCCGGTCAACAAGGGCGCTTCTACCACCGCAAGCGCCACCGGCAATCCCTGCTGCACAATCAACTCCATCGCCCGCTCGATCGGAATTCTCACTTTGCCATGCGGCTGGTCGATCCAGGTGTAGTTCTCCAGCAGCAGATCCTCTTTCGCATGCAGATCGGCGATCTCCTGGTTGCCGTCATCGGTCTGCAACCGCGGCGTGGGAAACTGCTGCGTCATCGTGGCCATCTTGTTCTGCAACTCCGGGCTTGAAGCCAGATTGCCCAGCGTAGTAATATCCACCGTCTTCGACCACTTGTTCCTCGGCCCGTCTTCCTTCTTCATGTTGGCGTTGATCACCATGCCGATGCCGTAGCAAAGCACCGCCGTCACCACCACAAAAATTCCCAGCGCGGTCAGAAAGACGATAATGCCCGTGGTCCCGACGTCGGACTTCTCATAGCCCGCGGATGCGTCGATCTCTTCCGGCCCTTTGTCTTCCGGCTGTTGCCAAATACCGTGCCCCTGCTCGTTGTCGTCATGCGTTGGCATGTTCAGGCTCCAGAATCTCCGCCACATGCGGGTCGTTGGTTTGCACCAGTGGACGCGTCTGCAAACGCGTGCAGTAGAAGGCCGTCCAGAAGGCCACCATCGCCACCGGTACGGCAATATATTCGAAAATCCCCCAACTGAAGTGCAGGTTGCGCGCCGCATCCTTGAAGTTCGGCTCGATCAGCCAGAACAGATCGAAGGCCCGCGCAAAGACCATCCATTGGCACACCCGCACCAGCCGCTTCTTGTTGCGCTTCAGATCGCGCGACAAAAGCAGCGTGAACGGAATCAGCCAGTGGAAGATGAAATCGAGCGTGATGACGACGCCCCAGCCGCCGCGTACGCGGTCAAGGTACCAGTTGATCTCTTCCGGCAGATTCCCTGACCAGATGATGAGAAACTGCGAGAAGGCCAGGTAGATGTTCAGCATCACAAACGCAAACGTCAGCTTGCCCAGGTCGTGCTGCTCGGTCTGGCGCAGAAGGGTGCGGAAGGGTTCGGCCTTTGAAAGCGAAATCGAAACAATAATTCCCAGTGCCAGCACCATGTATCCCTGCCCAACCAGGAACAGCAGACCGTAGACCGACGAATACCAAGTGGGATCAAGCGACATGACCCAATAGATGGCGGCAGCTGACATGGTAAGGGCATACACAACAATTCCAGGGCCGCTGATGTTTTCAAACTTCTTGATCCACATGGGCGTGGTAGCGGGGGAAGCTGCATCCCGTTCGAGACCCAGAGAGTTAAGCCTCCAGGTGTAATAACCCCAAATCGCAAAGCAAACCAGGCCGGTGACGACGAACGCCGTTGGGTTCAGCATCGGCCGCTTGAACTCGATAGCGTGCGCCTGCGCTTCGTTGATCCATCCTGATTTCAGCGCCGCCCCCACGTCGCTAACCGCAGCCCACAGATAAAGCTTCTTCATGTAGAGCACAACCACCACCCAGTACACAAACACCAGCGGCAGCGTGCGGCTCATCGCCTCCAGTGGCCGGCGCAGCAGCAGGCCCCACTTGCCGCCCGTGCAATACTGCACCATCAGCAGAGCCAGCCCGCCCACTGAGAAACCGAAGGTCATCATCAGCCCCAACAGCCAGGCACGCAGCACGTGATCGATGGACCCGTCGGCAAGAGCCAGCCCCGCTGCGATCACCGAAAAAACTAACCCGATGGTCAGCGCGCGCGATCTCCAGCCGTTTACAAAGGCCGGGGCGCCTAAATCGGCGGGTAGCGTCTTGGCGTACGTCTCGTGATCCATTCTGTTCGTCCTTAGTCTCTAGTCCCTACTGCTTTGCTGCCGGCTTGCTTAATGGAATCTTGATTGCCGGGTCCGCCGGATTGGCCGGAGCCATTGCCGGGTTGCCCTGTATCACATCGTGCGGGTAAGCCTGAATCGCAGTCGAAGGCAACGTCCACGGCTCGGCAAAACCCTCCGGCAAGTTCTTCTCTCTTGCCACGTCCTTCAGATCTCTCACTGCAACGCCCGAGGGCACATCCTTCTCCGTCGCCGCCTGGCTCAACTGCAATGCGCGAATATAAGCCGCCACCGCCCAGCGATCCACGGGAGTCAGTTGCGCCGAGTAGTCGGGCATCGCGCCGTATCCATGCGTCATCACATAGAAGTAGTGCGAAATCGGCTGCGCCATGCGCACTTGGTCGTGAAAATTCCCTGCCGGCTTATAGCCGCGTTCCACAATCGCGCCCAATCCGTTGCCCACCCGCGAGTGGCACGGCGAGCAGTAAATGTTGAACCGCTCCTGCCCGCGCCGTAGAACATCGAGCGTCACCGGAAATGGCAACTCATTTTTCTCTTCGCGGTAGCCGTTCGCGCCTTCAACCACTCCGGTATAAAAATAGCTGTCCTCGCGCAACTGCCCCCGTGCCACTGTATTCACCACCTGCGGCCGCGCTCCGCGATGGTCGGCAAACATCTCCGAGCCCCGTTGCGGAACCAGCTTGGGCTGGTCCTGCATATCCTGCCGGCAGCCCGCCACCAACAGCACAGCGGCCATCAGCACAACTGCGGCTGCCCCATCCATGCGACTGCTTCTGGTCGCATGGGTGGGAGACGACAAATCTCCGCACAAGGACTGACCACTAACCACTAACCACTGACCACTGTTCTTCGGGGTGGTTTCCTGATCTCTGATCTCTGATCCCTGATCTCTGATCATCAGTACGCCACCTCCACCACCGAAACCGGCTCGAAGCCGGCCAGGTATGCCCTTGTTTCCAACAGGTCGAACTTTGGATCCAGCGCCTCCAGGCACAGGAAGAACTTGTCGTTCGTCGCCCCATCGCGAAAATTCGGCGCGTTGAAAAGCGGATGATAGAGCGCCGGCAGCCCATTCAGCGCCAACATGCCGAAGGCCGCTGAAAGCCCCGCAAACAAAATCGTCCACTCGTAGGCGGGAATAATAAACGCCGGCCACGAGTACAAAGGACGTCCGCCGATATTCAGCGGATAAGCCCACACTGAAACCCAGACCTCCATCAGAAACATCGCCGTCACACCCATCAGCCCGCCAATCAGCGTAATCAGCGGCACCTTATTGCGATGGAAGCCGATGGCCTCAGCCGCCTCTTCCACCGGGTAAGGCGTGTAGCAATCCATCCGCCGCCAGCCGTCCTGGCGCGCCTGCCGCGCGGCCCTCACCAGGTCGCTCGGCGTATCGAATTCGGCCAGCAGGCCGTAAGTTCCTTCGCGTGCGGGCATCAGTCACCAGCCTCCGCTTTTGCCTTGGGCGTAATCTTGGCCCCCGGCAACAGAATCTTTACTTCATTCATCGGAATCATGGGCAGGAAGCGAACAAACAGCATGAACAGGAATGTGAACAGTCCCAGCGTGCCGACAAAGGTCATGTAATCCCACTTGGTGGCGCGGTACGTGCCCCACGCCGAAGGTAGAAAGTCGCGATAGAGGCTGGTGACAATAATGACGAAGCGCTCAAACCACATGCCCGTGTTCACCACGATGGAGATGAAGAACATGTAGGCGATATTGGTGCGCAGCTTGCGCGACCATAGCGTCGTGAGCGGAATCGCCAGGTTGCAGGTGACCAGCACCCAGTAGGCCCAGCCCATCGGCCCGAACATGCGGTTCCACATCATGAAGGCTTCCCAGTGCGAGGCCGAGTACCAGGCCATGAACACTTCCATGCCGTACCCGTAGGCCACAATGAACCCCGTCGCCAGCATCACCTTGCCCATGTTATCGATGTGCCGCTCCGTCACCAGGTGTTCCAGGTGATAGAACTTGCGCAGCGGAATCGCCAGCGTCAGCACCATGGCAAAACCTGAATAAATAGCTCCGGCCACAAAGTAGGGCGGAAAGATGGTGGTGTGCCAGCCCGGCAGCACAGCCACGGCGAAGTCAAAGCTGATCACGGTATGCACGGAGAGAACCAGCGGCGTCGCGAGCCCCGACAAAAGCAATGCAGCTGTCTCGTAGCGCATCCAGTGACGCGCCGATCCCCGCCAGCCCAACGAGATCAATCCATAAAAATATTGCCCCAGCTTGGACTTCGAGCGGTCGCGAAATGTGGCCAGATCCGGAACCATGCCGATGTACCAGAAGACCACCGAGATCGTCGCATAGGTCGAAACCGCGAAGACGTCCCACAACAGCGGCGAGCGGAACTGCGGCCAGACGTTCATGGTGAAAGGAAGCGGAAACATCCAGTAAGCCAGCCACGGACGCCCAACGTGAATGAGCGGGAACATGCCAGCGCAAACCACGGCAAAGATGGTCATGGCCTCGGCAAAGCGGCTGATCGAGTTGCGCCAGCCCTGCTTGAACAGCAGCAGAATCGCCGAAATCAGTGTTCCCGCGTGTCCGATGCCGATCCACCAGACAAAGTTGATAATCGCAAAGCCCCACGCCACCGGCTGCGTAATGGCCCAGATGCCCACGCCCTTGAGGAACAGCCAGGTCACAGCGACCAGCAGCAAGGTCGCCCCGGAGCCGGCCACGCTGAATATCGCAAACCAACCCGTCGGGGTATGCGGCGTCAGTACGATCCCCGCGATCTTCTCGGTGACCGATTTGAAGGTCTGTCCCTGCGCAACGACGCGGTATTCCCCGGTTGCGGGATCGATCCGCTTTTCGAGTTGGGGATCGGGTTTTATCTCGCTGGTCGCCATCGTGCTCCGCTAACTTGCTAACTCACTAACTCGCTGACTCGCTGACTTGCTGCAACTGATCAACCCTTCGCCGGCAGGTGTTCCACCGGCGTTTCTTGCAATTCAGAATTCGGATTCAACACCGCAGCCACATACTTCGTCCGCGGACGGGTATTCAAATCGGCAAGCACCTGGTAGCTGCGCTCGTCCGCCTGCAGCTTCGCCACCTTGCTGCCCTTGTCGTTGATGTTGCCGAAGGTAATCGCCGAGGCAGGGCAGGCCTGCTGGCACGCGGTCACAATCTCGCCGTCGCGCACCGCGCGGTTTTCCTTGTCGGCTTCGATCTTGGCTGCCGAAATCCGCTGCACGCAGTAGCTGCACTTCTCCATCACGCCGCGCGAGCGAACGGAAACGTCGGGATTGCGCAGCAGCTTCAGGCTCTCCGTCTCAAAGTCGGAGAAGAGCAGGAAATTGAACCGCCGTACCTTATACGGGCAGTTGTTCGAGCAATAGCGGGTTCCCACGCAACGGTTATAAACCATCGCGTTCAGCCCTTCCGGCGTGTGCACCGTCGCTCCCACCGGGCAAACCTGCTCGCAGGGAGCGTTCTCGCAGTGCTGGCAGGCCATCGGCTGGAAGTGCGCCCGCGGCGCGGCCAGATCGCCCTCGAAATAAGTATCGATGCGCAGCCACTGCATATTGCGCCCGATGCGCACCTGCTGCTTGCCTACCACGGCAATGTTGTTCTCGGCATAACAGCTCACGATGCACGCATTGCATCCCGTGCAACTGTTCATGTCGATCGACATGCCCCAGGCATTCTCCTTGTACTCCCAGTTAGGGAAGAGCGTAGTGTCTTTATCTGTCTTCGGGTGCGTCTCGCCCTCATTCGCAAATCCCGGATCGGCCTTGTACTCGTCCAGCGTCGCATAGCGAATAATGCCGCGCTCGCTGATCGCCTCATCCGCTTCGAGCGAATTATTCCCGTTGCCCTGCTGACCGAATGTCTTGCCGCGGTGATCCTGGAAGTGGCTCTTGGTCACCGCCAAACCCCACTTGCCCTCAATCTTCCGCAGCGACCCCATCGCGTAAAACGGAGCCCATGAATTGCGAATCAGGTAAGCGTTGAATCCCGCGCCCGAGCCCACGCGCCCAGCAAACTCGCGCCCATAGCCTAGGTGCACAGTAACCGAATTATCCGGATGCCCCGGCGCCACAAGCACCGGCGCCTTCACTCGCCCGTTGCCCACCGTCAGCTCGACAATGTCGTCTTCTTCCAAACCTAGCCTGGTCAGCGTAGCGCCTGAAACCAGCGCCGCATTGTCCCAGCTAAGGCTCGTCACCGGCTTAGGTAGCTCCTGCAGCCAGCCCACATTCGACCACCGCCCGTCATAAACATTCGGGTCAGGCCGGAAGATGATCTCGATCGAATCTTTCGAAGAAGGCGCAGGAACCTTACTGTTCAGCTTCGATGCGTTCGCACCATGAACCTCGCCCTTACCGGACGCTGTATCGTCAATCCATCCCTGGTGCAGCGCTTTGCGCCAATCTCTCTCAAAGTCTCCCTTGATCGTGGACTTCCAGGTTTCGCGCACCGCATCATACGGGCTCAACCCCGGTTCATCGAGCAGCACCTGAATGACGTGATGCGCCGTCTTGCCGCCATAAAGCGGATCGATCAGCGGCTGCACAATCGAAACCGTACCGTCATAAGACCGCGCATCCGACCATGACTCCAGAAAATGCGCCGCCGGAATGTGCCAGTGAGAAATCTGTCCAGTCTCATCCAAATGCGAGCCAAGATGCGCCACCGTTTTGGCCTTATCGAAGGCAGTTGCAAATTCCAAATCGGCAGGCGCGTCATAAATCGGATTGGCGTTCAAAATCACCAGCCAGTCCACCTTGCCCGCGTTCATATCTGCAACCAGCGCCTTGAAATCCGCAATCTGATCGCTTGCTGGTAAATCCGTAGACCCTGGCCCGAGAACAACCGTCTTGCCCACATTGCCCAACGCATTGTTAATGGCCAAAGCCAGCGCCGTAACCGTCGGATCCTGATAAAGCCCCGGGATCACCACGCTCGTTCCCGCATGAGCCTTCAAATCCTTAACCACGGCGGCAAGAAACTTCTTCTGCTCATCGGCCCACGCATACGCCGGAGCATCAAAGCCCGCCGCGCCAACAGCCTTCGCAATTTCCGCAGCAAACGCGGGAATCTCGCTCGCCCGCAATCCCAACCGATGCTCAGCCTTCAATCCTGTCGTAGTTGGCGTGCTCTCAATCGAATAAAGCCGATTCAGCTTATCAGGCGATTTACGCCGTTCCGCATATTCGCGAACCAGCTTGTGGAAACCGGGGAAGCCGGCGCCCGAAAGAAAATCTGCATCCAGCGAAACAATCACGTCCGCATCGGCAAGCGAGTACTGAACGTTCAAACCCTTTTCGAGCACCGTCCCGGCAACCGCCGGATCGTACTGTACGAATTTCGCCTTCGGATAAGCCGCCTGAGCAGCCTTCCATTGCCGCGCCAGCGTCGGCGAAGTAATCGTCGAGCTCAGAAAATAAATTCCCGTCCCATCCTTCGACTCGGCGCCCTTGATCCGCAACCCCTCTGCAAACTCCGCCCACTCGCGATTCTCGCCGCGATAGGTAACGTGCTGTGAGCGGTCCGGATCGTAGAGGTCCAGCAGCGTCGCCTGAGAAAACGGATCCGACGAGCCCTGGTTATAAGTGTGCTCCGGGTTGCCGTCAATCTTGATGGGCCGGTACTGATCGCTCTTGACCAAGAGCGGCACCGCTCCGGTAACAAACGGATGCGCGGTAGCAAAATAATTCGGCTTGCCCAGAATCAAATCTTCCGGCGCTTTGACGTAGGTATAAATCGGTTCGTCGGGCTGCTTGGTGCACCCAGCCAGCCCGGCCAGCGCCAGCGAAGCCCCCATCAGCTTCATAAACCCGCGCCGCGAGACCGGATCGACCCACTCCTGCGCCGCGCTGGGAAACTCCCGCTCCACCGCCGCCTGAAACTCCGCCGTATCGGCCAGCTCGTCCACCGACTGCCAGTACCGCTTGCCCTTTACGCCTTTCAACTCTTGGCGCACCTGTTCCAGCGTCATCGGCACAGCGGCGTTCTTTGTCTTTCCATCCACGGCAATCCCCGTCTGGTTCATGCTTCCGTTCTTCTGCCTGCTCACGTTCTTGCTCATCGGTGGCAGACCTCGCAACTGGTCAAATCTTTCGGGGTGCGGATCTTGTAGTGATCCACAAGAAAATGCCCCAGCTTATCCTGGCTGGTAAATTTTTCATACTTCGGCGCAACCGGCAACGCAGCCGCGGCCACATCCCCCACCAATCCATGCGCACCTACAAGCGGCATTTGCAGCGTGGCAACTTCAGCGCCCGTCGCGCTCGGATCGTTCGTCGTGCAGCTCACGCTCTCGGCCGTCGGCAGTCCGGTCTTCTCATCTCCCACCGTGCACCACACCGGCCTGTCCTCGGCCGGCTTCTCCCACGCCATGTTGTAAATCTCGCTCGTAGGCCGGATATTTTTCGCCGGATTCCGGTGGCAGTCCAGGCACCACTCCATCTGCAACGTATTCTGCGCGTACATCAGCGGCATCTGGTCCACGCGCCCATGGCAACTCGAGCAGCCCAGTCCTTTGTTCACGTGAATCTCGTGGCTGAAGTAAACATAATCCGGCAGATCATGAACCTTGGTCCACGTCAGAGACTTGCCCGTAGCCCAGCTCGACCGCACCGGCTCCAGCAGTTGGGCGTTGGTCCAGATTTGCGCGTGGCAGTTGATGCAGGTTTTGGTAGGCGGGATTCCGGCGTAACTCGACTTTTCCACAGTCACGTGACAGTACTGGCACTGCAAGCCCAGTCCCTGCACGTGATGTTTATGGCTGAAAGGCACCGGCTGATCTGGGCGCTGGCCCTGCCGCGTCACCCAGGGGGAGCGCTGCAATTCGTTCAGAGTGACCCCCAAGGCGATCACGATCAGCCCCGTCAACACCAGGCTCGCGCGAGCCAGAGCATTGGAGCTGCGGTCAAATATCTGCGCCATGAATGCTTTCCCTGCTTTGTTTTCTGTTGGTTGGATGCAACCGACGTGACAGCGGTCACACTATTTGTGTGCAAAAAATATTACCGGGCAAAACTCACCTAAGAGGCGGAGAACCCCAAAAAAATTAATATAGCACTTTGACCGCGCCTGATTGTGGAGAAGTGGTCATGAATTTCCCAGATTGTGAATTCTCGCCTGCCGGTGTTGGTGGCGGAGGGCAGGATCGAACTGCCGACCTTGGGGTTATGAATCCCACGCTCTAACCATCTGAGCTACTCCGCCGGATGGATGGCCTGAATATGCGGGCCACAGTTGCGCCGGGACTGAGCGGACGGAATAAATCCGCGCACACGTCCCAATGCTGATGATACGGTGGGCAGGATTCGAGGTCAAACCTGTGCGCATGCGTTTTTCGCGCCGAGGAGTGGCAAACGTGAGCCCTCCCCCACTACTCGTGTAAACTCGCCTGCATGAGTACGTTCCGTATTGCCGCTGTGATACCGGCGCGGCTCGGTTCCACGCGGCTCAGCCGCAAGGTGCTGCGCCCCATTGCCGGCCGGCCCATGGTCGAGTGGGTATGGCGCGCTGCCGCCCAGAGCGGCCTGATGGATCCCGTGGTGGTAGCCACCGATTCTGATGAAGTGGCCGCCGCGTGCCGTGAGCGCGGCATCCCCGCGGTAATGACCTCGACGGATTGCCAAAGCGGGTCGGACAGGGTGAGAGAAGCAGCCCGCCAGATCGACGCCGATATCTACGTCAATATTCAGGGCGACGAGCCGACGCTCACGCCGGATTTTTTCCCGCCGCTGCTCTCACTCTTTGAGCGCCCAGAAGTCGAGGTCTCTACGCTGGCCGTCCGCTGCCCCGCCGAGGAGATCGCCAACCCCAACGCCGTCAAAGTGGTCACAGCCCTCGACGGCCGCGCGCTTTATTTCTCCCGCTCCACCATCCCCTACGACCGCGACGCCGCCGGCTTCAGCGGCTATCGCAAGCACCTGGGAATTTACGCCTACCGCAAGGCCGCGCTTGAAAAATTTTCCGCCCTGCCGCCCTCAGTGCTGGAGCGTATCGAACGCCTCGAGCAACTCCGCCTGCTCGACAACGGAATCGATATTTACGTAGCGGATGCTCCCAGCGACACCATCGGCGTGGATACGGAAGAGGATTTGGAGCGGGCCGAGGCAGTGCTGCTGGAGCAGCAATAAGTCTCACAAGTTTCGCGTTTTCAAATCGTGTGTGAGACGCCAACTCCACGCGGAAGAGGCGGAGTATCGTTGAAAGACCATACAAGTTGGACTTTCCCGCTGTCGTCATCGTGGGTGAAACGGCACTGGTTCTGATAGCCATACTCGTGGCTCTCTTTGCAGACCCTACAGCCGAGCACCTTTGTTGTCATAATCGCGACATGATTCTGACAGATTAGCTGAACCGGTATTGGCGCCCCACAACCCTTGCAATGGACCCCCAGGTATTCGGTAATCATGGTTTCCTCCTGGCCAAATAGAGTACCACGAACGAAAAATCCGAATTGCTCGCAAGAACCGGATAGCCAGCCACGCCGTTAATCGGCGACCATGGTTTCCATGAGCAGCAAACTGCAATCCGCGACTGTCGTCCCTGAAGCCGCATGGCAGCAGATACTCGGCCGCGATCCAGCCGCCGGGTTTTTCTACGCTGTCACTACTACAGGGGTTTTCTGCCGACCCTGTTGCTCCAGCCGCCGCCCGCTCAAGGCCAACGTCCGCTTCTTCCGCTCGACGGAGGCAGCGCGCGCCGCCGGCTTCCGTCCCTGCAAGCGCTGCAAGCCAGATACTGCGCAGGTCAACCCTATGGACCAGATCCGTGCCCATCTCGAAGCCAATCTCGACCGCCCCGTCTCGCTTGCCGAACTTGGCCGCCTTGTCCATCTCAGCCCCTTCACCGTGCAGCGGCTCTTCAAGCGGAAGCTGGGCGTGAGCCCGCTGCAATATCAGCGCGCTCTTCGCGCAGGCTCCCTACGCACCGCGCTTAAACAAGGAGGCAAAGTGACCGATGCAATCTACGACGCCGGATTCAGCTCCTCCAGCCGCGCATACGAGGGCGCGCAACTGGGCATGACCCCAGCCCGTTTTGCCGCCGGCGGCAGCGGCGAAAAAATCAGATGGGCAACCGCGCGTTCCCTTTTTGGTTGGGTGATTGTTGGAGCCACGGAGCGCGGCCTCTGCTGGCTGGCTCTCAGCGCCACATCGTCCGAGGCCGAGTCCAGCCTGCGCGAGGAGTTTCCTTTGGCCAAATTACGCCACGATCCTTCGCTCTCGCGTCTGGTAGATGCGGCAATTGGTGAAGTCGTCGGCCAGCAAGACTCAACCAACGAGTTGGCCCCACCGCAGGTGGACCTGCGCGGCACAGCCTTCCAACTCCGCGTGTGGCAGGCGTTGCGAGCCATCCCGCGCGGCCAAACGCGCAGTTACAGCCAGCTGGCTCGCGAACTTGGCGATCCCAAAGCCACTCGCGCCGTGGCCCGCGCCTGCGCCACCAATCGCATAGCACTGGTCGTTCCCTGCCATCGCGTAGTCGGCGCCGGCGGCTCGCTCACCGGCTACCGCTGGGGCATCGACCGCAAGCGGCAACTGCTGGAAGCCGAGGGTCTGAAAGGCTGATTTCGCGATCGAGTGGATGGTATCCTCAAGAAATAAGGAGCAACCACCGTATGGCAACGCCTACAGTCGAAATCACGAATCTGGGATACAAGGTCGCTGACCTCGCTTTGGCCGACTGGGGCCGCAAGGAGATCGCCATCGCCGAGCACGAGATGCCGGGATTGGTCTCCATCCGCAACAAGTATTCCGCCCAAAAGCCGCTCAAAGGCGTGCGCATCACCGGCTCGCTGCACATGACCATCCAGACTGCGGTGTTGATTGAAACGCTGGCCAGCCTGGGCGCCGAGGTGCGCTGGGCGAGCTGCAACATTTTCTCCACGCAGGATCATGCGGCCGCGGCCATCGCCGCATCCGGCGTTCCCGTCTTCGCGTGGAAGGGCGAATCGCTCGAAGAATATTGGTGGTGCACCTACCAGGCGCTGGCGCACAAGGGCGGCAAGGGACCGCAACTGGTGGTGGACGACGGCGGCGACGTGACCCTGCTCATCCACAAAGGCTATGAACTCGAAGAGGGCGACAAGTGGGTCAATGGCCCCTCCGAAAGCCACGAAGAGCAGGTCATCAAGGACCTGTTGAAGAAGGTCCACGCCGAAGACCCGCAGCACTGGCACAAAGTGGTTAAGGAGTGGCGCGGAGTTTCAGAGGAAACCACCACCGGCGTGCATCGCCTTTACAAAATGCTGGAGCAGGGCAAGCTGCTGGTTCCGGCAATCAACGTAAACGACTCGGTAACCAAGTCGAAGTTCGATAATCTCTATGGCTGCCGCGAATCGCTGGCCGACGGGATCAAGAGAGCCACCGACGTAATGGTAGCCGGCAAGGTTGCTGTCATCTGCGGCTATGGTGATGTGGGCAAGGGCTGCGCGCACTCTCTGCGCGGCATGGGCGCTCGCGTCATCGTCACTGAGGTCGACCCCATCAACGCTCTGCAAGCTGCGATGGAAGGCTTTGAAGTCACCACGGTGGAAGACACTCTCGGCCGCGGCGATATTTATGTCACCACCACCGGCAATGTGGACATCATCACCCTCGAGCACATGAAGGGGATGAAGGACCAGGCCATCGTCTGCAACATCGGCCACTTCGACAACGAAATCCAGATGGACCGGCTCAATCGCGAGACCGGCGTGAACAAGCTCAACATCAAGCCGCAAGTGGACTTCTACACTTTTCCCGACGGCCACGGCATCTTTGTGCTGGCCGAAGGCCGCCTGGTCAATCTCGGTTGCGCCACCGGCCATCCCAGCTTCGTAATGAGCAACAGCTTTGCCAACCAGACCCTGGCGCAGCTTGATCTATGGGCCAACAAAGACACCTACAAGATCGGCGTCTACGTCCTGCCCAAGCGCCTCGACGAAGAGGTAGCGCGGCTGCATCTTGAAAAGATCGGCGTCAAGCTCACCACGCTTACGCCAAAACAGGCCGACTATCTGGGTGTGCCGGTGGAAGGCCCCTACAAAGCTGAAAATTACCGCTACTGAAAATTGTTTAAACTTTTATCGTGTCCCGGGCATCCGTAACAATGGCGGCCGGGACACTTTTTTGCAGGATTTTAATATGCGCGTAATGCAGGCCGGGCATAGAATGACGTGCACTTCGAGATACTCACAGGAGGCTGTATGAGTACTGAAAATCTGAGTGGTTCATTGAAGCGCTACAACGGCCTTTCCATCGCATCCTCGGTTCTTATGGTTGCAGTGGGAATTCTAGCCATTGCCTTGCCGCTGATGGCGGGAATCGGCATTTCGCTCTTTGTCAGCTGGCTGATCTTTTTCACTGGATTCGCGCATCTGGTTTATGCATTTGCAGCGCGAGGCGTGGGAGGGTTCCTGTGGCGAGTGCTGTTGGGAATCGTCTACATCGCCGGCGGTTTGTACCTGGCTTTTCACCCCCGTCTCAGCCTGCTGTCGCTCACGCTGGTTCTGGCATTCATTCTCTTCGCCGAGGGTTTGATGCAGATCCTGGCCTATTTCAGCCTGCGCGCCCTGCCCGGAGCGCGATGGATCCTGTTCGACGGGATCATCACCCTGCTGCTGGGCTTGATGATCGGGTTCAGTTGGCCCTCCGCCTCAGCCTGGGCGATCGGAACGCTTGTGGGCATCAACTTCCTGCTCAGCGGACTCACGCGATTGGCACATTCATCCACGTCCGGCCAGACCGTGTTGAACTGAGCGGAAAATCTCTGTACTTTCTCCTGCTGAAATTGCCTCGGACGGCTTAAGGGTTCTATATCGAGCTCTTGGGCAAGCTGAGGGCAGGCTCGGGGGCATAGGCTAAACGTCTGTTACCCTCCACAAATACAGCTTCCCTCCGTAAGAAGCTGCGCGTTTTGTCACTACTCTACCCGCAGAACCACTTTCAAAAAATCCGACTATTTTCCCTTGGAGATGAGAACAGCCATGATCGTACCCATAACTCAATTTTCCCCCTATACCAGCATCCTCGGCTTCATTATCGGCCTGCCAACCGTGATTGCCGCCTACTATCAATCGTGGAAGGCACGGGAGGAAGCGCGCCTGGCGCGGGAGGGCGCGCTGCATAGCATGAACTGCCTGGAGTTCGTTGACGGTGAAGGAACCTGCGTCAACCTTGTGCCCCTTGAAACCCTGCACTCGTTGCCCAAACCCGGAGATATCGTTTTGCTGCCCGGCGACGGGATAGGCAACATTGGGAACTTGCATCCGGCTGCTTATCGCATTGATAGGGTCGAGCATATCTATACCCGGCCGGATCAGAAGACGAGGCGCCCCCGGGAAGCAAGGCTGACGAAAGCAGTGGCCCAGGTGAGCTCCTTGGGTTAGGGTCAGACGCCGCCTTTGCGGATTAGCAGACGTTCAAATGGCGAAACCCAGGCTACGGCCGGGGTCTTTCTTTTAGGCGCTAAAAAACAGGGCTGGACTGACAGAGCACGGTTGTGTTCCGCTGTGGCAGGAAGATGCGCCAGTACCCGGCGTGTGCAAGCTTTCAAGAATTTGCCCAGGAGAGGGATAAACCATGCTGGAATATTGGATTCATGTGTCACCGTTGGGAACTTTTTTGTCCACCATCGTCTGGTGTCTGATCGGCACGCCGGCGATGGTCGCCGGCTTCTATCAATCGTGGAAGGCACGGCAAGAGGCTAAGGCCGCGCGCGAGGGAACACTCGTAAGCAGGAACTGCCTGGAGTTCGTCAGCGGTGACGGGGTTTGCATCAACCTCGTGCCGCTCGAAACCCTGCACTCCCTGCCCAAGCCGGGAGACGTGGTTCTGCTCCCCGGCCACGGAGTCGGCGTAAATGGAGAGTTTCTTCCCGGCGCATACCAAGTGGAGAACATCGAGCATATCTACACCCAGGCGGTTCACAAGGGATGCCGTGAGCAGGAGGCGCGTTTGACCAAGGCCGTGGCCAAGGTAAGATCGCTCAATCCAGAGTTGGCGAACGCAGGGTGAGCGTCCCGTGCGGCGTGCCAGCTACTCGCGGTTCTTAGTGCCAGCTAAGGTTTGTGCCGCTTGCGATTGACGAGCCGGTGGTGTGCATTCCACAGCCCGCTGTGCAGCAGTTTTGTTTGCTTGGCCTTCAGCGCGGCATAGGAGCGCTCCACATACACATCGAACTCCGGCGGCCATCCGATGGTGGATCGCCGCTCGGAGTAGTCGCCCTCGGTCCACTTGGCCAGCACCGCTTTATAACCCACCACATGGGTCACAAAGTCGAGCAGGCAGCGCGGCATTTGCTCCTCGACGATCAGGTAGGCCTTCTCGATGATGATCTTCTCGCGCACGTCGTTGAGAGGCATAAAGATGGTCGTCATCCACAGCACCCACTCCTTCATCTCACTATCGAGAATCGGATAGCTCTGCGTCTTGCCCTGCTTTTTCAAGAGCGACCGGTAGGCGATATTGCCGGCCTGGGAGGCGATATAGAGCGGGCCGTAGAACTCATTCAGCCGCTTGTTCACCAGATCCAGCTTGTCGCGGCGCCGTGCCAGCATCCGTGCGCTTAGAAAGGTAACCAGGTAGCCGGCAAAGGCCAGAACCAGGGTGAGCACGTAAGCGTTTTGCAGAGAGTTCGGAAGAGGGATTGCAGTCGGATCCATGCGTATCTTGCCTTGCCGACGAGTATACGCGCGCGGACGATAGCAGGAATATGACTGCGCTATGCAAGCCAGCAAGACTGGTTCCAAAATGGCCCTATACCGGCTGGCGGGAACGGGCTCAGTCTACGTCGTTGGCCATGAAGACTTCGACGGGCGGGTTGCTGGTCAACTGCGTATCCACGATCAGCACTGTATAGACTTCGCCGCCGGTCAGATACAGGGACGTGGAGGTGTACTTGGGCGTAAGCAAGCCGGTGGGCGTGATCACCATGGTCACCGTCTGCGAGGTGAAGCTGATGTAGCCTGCGGTGGCGCCTACGGGCAAATCCGTCACCAGGGGGATGGTGTTGGCCATCGTGCTTCCGGCAGGGATCATATATACGTCCACGGCCCCCGTCTTGGGCGCCTGGTTGAGGAAGCGGAAGGCCGAGTGGCCCGAGGCTGCCGGAATCTGCTGGTCTTCGAGAACCGTGACCTCGTAACCGTTAGGCGACACGCCGTTGTCAGTGAGAAATACGGAGTGCTCATGCCCGGCGAGCAGCGTGCCGTTGGAGGTAACCAGCGCCGCGCCGCCGGTTGCAGCGGTCACCTGGATGAGCGCGTTGTTCGACGCAGGCAGCGTTCCATACGGAGTGATGGCTCCCTGGCCGATGTTGTGAGCGATCAGAGAACCTTCCACCTCAATATCCACAGCCGGGGCAATGTAGGATGCATCGATCGACCTCACCAGGCTGGGCTGGGTGTAGCTGGCCACTTGCTCGCAGGCTGAGAGACCCAGCGCCAGGGCCAGCGATGCCGCCGCCGTCATAGCCAGGCTGGGCAGCGTCAAACGCCGCGCTCCCTTCATCCGCCAATTCCGAACCATCTTCATCGTGCGCATCGTCAGAGAGTGCAACTCTAGCCTCCCACTTATAGTACCTCGATGGGTTGGGAAAAGTTTACGACATTTTTGCCCTTAAGGCCCAACAGGGACAAAGCTAACAACTTCCCCGGATCATTGCCCGGTAGCCGCAGGCTCACAATCCCCCGTGGAACCGCCCGAAACTGCGGGCCGACGTGAGCGACAGAACGAGAAATCCCGCTCCCAGAACGAGCACGTGCAGGGTATTGCGCAGGTCGAAGCAGCCCACACGGCAAATCAACAGGTAAGCGACGGCAAGGTTGAAAAAGCCCCAGAGAACATTGACGGTGGAGGAGGATAAGCCCTTCCCCGGCGGCGATGCAAAAGGACTCTGAAAGGAACGTCCCGAGACTCCGTTGCCGAGATGGGGCAAGCTGTTGGCCAGAAATGCTCCTCCGAAGAAGTACGCCAAATACTGATACCAGTGCATGATTGCTCCCTTCCTCATGCGAAAGCAATGTTAGCAGAATCCTAGCTCGTTCCCAGGTAAATAAACCGAACCAGAAACAGCGCGGCCAGCACATAAAGTAGCCATTCCTGCCGCCGGAACTTCCCCGTAGTCAGATGAAGCACCGCCCAGGCAATGATTCCGAACCCTAGCCCGTTGGTGATCGAATAGGTGAGCGGAATCAGCATCAGCGTCAAAAATGACGGAACCGCGATCAGCGGGTCATGCCAGTGAATCTCTGTGATCGTGGCCAGCATCAGCGAACCCACCAGGATCAGCGCAGGAGCTGTGGCTGCCGGCGGAACGATGCCCACAAAAGGAGCGGCTCCGATGGCGGCGAGAAACAGCACCCCGGTAACGATGGCGGTTACGCCCGAGCGTCCGCCAGCCGCCACGCCGGCCGTGGACTCCACGTAACTGGTCACGGTCGAAGTCCCGGTCAGCGATCCGAAGACGGTGGCCGTTGCATCGGCAAACAGAATCCTGTTCAGCCGGGGAATCGAATAGTCGGCCTCGATCAACCCGGCCCGCTTGGTCACTCCCACCAGTGTGCCCAGGTTGTCGAACAGATCCACGAAAAAGAAGATGAAGACGATCTCCAATAGCCCGGTGTTGAGAGCGCCGCGTATATCGAGCTTGAACGCAGTGCTAGCCAGCGAGTGGAATCCACCGGCAGCGGGCGTCCAGTGCGCCTGTCCCAATGCCCACGCCAGCCCGGTGGTGGCCAGCACGCCGATCAGGATGGCGCCGCGTACCTTCTTCACCTCCAGAGCCACCATCACGATCAATCCGAAGATGGCCAGCGCAACGGTAGGATTCCGCATGTTGCCCAGGGTGACAAAGGTCTCCGGGTCGCTCACCACAATGCCCGCTTTGCCGAATCCGATGAAGGCTATAAACAAGCCGATGCCGCTGGCTACCGCGGCATAAAGCTCGTGAGGAATGGCATACAGAATCGATTGCCGGATGCCGGCGACGGTGAGCACCAGAAAGAGAATGCCGGAGAGAAAGACCGCTCCCAGCGCCGTCTGCCACGGAATGTGCAGCTTGATGCAAACCGCGTAAGTGAAGTAGGCATTCAGTCCCATGCCGGGAGCGAGCGCGATGGGGTAGCGCGCCACCACCCCCATGAGAATCGACCCGAAAGCCGCCGAAAGGCAGGTAGCTGCAGTAACCGCGGCCAGCGGCATTCCTGTAGCCGACAGGATGGCCGGATTCACCAACACAATGTAGGCCATGGTCACAAACGTCGTGACCCCTGCCAGAATCTCGGTGCGCCAGTTGGTCTTCAGGCGCGCAAATTCAAAATAGGTTTCCAGTCGCTCGAGCATGGTGCGTACTTGTAGGAGACCACACCTGGACGGAGATGCAAAATGATTTGTATTGGCGGAGCTATTGATCGTTGCACTCGTCCGTTGAGGGGCGCAGACTTGGAAGGATCACCAGCGTAGCCTTGTCCCAATCCACGAACTCGGTGCTGTCGTTACTTAGGCGACTCCCAGAAGGTGCGCTCCTCAGCTTCGTTTGAAAACTTCGGAATGGGCTTTAAGTGCTTGCTCATAAATGGCTCTCACCTTCCGGCCAATGACCCCAGCAGCTTTGCAGCGTCCTTGGCGAAGTAAGTAACGATAAAGTCCGCCCCCGCGCGGCGAATCCCCACCAGCGATTCCATCATGGCGCGATCGCGCTCCAGCCAGCCCTTCTCAAATGCGGCCATCAGCATCGAGTACTCGCCCGAAACCTGGTAAGCGCCCATGGGCACGTCCACAAACTCCCGCGCGGCCCGCACCACGTCCAGGTAGGGCATGGCCGGCTTCATCAGAATCATGTCTGCGCCTTCTTCGAGATCGAGATCGATCTCGCGCAGCGCCTCGCGCAGGTTGGCGCCGTCCATTTGATAAGTCTTGCGGTCGCCGAACTGGGGCGCCGAACCCGCAGCATCGCGGAATGGCCCGTAGAAGGCCGAGGCGAACTTGGAGGCATAACTAAGGATCGGCGTATCCGTAGCTCCTTCTTCGTCGAGAGCTTTGCGAATGGCGGCCACGCGGCCGTCCATCATGTCGCTCGGCGCCACCACGTCAGCCCCGGCTTTGGCCAGGCTGACGGCCGTGCGGGCCAGCAGGCGGAGCGAGGAATCGTTGTCCACGGTCCAGCCGTCGCGGGTCTCCACCACCACGCCGCAGTGGCCGTGGCTGGTGTACTCGCACAGGCAAACATCGGCAATCAGCACCAGCTTTTTCCCAGCCGGAGTCTTTTTCAGCGCCCGCAGCCCTTGTTGCACGATGCCGTTCTCATCCCATGCGCCGGAGCCGGGTACGTCCTTTGCCTCGGGCAGGCCAAAGAGAAGCAGTCCGCCCAGTCCCAGCCGCGCAGCTTCCTCGGCCTCGCGCACCGCCTCGTCCACTGACAGATTGAAGACTCCCGGCATGGAGTCCACCGCATGCCGCACGCCTTCGCCCGGACAGAGAAACAGGGGATAGATCAGGTCGCCGGCATCGAGAACAGTTTCCCGCACCAGTGCCCGTAAAGATTCACTGCGCCGCAGCCGACGCATCCGCGTTTCAGGAAAACTCATGGTGCTGATTGTACTGCGAAAGTTACCTGCCGCGAGTAACTCGTTTGGGTTATGTCAGTTGCTCGTAAAGCGTCGTGTTCCGGTAGCCTAGCAGCATCACCAGGGTCCAGATGCCCAGCGCCGTGCCCAGGGGAAACTTGAGCAGGCTGAAGAATGAAGCGATGATGGCCACGATGCGCCCCCACTCGGCGCGCTGCCAAAGGCCAATCCCAGCCGCCAGGGCCAGCGCAGACCTGATAGCCAGAAAGACCAGCGCAAAGTGAAGGATGGCCGGAAAAAACCACTCCGGCATTGCATCTCCCGGCTGTGGACCGTTATGGATCCATGGAGCAAGAAAACCGGAGATGAAGGCTTTTGCGAATACCACCCCCGCGATCCCAATCAGCAGCGAAAAGCCCGAATAAACAAACCAGACAATACTGAGCGCCTTCACCTTGCCCGCGTAGCTTTCCACCTGGAACTGCAAGCCGGGCACGGGGGGAACCGCCGGCGTGACCGGACGACCGCATTGGGGACAGAAAGCCTGTCCTGCCGCTAAAGCCTGACCACATCCACTGCAAAACATGGTGCCTCCTCTTCGTTTCCCGTTCAAAGATTACTACGCAATGAGGGCGCGAGGCGTTCCATTTTGCGCTCACCAGGCTTCCAGCCTCTAGCTTCTAGCCGCTAGCTCTTTCACTTCCAGGTAAAAGGTGTGAGACCACCACGATTACTGAAACTCCGCCGGCATCAAGCCAACCCGCCGAATCGATTCCAAGCGCACGAAAAGCTAGAAGCTAAAAGCTAACGGCTAGGCGCTGAATTCCGTCTTTCCCATCGTTCCTCGTGCCGGTCGTCGTTCAGCACCAGGGCCGTTACGCGCTCCTGGGCATCGCGCTCAAAGGTCAGCCGGGCGCCGCTGGGGGCGTTCGAGCCGTTGGCGGCGTTGGGATAAAAGAATCTCCCCGGCGACTCCGCTGCCAGCTCCATGATCTCTCCATGCAGGTTCTTCTCGTAGAGCTGTTCGCCCTGGCGGAAGATCGTGATCACGATATGCCCTTTTGGATCGCAATACTGCCCGGCCAGGCTGTCGAGCAGCGCCGTGGGCAGCTTGATGGAGGGCGGATGAAGCGGAATGACCAGCCGTTCGGCCAGTGCCGGCAGCTCCGTCCGCACGCCTTGCTTTGAACCCGCAGGAGGCTCACCGCGGTGCGCCAGCAGCCAGCGCGGCAGCTCCGGCTCGTCGTAGGCGCGGGTCCAGCAGTCGTGCTTCAGGCCCTGGTAGAGCCACAGCCGAATATGCCCACCGGCGGCCTTGAATGCCTCGAACATCAGCTCGCTCTCGCGCGGGGGCACTACGTTGTCTTCGGTCCCGTGGAAGAGCCAAACCGGCGTGCGGCCCAGCGCGCTTGCGTATTGCGCGGGCAAAGTCGAGGCCTCCTGCCAGCGCTCCGGCGCATAGCTCCAGAAGACCCCGCCGGCAGCAATGGCTATCGCCGCCCAGCGCTTGGGATAGAGCCGCGCCAGCTCCCATGCGCCGTAGCCGCCCAGCGAGATCCCGGTCAGGTACGTCCGCTCCGGATCGCCGTGGAACTCAGCCGATTCCTCATCCAGCGTGGCCAGGGCCAGGGCCAGCATCTCAGGGTCGGTCCAGTAGTTGGGCAGCGGGCACTGCGGCATCACGATCACAAACGGCCAGCGCTCCGGGTGGTCGCGCACCGCCTGGGGAAGCCCGATCTGCGTCTGCCACATCCCCTCCGAACCGCGCTCGCCCCGCCCATGCAAAAACAGAATCACCGGCCACAGCTTGTGGTCGTCCCGACGCCACTCTTCGGGCAGGTAGACCTGGAAGCGGTAGCTCACCCCATGCAACTCGATGCGCCGATTCAGAAATCCCGTCTCCTGAGCCGGCTCCGCCACGGTGTGGTGGACCGCGCCTGGGAGAGCATTCGCCTTGCCTGGCGTCGATGCCAAGGCAACCAAAATGCAAACCGCGAGGATTCTTGAAAAACGAAGCATAATCGGAGCCTGATTCCACTATATCCGTATGGAAAGCTGGTTTTCAGGCCGAATAGCCGGGAAGGCCCGAATCACGTTTGGAATGAGAAACTGCGTCCAGAGAGGACGCCGCCAACCTGCCAACTCGCCATCCCCGCGCAAGCGGGGGCCAACTTGCCGCATTTGCTCCAAAAAGCTCTTTCCTCCTATGCATTTCCCTATGATTTCCCTTGCGAAATTCTTACGATTTGCATGAAAGACTTGAGTTGTTATGCTGTACGCACTGATGACCACGCTGGAAACCGGAGAAACGCTGGACCACTACCGCATTGACGCGGTCGTCGCCCATGGCGGAATGTCGACGCTCTACAAAGCCACCGACCTGAAAAACGGCCGTCAGGTGGCCGTCAAGGTTCCCCACGAGGAGATGGAAGCCGACCCGATCTTGGTCGAACGCTTCCGCCGCGAACAGGAGATCGGCCAGGAGCTTAACCACCCCGGCGTGGTAAAGACCTACGAGCCGGAGCAGCGCAGCCGGGTCTATATGGTCATCGAGTGGGTCGAAGGCCGCCTGCTGCGCGACCTGTTGAACCATGAGCGCAAGCTACCCATCGATCGCGCGGTCAACCTGACGCTGGCAATCTGCGACGCTCTCGACTGCATGCACAAGCACGGCGTGGTCCATCGCGACCTGAAGCCGGAAAACATCATGGTCGACGCTGAGGACCGGATTAAGATTATTGACTTCGGCATCGCCATGAAGGAAGACGCGCGCCGCATTACCTTCGTGGATATGTCGGCCACGCTGGGCACGCCGGACTATATCTCTCCCGAACAAGTCAAAGGCCAACGCGGCGATCAGCGCAGCGATATTTATTCGCTGGGCGTGATGCTCTACGAGATGCTCACCGGCGAGCCGCCCTTCAGCGGCCCCAATCCTTTGGCGGTGATGAATGAGCGCGTACTCAACGATCCCCGCCCCGCGCGCGAACTGAATCCTGAAATCACCCCCGCGCTCGAGGAGATCCTCAATCGCGCCCTCGAACGCGACCCGCGCCACCGCTACTCGACCGCCCAAGAGATGGCCTGGGACCTGGAGCACCAGGAGCAGGTCGGCATAGACGATGGCGCGCACCGCCCCATCTCGCTAGGCATCCGCCTGCCCGCCGCCCGCCGCATGCTACTCTACGCCAGCCTCGCCCTCGTCCCATTGATGCTCTTCGGGCTCATGCTGCTGCTGGCAAAGCGGTAAGGGTTAATCTTCCTTTCTTCACCATTCCACATTGCTCCGTGCCCCATCCTTGCGATTTTTTTCTGTCGCAAGGGTGGGAAACCACTGCATCCAATTCGTCGGCAGCCTCTCAACGTAAAATGGGAGCGCATCCGGAATGGGAGTTTTGCCGCATGAATAGTATTTGCCACACCGCAATTTTTCTCGCCGTTCTTTCAGCGCCACTGATTTGTTCCGCCGACGACGCTCGCCCCATCCTCACTCCCAAACCGCCTGCCACTGCCAAAATCAACGGCCCAACAATCTATGGTGCGCGCCCCGGTCACCCGTTTCTTTACCGCATTCCCTGTACCGGCGTACGCCCCATTCAATTCGCCGCTCAGGGTCTGCCGCCGTCGCTCAACCTCGATCCCGCCACCGGCATTCTCTCCGGAACAACTCCAGACAAATCCGGCATTTATTCCGTCACTCTGCTGGCATCCAACGCAAGCGGACAATCCTCCCGTCTTTTCCGCATCGTCGTGGGCGATACGCTCGCTCTCACTCCCCCCATGGGCTGGAACACCTGGTACTCCGACTACGGAAACCCAACCGCAGAAAAGGTGCGTCAAGCCGCCGACCAAATGATCTCTTCCGGCATGGCCGACTTCGGCTATCAGTATGTAAACGTCGACGACGGCTGGCCGATGAAGCCAGGCTCAACCGACCCCGATTTGAGCGGAGCCCTGCGCGACCCGCAGGGAGCGATTCGCCCCAACGACCGCTTCAAAGATATGGCTGCCCTGGCCGCCTATATCCACGCGAAAGGACTGAAGGCTGGGTTGTACTCATCCCCCGGCCCGCTCAACTGCGCCGGTTTCACAGGCTCCTATCAGCACGAAGAACTCGACGCAAAAACCTTTGCCGCGTGGAAGTTCGACTTCCTCAAATACGACTGGTGCTCCTATGGCACAATCGCGCCGAAAAACCCCACCCTGGCCGACTACCGCAAGCCCTATGACCTGATAGGCGGTCTGCTGAAAAATCAGGACCGCGATATCGTCCTCAATCTCTGCCAATACGGCATGGGCGACGTATGGACCTGGGGCGCGGATTCCGGCGGAAACTCCTGGCGCACCACCGGCGACCTGGGCGACGAAAAGCGCAAGCGGCTGCCGGGCTTTTATTCGATCGCGCTGGCCAACGCCGGCCACGCCAGCTACGCTGGGCCCGGCCACTGGAACGATCCAGACTATATTTTGATCGGCGCCATCGACGACCCGGCGAAGTACGACCAGCAGCAAACGCCTGTGCCCGTCTCTCTCACCGCCGACGAGCAGTACAGTTATATGTCCATGTGGTCCCTGATGGCTTCACCGCTGTTCTTCGGAGGCGATATGTCGCATCTCGATGATTTCACCCTGGGCATTTTGTGCAACAGCGAAGTCATCGATGTGGATCAGGATGCGCTGGGCTGGCAAGGGCGCGTAGTGCGCCAGTCCGCCGACGAATTCATTCTTGAAAAGCCGCTCGAAGACGGCTCGGTTGCCGTAGGCCTCTTCAACCTGAGCGAAAGCCCGCTGAAAACGAGCGTAAACCTGACGGATCTCGGCCTCGATGGCGCATGGAAAGTTCGCGACCTATGGCGGCAGAAAGAGATTGGCTCCGTCTCCGGCTCGCTCTCTTCCGATGTTGCGCCGCACGGCGTCACTTTTGTTCGGCTCTCGTCAATTAGAAAAGTTCGGTAACACCTATTTCAATCACTCACTGCATTCCGTGCCCCATCCTTGCGCCTTCTTTCTGGCGCAAGGGTGGGAAACCACGCAATCCAATGACTGAAGATCCACAAACCGATGCTCGCCCACGTTTTTCAGCGGTACGATTCGTCGCGGTGAATCACGAAATCGGGGTATGCGCCGCCGCCCAGTTCGTGCAGATCCATGCCGATGCGCTCCCCGTCCGGGTCCACGCGAAACGGAACCACGCGGTTCAGCAAACGGAAGAGCAGATAGACCAAGGGCAAAATCACTCCCAGCAACGTGGCGATGCCCACCAGTTGGGCCACCAATTGCCCCTCCTGCGACACGAAGATGCCTACGGCCAGCAGTCCCAGCAGTCCTCCCACGGCATGAACCGAAATCGCGCCGGAGGGATCGTCGATAGAGAGCGCAAGTTCCAGCACTTCCACCAGCAGCGGCGTGGCGATGCCCGTAACCAAGCCAACGAACAGCGCCTGCCCCGGCGTGATGAGTCCAGCACAGGCGCTCGACGCCACCAATCCGGCCAGCCAGCCGTTGGCGCACAGGCTGGCGTCGGGCTTGCCGAAGCGCACACGCGTCACAGTAAAGGTAGCCGCAAGCGAGCCCGAGGCGGAGAGCAGCGTATTGACCGCAGTCGCGGGTAGCGCGGCCAGCGGCGCGTGGAGCCAGATCACCGCGCCCGCCACGTTCCAGGCCAGCCAGCCCACCAGCGCCAGCAGGCAGCCAAACAAAACATAAGCGGCGTTGTGCCCGGGCAGAGCGGTAGAAAAACCTTCCTTGGGAAACTTGCCCTTGCGAGAGCCGGCGATCCACACTACGGCCAGCGCGCTCAACCCGCCCAGCATGTGAACGGTAGCCGCGCCGCCGCCATCCACAAACCCAGCGCCCAGGCCGAAGTTCACGCCCAGTTGCGCCAGCCAGCCGCCGCCCCAAACCCAGTGCGCCATCAGAGGAAAGACGATTGCCGCCAGCACCGCCGCGGATGCGCAGCCCGCACTCAACCGCCAGCGGTCCGCTCCAGATCCCCACGGCACCAGTGCCGCCAGCGCCACAGCCAGAAACTCAAAGAGCAGCGCCAGTTGGGTCTGCGGCGGCGCAGAGCCAAATCCGCCCAGCATCAACCGCCCCGCTCCCAGCCAGTTCCAAGGCTTGCCGGCCAACTGGAATGAGTGGTCCACCAACCCCGTAGTTCCCGCCCACGCCGCACCTGCCACCGCGAAAACAATTGCAGTAACGGCCACAATCGCCAGATTGCCCAGCAGCGATTGCGCAGCGGAACGCGAGCGGCCCAGCCCGGTATTGATCAGCGCTACTCCGGCGATGGCCAGCGGAGCCAGCAGCAGCAGCGCCAAAGTCAGCGCAAAAATTGCAGCGGGCATTACGGGAGCAATAGGCGCTGGATTCATGGCCGGCTCTCTCCACGCGCTTCCATATGCCCGCGCACCGCAACCGCCAGACCCAGCAACTCGACGGCCAGCCCGCAAACCACAAAAGCCGCCCGCGGCGCCGGCGCCGGAAACAGAATCAGCGCGGCGATGGTAAGAAAGAATCCTGCGGGCATTACCAGCAATCCGGCGTATTTCATGGTCGTTCCTTTCTGCAGCCTCTCCGGTGTGAATCTTAAAGATGAGCGTCCACCCTCCGGACTGTCGCGTGCTTCCGCAGGGCCCGCATTGCAGTGATTTTGTTACTGAGGGTAGCCGGCTATTACTTCTTTATGAATTCTAAAGCATCCTGTTGTTAGTCTTGTCTCAATTGCAGTTCCCCGCATGCTTTCTCATTTCTCTGGAGGTCTTCATCATGAATCTGCTTGACCGGCTGGTATCGTACCCGTTGGGCGCGCTTTCCGTCCTCACCTTGGCCGCATTCCTTGAGGCCTGGGGCGACTCATTCTTCCAGGCCGGCTTTTACCGCTCCTCGGGACTCGGCCGTGTGCTCGCCCTTCTCGCCGGAGCCGTCGTCCTGGCCGCCTATGGTTCGGTGGTCAACGTCCCGCGCTGGGACTTCGGCAAGCTGCTGGGCGTATACGTAGTGCTGTTTTTCCTCATGGCCCAAATCCTCAACAAGGTCCGCTTTGCCCAGTCCCCCACCCTGCCCATCTACGCGGGCGGCGGGCTCATCGTGGCCGGCGGCCTGGTCATCGCCTTCTGGAAGGGATAATCCGTTAACCCGCCTCCTCCTCAACCAGCAACAAAGCCCCGTGCCCCATCCTTGCGCCTTTTTCCTGGCGCAAGGGTGGGAAACCACAGAATCAAATACGCATCTTTTCCCCGTTTCCAGCGCTCGAAAACCGTCCACGCATCCCTTGCGCTATCATTAACGTCTAAGTAGGTGAGCGGCCCGATTCCCCCCAAAGCCGCCCCGGTGGTGAGTGTGTCTCGATTCCTGCAGCGTTTTGTCTTTGTGTTTTCCATTGCGATCCTGGTCACCCTCGGCCTTGGCTTTGGCCTGAGTGAGTTCGGCTTGCTGGGCGTTCATGCCGGCGGCTCACAGGATGGCGCTTACCGCCAGATGGGCGTCTACGGCGACGTGCTGAGGAGAATCCAGTCCGATTACGTCACCGATCCCAACATGAACGACGTAACCACCGGCGCTCTCCACGGCCTGCTTGAATCGCTCGACTCCGATTCCAGTTACCTCACCCCGACCGAGTACAAAATCTACAAGGATCGTCCCGCCGGCGCCGCCCAGGTGGGAATCCTGGTCTCCAAGCGTATCGGCTACGCCACCGTGGTCAGCGTCACGCCCGGTTCACCCGCCGATAAGGAGCACCTCTCCGACGGCGACATTATCGAGTCCATCGGCGGCCAATCCACCCGTGAACTGTCGCTAGCCGTTATCCGCCTCATGCTGGAAGGCAAGCCCGGCAGCACGCTTACCCTCTCAGTGATTCGCCCGCGCAAGGCCGATCCCGACAAAATCACTCTCACCCGCACCATCACCGCCCCTGCCGCGATGGGCGAACTGCAACTGGAAAACTCCACCATCCTTTACCTCAAGCCCGGCCAGCTCACCCCGGCCCGCGTGGACGAAATCGCAGCCAGGCTCAAGGCCGACGGCAAGGGCCATAAAGTGCTTCTTGACCTGCGCGACTCCTCCGGCGACGATCCCCAGCAGGGACTGCGCCTGGCCAACTTCTTCCTCAAGCAGGGAACTCTGGCCACGCTCGAAGGCCAGAAGTATCCCAAGCAGATTTTCACCGCCGATCCGGCCAAATTTATCACCAATGCGCCCCTGGCCGTGCTCGTCAACCGCGGCACCTATGGCGCGGCTGAGCTGACCGCTGCCGCCATTGAAGACCTGAAACGCGGCGATGTAGTCGGCGAGCGCACCTTCGGCGAAGGTTCGGTGCAGAAGACCATCGATCTACCCGACGGCTCGGCTCTGCTGCTCACCGTGGCCAAGTTCGAGGGCCCCGACGGCAAGAAGATTCAGGACGATGCCGTCACTCCCACCGTGCTCGTTGGCCAGGTCATCGACGAAGACGACGAGGAAGCGCCAACTCCCCCTCCCGCGCCTAAAGGCGACGAGCCGCTCAACAAGGCGCTCGATCTGTTGAAGGCGAAAACAAGCTAAGGATTGGGCACGGCAGGTGACGAAAAAGGCCGGATTCTTGACGAAAAATGACGGAATTGCGCATTTTTGCGCATTTTCTTACACTAATTTTTCGGAGCATTATCTTTTATAATCAACCACTTACGTGCCAAAAATGGCGAACAAGTGGAGAACGGACTCCCGGGGGGGTGGGGTGGGCCTTGTTTTTGAGTAAGCGGGGCACCTACTTTTCATCTTTACTGCAATTATGCGCCGGTCGAAGGTTATTTTATGCAAAAGGCGGAGCTGAAATATTTAATTTCGCTACTCGGGGTTTGTCAGCAGCCAATAGTGGAAGCCGTCCACGATGGCCATCAGCGCCGCCTGGTTCAAATCGCTGCTCACTCCCGCCGTCGTCCACGGCTCATGACCGTCGGCGTGGAAGCTGACAGTAACGCGAACATGGGCCGCCGTATCGTGGGCGGAGACATCAAGAGCCGTGACGCTGAAGGTGCCCAGGCGCATCTTGGCCAGCGCCGGATACCATTTTTCCAGCTCGCTGCGCATGGCCTTGGTCAGCGCATCCACCGGACCGGAGCCTTCTGCCCGGGTCGTAGCAACGGCTGAATCGCCCACCGACAATTGCATGGAGGCCTGAACGTACCTGTCCCCGCTTTCGTCGGACTCATCCAGAACTCTCCAGCTTTTAATGCTGAAGCGATGCTCGAGGGTTCCGAGCACCTTCATCGAAGCCAGCCGGAACGAAACGTCACTGGCCGTAAAGCCGCCGCCGTCGATCATCGCCTGGTTCGAGTCCATCAAGGCCTGCGCCTGCGCGGAATCGAGAGCAACGCCAAGCTCATTGGAGAGCAGAACAATGTTCGCTCTTCCCGATTGCGCGTTCACGCCGATCACCGGCTTGGCGCCGACCTTGGCCGGTTCGCACCAGAGATAAGCTCCGGGATTTTTGCGCTCGCTGCTGCCATGCATGCCGGCCCAGGTTCCAAATGCTCCGGGACCGACGATCGGCGTGCCGTGCGGCGCATCGATCGAGAAGGCCGCATACGCCGACTGCGCCAGGCTGGTAAGCCCGGTGAGCTCTTCAGGCGTTACAAATTCAGCCTCGCCCCGGAGCTGCAAGCTGCCGATCACGGTGGTCAGGTTCACATTGCCGCAGCGCTCGCCTGTTCCCAGCAGAGTGCCTTGAATCTGGCTGGCCCCGGCAAAAACAGCGGCTCGGGCATTGGCAACTCCCAGACCGCGATCGGTATGGCCGTGGAATCCGAACTTGACTTGAGGATATTTTTTGACCAGCTCGCCGATCACCTGGCTGACTTCTTCAGGATTGGCGCCGCCGGTGGTATCGCAAACCACCAACCGGCTCACCTTCTGGCCGGCGCATTGTTCCGCGACCTGGTGAAAATAGTCGAGCGTTCGCTTGCTGAAATCGTCGTCGCACCTCAAGCCGTTTTCGCGCCGTCCGCAAGCGGCATCCATGGCGTGCTCAAGATCGACGATGACTTCGAGGCCCTGGTCCTGAAGGCAGGCAACGGTCTCCAGAGTCATCAACAGATTTTCTTCCGGCGTGGTTTCCAGGGACTTCATCACGTCCAGCAGCCGCGATTTGACCACGATCACCGCAACAGGAACGCGCTTTTTGTTGGCGACGATAAATTGCACGTCGGGCCAATCCTTCACCTTGGCGCCGCGGCCGCGCGTCCTGCCAAACAAGGCCAGCTTCATGGCTCCCGTATTCGCCGAGTGAAGCGCACCCGTTAAATTCGAAGTAAATTGGTTGGCGCCGGCAAAACCGATCTCAGCGTAGTGAACGCCGAAGGCGGCCATGCGCTCGAGCAGGCCGACGGCGTTCGGTACTGAAATCTCGATATTCGGCTGTTGCAGCCCGTCGCGTAGACTGGTATCGAACAGCTCGACTTTTGGAGCGTTAACTTCCTTCATCTCTACCTGTTCCCGGTTATGGAAGCAACCTGCGTAGGGTTATCCTGCAAGCCGTTTGGGGCCTTCCCTGCTGCTTTCATTTGGTTTGCCTGCAATTCTCAGAATACTACTAAGGAGCAAAGCATGGGTTCACGGCCTCCAGAGTCCCAGAGCAAACACATCTTAATCTCCCGGCAATCATCCGATCAACCAGTTGTGGCGTTGCTTTTGCTTATTCATGCGGAGGGAGCAGGGGTCTTCAGACCCCTGAAACAGGCGCAAGAAATTGATGGGCTTTAGCCCCGGGCCTTCAGTTCGTAGCCGCAAAAGGCCCGGGCCTGAAGGCCACTCAATATATGCCACACATACAGGGGTCTGAAGACCCCTGCTCCCTCCGTAAACAGCCAAATGCCTCGAATTTCTATTCAAGACCGCATACGCAGGCAAAATTAAGATGCGTTAGCCCTGCCAAAATCCCGATGCGGAGCGAAGTCCGTTTCCCGTCCACTTTTGCACCGCCGGTTTCACCTGGGCGTTAGGCTTGAACCTCAACTCACAGTAAAATGAAGCATTCAGCTGAGGCAATTTCTCGCCCGGCATCTCACGAGAGAAATGCCCACGAGGATTGAATCGTTTGGCTAATCCCCCACCGACGGTCGAACCACGCTTCCTCGCCCGGCCCCGCCGACGGCAGGCGCAGCCGGTCCCCTTGCATCGCCGCCGCAAGCTCGCCGGCCAGTTCACGCTGGTCATTCTCATCCTGCTGGCCGTCATTACCGGCTCGCTGGCCGGCCTTACGCTGGTCTACTCCGTCGATCTGCCTCAAATCCACGATCTCGAACACTATCGCCCCTCCACCAATACGGAACTCTACGACCGCAAAGGCCGCATCATCGGCTCCTTTGCCCTCGAACGCCGCGAAGTGATCAACTACAACGACTTTGCCCCGGTGCTGCGCCAGGCCGTCATCTCCATTGAAGACAAGCAATTCGAGTCCCACTGGGGCATCAACGTTTTTCGCGTCGCTGAAGCCGTCTGGCACGATATACGCTCTCACGGCCGCTTCCAGGGCGCTTCCACGCTCACCATGCAGTTGGCCCGCAATCTCTTTCTCTCGCGCGACCGCACCGCCAGCCGCAAGATTCAGGAGGCCTATCTCGCCATCCAGATTGAGCGCGCCTTCACCAAGGAGCAGATCTTCACCCTCTACGGCAACCAGATCTACCTGGGCAGCGGCATGTACGGCTTCGAGGCCGGCTCGGAGTACTACTTCAGCAAGCACGCCAAGGATCTTTCCCTGACCGAAGCCGCCCTGCTGGCCGGCCTGCCCAAGGGACCGGTGGCCTACTCGCCGCTGCTCTATCCCGACAAAGCCCTGCGCCGCCGCAACCTGGTGATCACGGAGATGGAGCAGGACAAAGTGATTTCCCACTCCCAGGCCGAGGAGGCTCGCAACTCTCCGCTGGGCCTGCAAATTGCCCAGCCGGAAATGTCCGTCGCGCCCTGGTTCCAGGAGGAAGTGAGGCGGGAACTGGATAAGCGCTTCGGCTCCGAGCAGGTGCACGAGGCCGGCCTGCGCGTTGAGACCACTCTCGACCTTGACCTGCAGCAAACCGCCAACCGCGCCGTAACCGACGGCCTGGCGGCTTACGAACGGCGGCACGGCTGGAAGGGTAAGCTCGAAAATGTTCTGGCCACCGGTTCAACAATCGAGGATTACAAGCATCCCGACTGGGTCGTGCAGTCCCACCCCGGCGACTACGTGCATGCGCTGGTTACCGCCGCCCGGCCGCTGGAAATTCGCGCCCGCATCGGCGTAGATAAAATCGTTCTCCTGCCCGAAGACTGGAAATGGACCGGCCAGAGCCACGGCGATGCGCTGGTCAAGCCCGGCGACATTATTTACGTCCACCTTGCCGAAACCATGGAAGGCAATGCGCGCCGCGCCACTCTGGAGCAGGACTCCGGCGCACAAGGGGCTCTGATGGCCATGGACAACACGAACGGCGACGTTCTGGCCATGGTGGGCGGACGCGACTACGCATTAAGCGAGTTCAACCGCGCCACGCAGGCTGAGCGGCAAACCGGCTCCAGCTTCAAGCCCTACGTCTATACCGCGGCCATTGAAGACGGCGCCAAGCCCACCGACATCATCGTCGACGCGCCGGTCAGCTTCGGCGGCTATACCCCGCACAACTACGAAAACGACTACAAAGGCGCGATGACCCTGACCAGCGCCTTCGCCGAATCGCGCAACATTCCCGCCCTCAAGCTCGCCAACCGCGTCGGCATCCACAAGGTCATCGACGTGGCCCACCGCTTCGGCGTTACCACCAACATTCCGCCTTATCTGCCCGTGGCGCTGGGAGCGGTCGAAATCACGCTCGAGGAGCAGGTCGCCTCCTACGCCGTCTTCCCCAACGACGGCCTGCGCGTCACGCCTCGCATGGTCCGCAAGGTCTCGAACTTTGACGGCGTCACCCTGTGGGAAGAGCCGCCCGCCGTCACCGAGGTTATCGACCAGTCCACCGCCCGCACCATGATGACCCTGCTGCGCGCGGTCACCAAATACGGAACCGGCGCAGCCGCCTCGCAGCTCAACCATCCTCTGGGCGGCAAGACCGGAACCACCAGCGACTACACCGACGCCTGGTTCCTGGGCTTTTCTCCCTCGGTCACCTGTGGCGTCTGGGTGGGTTTTGACAGCAACGAGTCCCTCGGCAAACAGGAAACCGGAGCAAAAGCAGCGCTGCCCATCTGGATGACCGTCATGCGCGAAGCCATCGCCGGCAAAGACGACGAGCAATTCCTGGGCGACGAGGAGACTCCTCAACTCCATAGAGCCGCCGCCGAAACTCCCGCCCGGCCGCACGTGGCCTCAGCGCTGCCGGCTCGGGCAGCAATCCCTCCTGCTCAGCCCTCCAGCAAGCGGCGAGTTAAGCCGGCATTGCCCACGCAACCCGCTCCACTCGCACCCAAGGCAAAAGGCCCCGTCAAACCCGCCCTGGGTATTACTATGAATAGATAGAAACAATACTGAGAATGAGGACTCCATTCCATGAAGTTGGCAGCATCTCCAACCCTGCTCGTTCTGGCTGCCGGCATGGGCAGCCGCTACGGCGGCTTGAAGCAAATCGATCCGGTCGGCCCCGGCGGCGAAACCATCATCGATTATTCGATTTACGACGCGCTCCGCGCAGGGTTCGGCAAGCTGGTGTTCGTCATTCGCAAGAGCATTGAGCAGTCGTTTAAAGAGATCATCGGCGCACGATTTGAAAAGCGCGTCGCGGTCGAGTACGTCTTTCAGGAGCTCGACCAGCTTCCGCCGGGGTTTGAAGTACCCGCCGGCCGCACCAAGCCGTGGGGAACGGGGCACGCGATTCTGATGGCCGCGGACGCCATTCACGAGCCTTTTGCCGTGATCAATGGCGACGATTTTTACGGAGCCGGGGGCTTTCGCGTGCTGGCGCAACACTTGCAGTCCGGTTCGCCGGACTACTCGATGGTTGGATTCGTTCTGCGCAATACGCTCTCGGAATTCGGATCGGTGGCGCGCGGTGTGTGCCAGGTCAGCGGCGACGGCTTCCTCGAGGACGTGGTTGAACTGACAAAAATCGAGCCCGATGGCGCGCATGCCAAAAATACCGGTGCGGACGGCCAGGTTACCCTGCTCACCGGCGACGAGACGGTTTCAATGAATATGTGGGGATTTACTCCCCAGCTATTTGGTGAGTTGCATGAGTATTTTGTAAAGTTTCTCAAGCAGAATGGACAGAACGATAAATCGGAATTCTTCATTCCTAGTGCTGTAAATGAATTAGTTTCGGTCGCGCAAGCAAGGGTAAAGGTTTTATCCTCCAATGATTCCTGGTTTGGCATCACCTATCGTGAAGACCACCCGCGCGTCGTCGCCAGCATCGGCCGCCTCATTCAAGACGGTACTTATCCAGAGAGACTATGGTCATGAGCAACGAACATCATGTAGCCACAGCCGCAGGTCAATTTCAAATTCGCGGTGAATTTTCCGGCGCTGAACCCTACGGCAACGGCCACATCAACGACACCTACCGCGCCGTCTTCATTGAGGCGGGCGCGCAAGTGCGCTACGTTCTGCAGCGCATCAATCACAACGTCTTCAAGAACCCCGTCGCGCTGATGGAAAACATTCAGCGCGTAACCTCGCATATTGCCTCTCAAGTGGCGGGCGAGCCAGACAGCGGCCGTCGTGCGCTCAGGCTGATTCCGGCACGGGACGGTAAGGTCTGGCACCTGGATGCGGAGGGCGGTTATTGGCGCGCCTATAACTTTATTGAGAAAGCCCGCACCTATGAAGCCGTCGAGTCCACTGACCAGGCTTTTCAGGCGGCCAGCGCATTTGGAAGATTCCAGAAGCTGCTCGCCGACCTGCCCGCGCCGCGATTGAACGATACCATCCCCGACTTTCACAACACGCCGAAACGATTTGAGGCCCTTGAGCAGGCAATCGCCGCTGACGCGGCCGGCCGCGCCATCCTGGCCAAGCCGGAGATTGAATTCGCCCTGGCGCACAAATCCATCACCGGCGTTTTACTCGATGCAAACCTGCCCGAGCGCGTCACCCACAACGACACCAAATTTAACAACGTCATGCTCGACGACGCCACCGGCGAAGCCATATGCGTCATCGACCTCGATACCGTGATGCCCGGACTGGCTCTTTACGATTTCGGCGATATGGTGCGCACCACCACCAGCCCTGCGCCCGAAGACGAGCAGGATCTTTCCAAAGTGACCATGCAGTTCCCCATGTTTGAGGCGCTGGTGCGCGGCTATCTCATCTCAGCCGACGGTTTCCTGACCAAGGCGGAAAAGAAATTCCTGGCCTTCTCAGGCAAACTGATCACCTTCGAAATCGGCATCCGGTTCCTCACGGACTATCTGGCGGGAGATAAATATTTCAAGGTGCATCGCGAAGGGCACAACCTCGACCGCTGCCGCACCCAGTTCAAACTGTTCGAGTCCATCGAGCAGCAGGAAGAAAAAATGAACAAGCTGGTCGAATCCATCGGATAGGAATCGGCAATCAGTCACTTGGTTTTTCAGAGTTTGTCTAAAAAAAGTTTTAAAAAAGTGCCTCTAATAAAGAATGCCGGTTGCCCCAGGTCTCGTTTTTGAGACCTGGGAAACCACAAAACTCAACCTTTATCCGCCAGCCGGAAAAATCTCTTAGCCCGCGCCACATCCTTGAAGATCTGCGCCTTTAGCGCCTCTGGCGTTGGCCACTCCATCTCCCCGCGCAGCCGCGCAAGAAACTCCAATTCGAGCGGCGTCTTCTCGTCCAACTCCACCGGCTCAAAGTCCAGAATGTGCGACTCCACGGCAAATGAGTCCTCGCCAAACGTAGGCCGGTTGCCCACATTCGTCACTGCCTTGAAGCAACGCCCGTCCACAGTCAGTCGCGACACATAAACTCCAAACCCCGGCAGCAATCCGTCATAAGGCGCCAGATTCACCGTCGGCACCAACAGCCGAGTCCCGATCCCGCGTCCCCTGGCCGGCGTCGAGCGCACTTCGAATGGCCGCCCCAGCATCCACCGCGCCCTGCGCACATCACCCTCCGCCACCAGCGCCCGAACAGCCGAGCTTGAAACCTCCAGCCCATGCACCCGCACCGGCTCATGCACATGGACGGTAAAGCCGAACTCGGCGCCAAATTGTTTCAGTTCCACAACCCCGGCCTCGGCGTTGTGACCAAACCGGAAATTCCCGCCTTCGTGCACGGAGACCACGCCCACAGCCTCCACCAGAATCCTGCGCACAAACTCCCGCGCAGGCAGCTCCGCCAGTGCCGCATCAAACGGCAGCACTACCACCGCATCGATGCCCGTCAAAGCCAGCAGCCGAATCCGCTCGTCCATCGGCGTCAGCAGCCGCGGCGCCTGCGACGGGCGCAAATATTGTTCAGGATGCGGATCGAAGGTAATGGCAACCGCCCGCGCTCCTCGCCCGCGAGCATCCTCCACCACAGCGCGCAAAATCTCCCGGTGCCCCAGGTGCACGCCGTCGAAATTGCCGATGACGGCCACGGATGGACCAAGCCCGGCTGCGAACTCGAGAGCCGACCGATAAACGGGAATCATGCCGCCAGCGACCTCGCTCATAGGGTCACGGGCACCATCAGGCCATCGTAGGCGAGGGCCACGCCGGCAGGCAGCGCGCGATTGGTTTCCTCATGGCCCAGCTCATGCGCAATGTGAGTCAGTAAGGTTTGTTTTGCGCCGATCCGCCGCGACCAGCCCAGAGCCTGCTCCACGGTTGCGTGACTGGGGTGCGGTTTGTGGCGTAGCGCGGAGAGCACCAGCAGGTCCAGCCCTTTGAGCAGCGCAAAGCTTCCCTCGGGAATCGCGCTTACGTCCGTCAGGTATGCAACACTTCCAAAGCGAAAACCCACAATCTCCATCTCCCCGTGCTGCACCGGAACGCGCAGAAATTCCACCTCGTGCACCGGATTGCGCTCGCCCAGCGGCTCCAGTTTCACCCGCGCCCGGTTAGGATACGTAGCATGCGATGAAAAAGTGTATTCAAAGATCCGTTCCAGTATGGCCGACGTCTCCTCAGAAGCGTAAAGCGGAATCGGTCCGCCCTCGCGAAACGCGGCAAAGCTCAGCGGCCGTAGATCGTCCAGCCCCAGAATGTGGTCCGCATGGGAGTGCGTATAGAAGACCGCGTCCACACGTTTCAATCCGGCGCACAGAGCCTGTTGGCGAAAGTCCGGCCCGGTATCGATTACCACCGCGCGTTCCTTGCCGCCCTGGCCAGACTCGTTCCACCGCACCAGCACCGAGGGCCGCAGCCGCCGGTCGTGCGCATCTGTTGATGTGCACACCGCACAGTCGCACCCCAGCGTCGGAACCCCCATCGAGGTTCCCGTCCCCAGAAATGTGAGCTGGCCTTCCATACTTAGCTGCTAGCTCCTAGCTTCTAGCTCTTAGCTCTTTGGCCAAAGGCAAGAAGACAATCATCCGCTGCCTCAGTAATGCATCGCGACCAGTGTTCGCAGATTCAAGTCGCGAGAACCCCGGCGGCTTCCTTCCCAGGCCTTTAGCTAAAGGCTAGAAGCTAAAAGCTAGAAGCTGTCTTTTTCACTTCTTGCCCGGCGGCGGAGGCGGAGGAGGCTGCATGGCCTGCAGATTGATCATGCTGGTCAGTTCCAGAAAGGCCATCCGCACCTCGAAAAGCACCGTCTGCAGCGTCTGGTCCTCAGTTGCCGTCAGATTTCCTTTGGTCTTTTCTGCCAGCACGCCCAGCAGGTCGATGGTGGTGCGCGCGCCCAGAATATCCACCCGCGGCCGCTGCCCCTCCTGCGTTCCCGCTCCCATTTGGATCATCGCGGAAACGTAGAACTGCTGCACCAGGTGCTCAAACCCGACCGCCGGCTGCGCTCCCACAGCCGGATTCTGCGCCCGAATCAGCTCTTCCAGCCGCAGTGCGGAAGCATCGTAGGCATCCTTCTGCTCCCGGCTCTCCTCGGCAGTCGGTGCGGGCGGCAACTCCGCTTGCTCCTTAGAGACTCCGGCCGGCGCTTCCGCCGCTGTGGCGGCAGACTCGGTCGCATGCTTGCCCTCGTTCACCACCAGTCGCGGACCTCCGCCCGGCGCCGGTGCAGCCTCTGGCTCCGTCGCGGCAGCCTGCGCATTCTCATGCTCTTCTTCCGCCTTGATTTTGCGACGGTCGATTACGGTAAATTTGGGAGTATCGCTCATAATTCCAGTTTCCCTATCCGTCTAGCAGATTAGCTGACCTGCTGACTCGCTGACTTGCTGACTCGCTGACCTGCTGACTAGCTAATCTGTTCCAGCCCCGGCGGCCCGGCCAGAATGTGTGCCGTACCAGAAGCCGCTCCGGCCGCGTAGGTCAAAGGTTGATTGCCCTGCTCTGCCTCGCCGCGGATCATGCCCAGCGCAAAGAAACGCTTGCCTGAAGCAAACGGCAATTCAGCCGTACTGGTAATTAGCCCCGTCGCGGCGTTCTTTCCTTCCGGATCTTTGAAGCTCAACTCCGTGCCGGCAGCTGGCAGCGGCCCACTCAATTCCAGCGCCCGCAGATGCCGGTGAACATTCCCGCGCGAGTGGATCCGCTCCACAATCTCCTGCCCCAGGTAGCAGCCTTTGTTAAAGTGCAGCGCCCGCAACTGCGAGGTCTCCTGCGGCAGGTCGCGCTCCGCAATATCGATTCCGTAGGCCGGAATCGCCTCGGCAATGCGAAATGCATCCAGCGACGCCGCTCCCACCGGGGTTGCCCCAGCCGTGCGCAGTGCATTCCACAGCTTTTTGAGCCGCGCCGCCGGAACCCAAAACTGATAATGCGGCGCCAGCGCTCCATACCCGCGCTCAATCCTCAGGTCAATCCCGTTCCACTCCACGCGTGTGCCCGTCATGGGCAGCACAAGCCCCGGCAGGCCCAGCCGTTCCAGGACCTCATTGGCCTGCGGACCCGTGAGTCCAATCGCCGTCTCCACGCCAGCCTCACCGGCCTGTTCTTCGCCCATGGGAACCAGCTCCACATCGTCCATGATGATGAAGTGGTTCAAATGGGCCATCAGCTTCTCAACCTGATCGGCCGCAATCTCCAGTTCCAGTCCGGATTCCCCGGCAAACGGCGTCCCTAAAAGTCGATCTCCGTTCTCCGCGGTTACCCCGGCAGGGTTTCTCCTCTGCGCTGAAAGCTCTTCACCCCCCCGCCAGACCGTCAAATCGCCCTGAATCCGCCCTTGTGCATTCAATACCAGGTTCCATGCCCCGGAATTTGGAAACAGATCGTTCACCGTGTTGGTAACCATTCCGCTCAGCCAGCGGAAGCGGTCTTCTCCGCGCACCGCCACGCGCTTCAGCCAGCCCAGGTCGTGAACCGCGGCCCCTCGCGCCAGCGCCGCTATTTCCCTCTCCGGCGCGTCCAATTCTCGCGGGGTAAGCACTCCCCGATAGGCGCAAAGACGATAGGCTTCAAGTTCATGCGGCTTGGCCGCCGTTTCCAGCAGCGCGGCCAGTGGTGTGGCCAGCGGAATGGTTTGGTTTGTTTCGGTTACATCGGTTTCAGTCATAGGGGGAGCATTTCCGCCGTCGCGCGCCAGATTTCCACTCGAAACCTCGCGCCAGACCGCTCTCTGATTATAGCCTTGGAAGTAGATGCCCGACCCTCAAGGGTACCCCGGCGCAAACTCGACCGCCGGGGTGGAGGATGGAGAGTTTTGATGAGCAAACAGCAAATCGAGGTGAGATGGACCTGCCAGAGTTGGTTATGGGCGCTTACGTTGTGCCTCGCGGCGGCATCGGCAGCCCCGGCGCAGAAGCCGGCGCCATCCCAGCCAGCCGCCCCGTCCCAATCCACCTCCCAACCCTCTGAAAAAGCTCCGACTCACATCACCACCGAACAGGCCAAACAGCTCTTCGCCCTCGTCGATGAACTGCTCAAATTCTCCTCCCAGGAGACCGGCCTGCCCATCAAGAGCACCGTCAAGCGCCAAATCACCACCCGCCCCGCCGTTGAAAGTTACCTCAAGAAAAAATTCGACGAAGACGAAAGCTCCAAGCGCCTGCAGCGCGGAGAAATTGTGCTCAAGAAATTCGGGCTGCTCGATCGCGACTTCGCCCTCAAGCCCTTTCTCCTCGCACTCCTCGATGAGCAGATCGAAGCCTTCTACGACTCCAAAACCAAGACCGTTAACATGCTCGACTGGGTAGACATTGAAGAGCAAAAGCCGGTCCTGGCTCACGAGCTCACGCACGCTCTTCAGGACCAGCACTCGGATCTCGAAAAGTGGAACGACCAAACCCCCGACGAAGTATCCCTCAACTCCTCCGGCGATACAGATCACATCGCCAAAGACGAGATGGATACCGCCCGCGAAGCCGTCGCCGAGGGCCAGGCAACTGCCGTCATGATGGACTACATTCTGAAGCCCATGGGCAAAAGCCTGGTCAAAGATCCCGAGGTCATGGATGCGGTCAAGCAGCAAATGGCCGCCTCAGAAGACTCGCCCGTTCTCTCCCGCGCACCGCTTCTGCTCTCTGAGTCGTTGCTCTTCCCCTATCGCGAGGGTCTCAGCTTTGAGCAGGACGTGTGGATGGATCAGGGCCAAACCGCGGCCTTTGCCGGAGCGCTGGACAATCCGCCCACCTCCAGTTGGGAGATCCTCAATCCCCGCGAATATGAAAAGCGGCACATTCCGGCCGTGCCCCTGCTCCCCGATATTCATCCTCTGGTCGACAAACTCTACAAGCCTTACGATATCGGCCAGATCGGCCAGCTTGACGTGCACATTCTCACCGAGATCTACGCCGGCGACAATGCCGCCCGCGACCTGACCCCCGCCTGGGACGGCGGCATCTACTGGGCCGGCCAGCGCCTCAGCGCCACAACCCCCGCCGAGCAGGCCAGCACAGATTCCCTCGCCCTCTTCTATCTCTCCGCCTGGAAGAGCGCCGACTCAGCGCGGACCTTTGCCCAGGTCTATGCAAACAACCTGGGCCGCAAATACTCCGGCCTCAAGCCCGACCTCGCCGCTCAGCATTCCGCCCCGTCTGGCGCGGACGAGCAGGACTTCACCACCACCGAAGGCCCGGTCGTCATCACCACCCGCGGCAATCTGGTTTTCGTCTCTGAAAGCTTCCCCCTCGACCTGGCGCGCAAACTTGCCGCCCTAATACTCGATGCTCAAGGCTCAGGCGAACTAAAAATGGCGAGCGCACAAAAGCCGGGTGCCCCAGGACCGGGGTCCCCACGGACAGGTCTTCGTCCGCGGGGTGGATATCTCGCTTCTGAGACCTGGGAAAGCGAGAATCCCTATCAGCCCCGTGCCCCATCCTTGCTCCTTTTTTCTGGCGCAAGGGTGGGAACCCTCGAAGCCCACTCCCCGGAACCCCTGGAACCGCTAACCGCCAACCTCATCCGCTTCTTCTCCAACTGCGGCGTAATGAAGGCCGTAGTAGATGCGGAAATCAAAGCCGCCGCAAGATAATACAATCCCATCTAGGCACCGGGAACACCAACCGGCCAAAGGAGCGCGTCCACCCATGGGTTATCAGGTTCTGGCTCGGAAATACCGTCCGCAGCGTTTTGCCGATGTAGCCGGCCAGGACCACGTCACCCGCACCCTTCTGAACGCGCTCTCGCAGAACCGCATCGCCCACGGCTACATTTTCAGTGGCCACCGCGGCATCGGCAAAACCACCATCGCGCGCATTGTGGCCATGGCGCTCAACTGCCGCACTGAGATCGGCAGCGCGCAGCGCCCCACCCCCGAACCCTGCGGCGTCTGCGACTCCTGCATCGAAGTCCGCCAGGGCAACGCCGTCGACGTGATCGAGATCGACGCCGCCACCAATCGCGGCATCGACGAAATTCGCGAACTGCGCGACGCCGCTCGCTACGCGCCCAGCCGGGATCGATACAAAATTTATATTCTCGACGAGGCCCACCAGATCACCGATGCTGCCTTCAATGCGCTGCTCAAAACTCTCGAGGAGCCTCCCGCGCACGTCATCTTCATGATGGCCACCACGCAGCCCGAGGATATTCCCCAGACCATCCGCTCCCGCTGCCAGCACTTCAGCTTTCACGCCGTAAAATTCGACGACATTCTGGCCCAGTTGAAGATGATCGCCGCTGAGGAGCAGGTCGTAGCCGAAGATGCCGCACTCGCTCTCCTGGCCGAAGCCGGCGACGGCTCCATGCGCGACGCGCTCTCCATCATGGACCAGGCCATCGCCTCTGCGCCTGTCGAGACCGGCCGCCCCGTGCTCTCGTCAGATCAGATTCGCGAGTTGATGGGCACCGTGCCCAACGCCGTCTTCGAGCGCCTCCTCGAAGCCGTAGCCGCAGGCCAGAGCGCCGAACTGATGGAGCAATTGAATCTGCTGGTCAATGCAGGCCACAATCCCTCGTCGCTTGCCCGCCAGATGGTCCGCTACCTGCGCAATACGCTGATGGCCAAGATTGGCGGCGAACAGACTGAACTGCTGCAGATCTCCGGCGACGAACGCGCCCGCTCCGCCCGCTCCGCGCTACTCTTCACTGAAGAAGAACTCACCCGCAATCTGCAAATCGTCCTGCGCACCTTCGACGATCTGAACTACCGCCAGGAGCAACGCTTCCATCTCGAACTGGGCCTGATCAAGCTGATTCATGCGCAGCGCCTCCTGCCCATCGAAGAACTGCTCAGCGGAGTCTCTAGCGGCGCGTCAATTCACGGCGCGGCCAATCTGAGCGCCTCGAGCCGCAGCGCCGCACCACTCTCCGCTTCCCGTCCCGCTGCCGGCCCCGCGCGTTCGGCATCAACCGCTGTCACGCCAGCCGCTCCGTCCATTTCTCCTTTCGGCCCATCCAGCAGCGGCAGGAGCGCGGGTCCATCGCTCAAGCAAAGCACCGGCTCCGTCAACGAACTCGAACGCACTGCGCCCGCAATCGTCGGCCACGCCGCCACATTTCAAGGCGCCACTCCATTCCCCGCCGCAACCACTCAGCCCACCGGTTATGCCTCCACCGCAACGCTCACAGAAGGCGCGCTGGCCAAAGCTCCTCAAGCCGAGGCGCAGTCAGCAACCGCTCCCAGCATGGAATCCCTGCGCCACGCCATCGGCTCCGCGCTGGTCGATGCCGGGCATCACACTGCCGCGGAGTTGCTGGGATCGGCCGCATGGAATCTCGACGGTTCGAGCCTGCGCATTGAAGTCCCTGGCGTAGGCAAAAAAATGCTCAGCTTGACGGTGAATGCCGCGGCGGAGAAAATCATTCGCCAGCAGTTGCAACGGCTTGGGGCGCCCACGCGTTTCATGGTGGTCCCCGGTGAAGGAGCCGCAGCAACAGTTCCAGCTTCCGCCAAAACCGCCGCTCCTTCGGCCGGCAGTATTCAGGAGACCGCGCTGGCCAATCCATTAGTCCAGCGCGCCAAGGAGATCTTCAACGCCGAGGTCCGCAGCGTGCTCGATCTGCGCCAAAAATAACCTCCGCCCCAAGCATCCGCAGCACACGCGAGGAACCAAACCATGATCAACCCGCTCAAAATCTCCGAGATGCTCTCCCAGGCCAATCAAATGCAGGAGGAGATCCAGCGCAAACTGGGCCAGACCGTAGTCGAGGGAACCAGCGGCGGCGGAGCCGTAACCGCAACCATGAACGGCAAGAAAGAGCTGCTAAAAATTCGCATCGATCCCGCCGCGGTAGTCAGCCTCAGCGGCTCCCAGCCCGACGTGGAGATGCTTGAGAATCTGGTCGTATCCGCCGTCAACGAAGCCGGACGCAAGGCCGATGAAGCCATCAAGTCCAGCATGCAAGGCTTGCTAGGCGGCCTCAAGTTGCCGGGGTTGGGATAGGTCTTTGCAGTGAACTGTAAGCGGTTCTTTTACTGACCACTGTTCACTAACCACTGTTCACTGTTTTCAGGAGGCAGCAAATTGTCACGCTATGCCGAGCCGATGGCCCGGCTCATTGAAGAGTTGAAGAAGCTCCCCGGCGTTGGCTCCAAAAGCGCCCAGCGCTTCGCCTTCCATATCCTGCGCTCCACGGACGACGATGCCGCGGCGCTGGCCGAAGCGGTGCGCAACCTCAAGGCCAGCCTGCGCCTGTGCTCCATCTGCAACAACGTCACCGACGTAGATCCCTGCGCCTACTGTGCCAGCCCCACCCGCAACCAGCGCCTGGTCTGCGTAGTCGAAGAGCCCACAAGCATTGAAGCCGTGGAACGCACCCACGGCTACCAGGGCGTTTACCACGTGCTGCACGGAACTCTCTCCCCGCTGCACGGCGTAGGCCCCGACCAGTTGCGCACAAGCACTCTGCTGGCCCGCGTCGAACGCGGCGAAGTGGATGAAGTGATCGTAGCCACGAGTCCCACGCTCGAAGGCGAAGCCACCGCCAACTGGCTGGCAGCTGCGCTGCGCAGACCTTCGGTAAAGATTACTCGTATAGCGACAGGCGTCCCCGCTGGCAGCGACATCGAATACGCCGATGAAGTAACAATGGCGCGCGCCCTGGAAGGACGGCGGGAACTTTAAAAACAGGGAACAGGGAACAGGGATCAGGGAATAGGGAATAGGGAATAGGGAATAGATTGACGGCGAGGCAAATAGGGCGGCGCACTTTCAAACTGCCGAAGAGCATACGCAGGTTCTTCGACTCCCCTTCTCTGCGCTCAGGGTCGCTCAGAATGACAAATCAAAGAATCAGGCGAGGATGGGCAGGGTAGGCATTTCGCCCTGGGCTTTAGCTTCGGCAACCACGGCGTCCAGGTGCTCCAGCACTTCGGGAACCGTCATGGTATAGATTTCGCGCTGGGAATCGTAGCCTTCCGTGATGAGCTGCTTGAGGTACCGTCCCGCAATCTGGGCGGCCAGTTGATCGGTGATCACCTTGCCGGAGCGCTCCTTTTGCCGCGCCCAGGCGTCCAGAGGCAGGGCAATCCACATGGGGCAGCCATTCACATCGTAGCGGAGGTCGACCGCATCGGCGTGGCGGGTGGCGATGGCCACCAAAGTGCCCTTCCAGCGGCAGTGCAGGTCTTCGCCGCTCCAGCGGTCGGTCACGTGGAAATCTTCATACATGATTCCAGCCTATCGTTCCGGGTGGGGAAGGGCAAGCGCGCCCTGCTGCTTCAACTCCGATTGCTTCATATTTGGACTGGCCTGTTCCGCCGGTTCCCCGGCGCCGATGAACCGGGGGAGAGGAATTGCCCGTTATGCAGGTTACCGTCACTATTTCCGACGCAATTGTCCGCGAAGCCGGGGTTCACGGCCTTCCAATTGTGGATTATGTAGAATCGCTGATCGACCGTGGGCAGTCTGCGGCGGCTGCGCCCCCGGTGCTCTCCAGCGCAATCGATCGCATTCGCGCCCTGCGGGCTGAGGCAATCCCGCCCACAAAGCGCTGAGTCGAGTTTATAAGGCGAGTTTAACGGAGAGCCCCGGTGGACGCTCTAGTTGGCACGCTGTTAGACTGATAGGGTTGCAGTCGCAGCGCCCAGAGCGGTAGGGACGCCTCTGCACGCGAGATCAAGAAGGATAAGAAGAAACCCTGTGGATACTAGAACCCGTCACGCTCTCAAGAAAGATAGATTTGCCGCCGCCACGGCCAGCAGCGTCAGTTGGCTTACGAGTAACCGGTCCGCCGTTATGCCCATGATCGTCAGTGCGGCTGCCGTGCTGCTCTTGCTGGTCGGCGGGCTGATTTACTGGAACGTAAGCTCGACCCATGCCGACAGCGCATTGGGAGCTGCCCTTGACACTTACGGCGCTCCTCTGGCTCCTGCGGGCGCGCCGGCGGAAAGCGGCGTTTTCACCTCCGCCGGCGATCGCTCCAAGGCCGCCAATCAGAAGTTTGCCGAGGTAGCCAAAGATTACGGCTGGCTTTCCCAAGGCGCTAAAGCCCACTATTTTGAAGGCCTTACCGACCAGGAGCTGGGCCAGAACGCTCAGGCCGAGTCTGAGTTGAAGATTGCGGCCGGTTCCTGGGACCACAATCTCTCCAACCTGGCCAAACTGGCGCTGGCGCTCCTCTATCACCAGACGGGACGCGACAGCCAGGCCGTCGATCTTTTTAACGCCGTGGCCGCCAAGCCGTCTGAGACGGTAACCGCCGGCATGGCGCAGCTTGACCTGGCCGGTATGTTCGCGTCCGAGGGCAAGATGGACCAGGCACGCGAACTGTGGGCCAAGGTGAAGGACTCCGATAAGGATGGCGCCGCCGGCCAAATCGCAACCCAGAGGCTGGCCGGCAGGTAGCAGTTCGGCTGCTGAAAGCCGACCAGGTCCGCCGAAGGCCGATTTTGGTCCACCGAAGGCCAACTTGATTTAAGTCGCGCTGGGAATCTTCCCCCGCGCCGTAAGCTTGCGCGCGAAGGCATCCCGCCCGGTGCATGAGCATTTTTCCCCTCGCCTGCGTCTGGTGATTTATGAGCACCAGCCAGGCAGTATTCGCAGGTTGGATGGAAATACCCGAGAACGCGTTGACCGATGAAGCCCGCACGCGAGCGGATGAAGAGACCCTTGCGGCTCTGGTGAGCCAGTACTCCGGCACACTCTACCGCGTAGCCTTCTCCGTCCTGCGTAATCCCTCCGATGCCGAAGACGCGGTGCAGGAGGCGTTTCTGCGCGTGCTGCGCCATCGCGATACGCTCCATGAGGTGCGGGACCAGCGCGTATGGCTGATCCGCATTGTGTGGAACATCGTGCTCGACCGCAAGCGCCGCTCGAAGACCCGTCCGGAGACCGACGATGTGGCCGAGTTGGCGCGCGTGCTGCCGTCGGACGGATTGACCGCCGAGCAGATCGCCTCCGCAGCCCAGCATCACGCTCATGTGCTGGCCTGCATTGAGCAACTGCCCTCCAAGGAGCGCCAGGTGCTCATGCTATCCGCCTTTGAAGAGCTCAGCAGCGTTGAGATCGCCGCAGTGCTGGGCATAACCGAATCCAGCGTCCGATCCCGGCTGTTTCGCGCTCGGAATCTTGTGGCCGGCCTACTGAATCACACAAGAAGTTAGCACCCCAGGAGTTAGCGATGAATGATCCTGTTCACAACCCGATCGAGCTCGGCGCCGCTGATGAAACATTGCGCCTGATCGCCCACCTGCCCCCTCCCCAGGGCCTTGAAGATCGTGTGCACGTCGCCCTGCTCTCACGGCCACGCCGGGCCCGCATACTTTCCTGGCCGTCCGCGCCGCGTTTGGAGAGCAATTGGATGCGCTCGGCGGCGGCGGCTGCCATTGTGTTTGTAGTTGCCGGCGGCGGATGGGGCATTTACTCGCGTGTGCAGCAGCCCCAGGCCAAAGTAATCGTCATGCCGATGCACGTTGCGACCCAAGGCGGCTTTTCGAGCGCCGGAGCCATGCGCACCCCGAATACCCTCAACGGACCGGTGCTCGCGCACCCCGTACTGGGTCCTGCAAAGCCGGCCAGGCCCGTAGTCCGGTTTCCCAAGCCAGCCACACTGAAGCCGAATCGGCCGGTGCCGTCCAGCGCACCCGGAAACGCCGCCGCTCAAACCGCCAAATAGCCGCCGTCAAATTAGTGCCTTCTACTCTTTGACGGCGCAGCTTACGCATCTCTCATCACCGCACGAATCACCATGCCCAGCAGCGCCAGCACCACCGCGCCCCAAAACGCGGGAAAGAATCCGCTCACACGAAATCCACGCACGATGCCGGATGCCAGCAAAATCATCAGCCCGTTGATCACTAGCAGAAACAGTCCCAAGGTAATGACGCTGAGGGGGAAGGTGATGATCTTCAGAAAGAAGCCCAGCGTTGCATTCAGCAGGCCGATCACCAGCGCCGCGATCAGCGCGGGCCACAACCCTGCCACGATAAAGCCGGGCACGATCCTAGAAACAATCAGAAGGGCTACCGCATACAGTACCCATTGAACCAGCAATGCAATCATGCGCGTATCTCCTCAACGTCTACTTGCCTGCATCCGAGCTTAGCGCGAAAGCAATGTAAATTTGAAGCAAAAAACTCCCTCCGGGGCTGATGCCCAGTCTGTACGCGGCCATTCGTGCAGGTGCTAAAACCCGCACACTGCACGCATGGCCAATTGATTGAAACGATTGCTTACACCCTCTTCGAGCCCGCATGAACGGCGATGCCCACCAGGGCCAGCGCCGCTGCGCCTATCAATGCCGGAACCCATCCGGTCACATGGAAACCGGTAACGATATGCGATGCCAGCAGGATCATCAACGCGTTGATGACCAGCAGAAACAGGCCCAGCGTGAGGATGGTGATGGGGAAGGTGATGATCTTCAGGAAGAAGCCCAGCGTCGCATTTAGCAACCCGATCACCAGCGCCGCAATGAACGCCGTCTGCAGGTTGGCCACATGGAAACCAGGCACAAAGTGGGCGACGATAATCAATACGACCGCACTTAGCAGCCAATGAATCAAAAGCTTGAGCATTCCGTATTTCTCCTTCTTTCAGTCGGTCGAACCCTATGATTCTGAGCAGCCTCCCTTGATTGCCGCCTGCCGAGTTAGATGCTCCCATCCTGCCTCCGGATGTAGGACGTTTACGATATCTATGCAGGCCGATCTTTTTGAGTTGGTGCGGCATTTCGTGCCAGGCTGGGTCCAATTTGAAGAGTTCTTTGCGTAAGCATCCACACAGGTCATCAAATTTCCCGGGGAAATGCCCTTATGCGCGCTAGACGCATCCTATGCCTCGCCGGCTTCATGCCATCTCTGCTGCTGACTTTGTCCGCTCAAGCCCAGGCAGCGGTCGGTACAGCCTCCGCCCCGCTGCCTGAGATTCCCCAGTTCATGCGCGAGGTCGAGGCCCACCAGAAGGAGTTGGACAAAGTTCGCGAGAACTACACCTACACTTCCGTCAGGACCATCCAGGACCTGGACTCGAACGGCAAGGTGACGAAGACCGAAACCGGGGAGTATGAGGAGTTCTTCGTCCACGGCCATCTCATCGAACGAATGGTGAAGAAGGACGGCCAGCCGCTCAGCGAGCACGAACAGAAGAAGGAGACCGAGCGCGTAACCAAGCTGGTGGAGAAGGCGGAGAACATGCCGCGCGAACAACCACTGGAAGGTCAGACCATCAGCGTGAGCCGCCTGCTCGAAATCATGGAAGTGCGCAATCCCAGGCGCGTGGTCTTTCAGGGCCGGCCAAGCATAATTTTTGACTTTATTGGCCGTAAGGACGCGAAGACCCACGGCTTAGTCGAGGACGCTTCAAAAAAGCTGCAGGGCGCTCTCTGGATCGATGAAGCCAACCGCCAGGTGATCCATCTGGAAGTGAGCTTCAACGACAATTTCCGCATTGGCGGAGGTCTGCTGGGCACCGTCGAGAAAGGTTCCAGCTTCCATTTCGATCAGGCCCTGGTCAACGGAGAGATCTGGCTTCCCACCGGCGGCGAAGGGACCGTGAAGGCTCGCGTCTTGATGGTCAAGGGCGTGCACCAGCACGTTACCGAACGCGATTTCGACTACCAACGCTTTCACGTAGAGACCCAGCAGGGGAAGGACGCGAAGGCCATACCGGAGAAAAAGCCATAAAGCGGGGAAACCGCCGTGTGCTGCATGTAAACAGCTCGGTCCGTTTGCCTCGGCGAACGAACTGCGGGATTCACCTCACAATCCTCAAACTCCCGGCGGTCCACCGCCTCCCGGTCCACCACCTCCACCACCCGGCGGCGGTCCACCTTCCCCGTCTGGCGGCGGGGGTGGCATGTCATCCCCCTCCTGCTGCGCCGCTGTCTTCTCTTGCTTGCTCTCCCACGCCGCAAACTTCGTCTTCTGGCTGTCGGTCAACACTGCGGCGATCTTGGTTTGCGAGGCTTCGCGAATGGTCTTGATCGCCGCACGCGTTTCTTCCATCGCTTCCCGGCTGGAAGGTTGATTCTCATTGGAAGTGGAACTGGATGCGGTGCCTGATGCCGTTTTGCCACTCTGCGCAGCCGGTTGGAACAGCGCCTCAATCTGCTGGCTCTGATCGGTCAGAATAGCTTTCACCTGCATCTGTTGTTCCATAGTCAGTGCCAGCAACTTGGTCAGTTGCTTCAACTTATGCTTAACACTGGGGCCGTTCGGCTGCTGTTGCATCTCGCCAGGCGGTGGTCCGTCAGGAGGCGGCCCACCCGGCCCGTCGAACTGTGCTGAAAGCGCGCAACAACTAGCCGCCAACACGCCAGCCATCAGCAGCGTCCGTCGTGCAGGCAAATACTTCTGTGCAAATTCAATCACGATGCGATGCTCCTCTTCGCTGGGAAAACATTGCCCACTTTTCTAAGAGGCGGTTTGCGATGCTGTCAAACCAAAACGGGCCGTCCGCGGATGCAAGTGGCACATTTTCTTCCTGACTTTCTGGTAAACCTGTAGCGCGGCAAGAAGCACCGCTGCATTAAATATTGGGTGGCTGCGCAGCAGGAGGTGCTCCGCCTCCCTGACCGCGCCTCTGCTCCATGCGCTGCTGTTGCCAAGCGGCAAATTTTACCTTCTGATCGTCGGTCAAAAGCGCTGCGATATTTGCATCGGTATCTCTATGGATTGCCTCCATTTGCTCACGGCTCGGCTGTGCCCCGCCTGCGCGCAAGGCCTCCATCTTTGCCCTTCGCGCTTCCAGCAGGCCTTTTACCTGCGCCTGCTGATCCCCGGAGAGTCCCAACACCTGCGTGAGTTCGCTCAGCTGCCGCTCAATGCCTCCGCCGCGCTGGCCCATTCCGCCCCGCCCCTGCGCATTGGCCGGCACAGAGAGCGCACAGCAACCGGCAAACAGAATGCCGGCCATCAACAGCGCGCGCCAGCCCTCAAACTTTCCATTTCCAATCTGAATCATGATGCGATGCTCCTCCCACTTAGGGGAAAATCTAAGCGGAAACCCTCGCTCCAGGAAAATTGTGCCGGGCCAATGCTGCTGGCCCGCCGATCTTCCGCGCAACCGAGGTGCGATTCCGCTGCCCGAGAACCTTCGTCGTTGAAGGCGCTCACTCTGCTAGACGCGCTGCCGGCCGGTTTTGTTGACGTTGCGTGGAATTTGTTTTTGATCGGCCCGATCAGGCGCCAGCCGTCAGGCACGTGTTTGCCATCGGGAGAATGGCCATTTGAATGAAAATTCGGTCCCGGCGAATCCGCATCGATTAGAGTGGTAGCATGTTCGCGCGCCGCCTCTCCATCCAGCGAATCGATTCGACCGGCGCCCATCACCCCTGCCCCATCCAATGGATTGATAACTTCGCCATGCGCAACTTCACCAACGACGCAGTCTTTGACGACACGCTCCCCGCCGCAGACGGCCTGCTCGAGGCCGGTAGCCGCGTTCCTCTCGATCGCCTCCAGCCGTCCATGGAAGACTGGTTTCGCCGCAAGGGCTACCTCAAACCCGGCGAGAGCCTTGCCGTACTGGAACTCTAATGAGCAAGATTCCGGAGGGAACATGGGGCTTCAGCCCCATGAATAAGAGTGAATCTGCGCGGCCTTCAGGCCCAGGCCTTTGATGCTTTCCATGGCCTTGGACTAAGCACCAAACGAACTCTAGACCACCGCACTGTGCCAAAGATGAAACTCAGCTTCCCGCCGAGCTTTCAACCCAGCATTTTCCAGGGCGCCCGCGTGATCCCAGCGCAGCAACTGTTCGGCGGCCGCGTCATAGCGGCCCATATTCAGGTCCTGCAGCAGCGTGGAGGCCGCCAGCCTGCCCTGTCCGAGGTTGAAACAGAAGTCCACCAGCGCATCAAACTGCCCCTGCGCCAGGGCAACCCTAACCAGCCGCTGGACCGCCTGCTCCGCATTACGCAAGTCCTGCCACAACAGCTCAGCCCCTTCCGCCTCCTCGATCCCGTTGGGAAAAGACTCCGGAGCAAGCACCCGGTGCCCGTATCCAATCGACGGAACCCCCGCCACATCCAGGTAGATTCGATTGCGAAAACCCTCCGACCTCTTTACCAGTTCCAACCCTGCCGCGCTTAGCTGCATCTTTCCTCCCCTCATGGCATCCATAGTCTGAATCTGACGCTAGCAGGGTGCGCGAATTAATCTGCAAAACCGTCCCTGACCCTCCCCGCCAGCCCCCCTCGGGCCGGGGTCTAAGAGCCGTTTTCGGCGCCTCCAAAAGCGCTTTTTCCCGGCTGAAGGTCCATGAACGAGCTTGCCCTTGATTTCGCTCTATATTCGCCGGTAAGGTAAGCTTTACGCGTTCCCAGAGCGTAATCGCCTCAAACCGGTAAAAACAGCGTATTTTGTACCACTTTATGCAATATCGGCAAGTTGCAGACGCTGAATGGATTACAGGGAAAAACCCCAAAACTGGCCCATTTTGGGACCATAAATACCTGTGAATTCAGGCTAATGGTGGAGCGGAAGGGCGCCGATTTAGTAAAATGGAACTAATGGTTAAATCAAAGAAAACACGCAATCTGAGCATCAAAACGCCTCTCGTGATTTGGCTGCTCGCGGGCACTTTTTCGGTCGCCCTGGCCACCGTAGGATTCATGCTCTATACGCCTGCTGTGCAGGCGGATGCGCTGCTTCCAAGACCCATGGCAACCAAGCCTCCCGGGCCTCCGATTCTGGCCCCAACGCCGGCTTTGCTGGCTCCGAAAATCACCGCCCGCTCCAGGCCCGCCGACCTGCTCCACGGCGTTGCCTCCTGGTACGGCGGGGTCTTCAACGGACGGCGCACTGCCAGCGGTGAAGTATTCGATATGACCGCCATGACGGCCTGCCATCCCACTTTGCCGTTTGGCACCCTGGTGCGCGTAACCAACCGCGACAACAACCGCTCCATCGTCGTCCGCATTACCGATCGCGGCTACCTTTTCAAGGGCCGGATGCTCGATCTCTCTTACGGCGCAGCCGAAAAACTGGCCATGCTAAAGGCGGGCACCGCCAAGGTAGACGTGGAAATCCTCTCCCTGGGTGAGTCCCACCCCAAACGCCACAAAAAGTAAGCGCCATAAACCTTTGAAGTCGCCAGACGGCCAGCCCCCGGGCTGGCCGCCGTATTTTATGCAGAAATCAGTCATAACTCCCACTGGCAGCCCTTAGTCCCTAGTCCCTAGTCCCTAGTCCCTAGTCCCTAGTCCCTATTCCCTATTCCCTGTTCTTCCCTATTCCCTGTACCCCGATCCTATGGCACAATAGATTCAGTACATCAAGGTCATTTTCATACTCTTTTTTAGCGGAAGGATTTCTGTCCATGGAGAACCTATCGATCACAGAGGCGGTGCAAGCGTTAGCCTCTGGACCGCAAGTGCATGTAAACACACCAGTTGCGCAATTGATTGAGAGCGCATTGATGTGCGGCGAAGGCCGCCTGGCTGCCAATGGCGCTCTGGTGGCAAACACGGCTCCGCGCACCGGACGCAGTCCCAAAGACAAGTTCATCGTCGACGATGAGGTAACCCACGCCCTGGTCCACTGGGGAAAGGTGAACAAGCCCTTCCCACCGGAGCGGTTTGAAGCTCTGCTCGATCGGGTCCTCGATCACATGCGCACCCGCAACCTGTTTATTCAGGACCTCTTCAGCGGCGCCGACCCGGCCTACAGATTACCCATCCGCGTCATCACGGAGTACGCCTGGCACGCCCTCTTTGTCCGCCAGCTCTTCGTCCGCCCGAACCCCGACGAATTGGCCGCGCATCAGCCGGCCTTCACCGTCATCGCCGCCCCGGAGTTTGAGGCGGTGCCGGAGCGCGACGGAACTCAATCCAGCGCCTTCATCATCGCCGACTTCACCCGCCGCATCGTCCTCATCGGCGGCACCAAGTATGCCGGCGAGATGAAAAAGTCCATCTTCGGCGTGATGAACTTCCTCGTGCCTCAGCGCGATGTGCTGCCCATGCACTGCTCCGCCAACGTGGGCGCGGATGGCGTGACCGCCTTATTCTTCGGCCTGTCCGGAACCGGCAAGACCACCCTCTCCGCCGACCCATCCCGCCGCCTCATCGGCGACGACGAGCACGGCTGGAGCTCGAACGGCATCTTCAACTTTGAAGGCGGCTGTTACGCCAAGTGCATCAACCTGAGCGACAAAAATGAGCCGCAGATCTACCGCGCCATTCGTTTCGGCTCGGTGCTTGAAAACGTGATTCTCGATCCAGCCACCAGCGAACCCGACTACACCGATTCCCAACTCACTGAGAACACCCGCGCGGCCTATCCGGTCAGTTTTATTGATAACGCGGTCATACCCGGCGTAGGCGAGCATCCGCGCAACGTCATGTTTCTCACCGCCGATGCCTTCGGCGTGCTGCCACCCATTGCCCGTCTCACCCCCGAGCAGGCCATGTACCACTTCCTCTCCGGCTACACAGCCAAGCTGGCCGGAACCGAGGCCGGCATGGGACGCGAACCGGTCCCCGAATTTTCAGCCTGCTTCGGCGCCCCGTTCCTGCCATTGGCTCCGCGCGTTTACGCTGAGATGCTGGGCAAGCGCCTCAAGGAACACAAGGCTGCCTGCTGGCTGGTAAATACCGGCTGGTCCGGTGGCAAATACGGCGTAGGCGAGCGCATGAGCATCATGATCTCCCGCGCGCTGGTCCGTGCCGCGCTCTCCGGCCAATTGGACAAGGTAAACTTCGTCACCGAACCGGCCTTTGGTCTGCACATCCCGGAACACTGCCCCGATGTACCAGCGCAGGTCCTGAATCCCCGCAACGCCTGGGCCGACAAAGCCTCCTATGACCAACACGCCGCCGAATTAGCCGCCCGCTTCGAATCCAACTTCCACCAGTTCGAAGCACCTGAAGCAGTTCGCGCCGCCGGCCCAAAGGCAAAGTAACCTGTATCCACTAAAAGCAAAAGGCCATGCCGTCAGGGCATGGCTTTTTGCATATATCCGCGACGCAGGTATATATATGTGCTATAGTTCATAGTGTTAGGTCTCTTCATGCAAGTTTTCAAGACCAGGTGGTTCGCGCGATTCGCCCGTCACGAACTCATTACGGACGCCAGTTTGCGGGAGGCAATCGAGCGCGCCGAACGCGGTCTCATTGATGCGGACCTTGGCGGCGGCCTCATCAAACAACGAGTAGCCCGAAAGGGAAAGGGGCGCTCGGGCGGGTATCGCATGATTGTTGCGTACCGAGCAAAAGATCGGGCGGTGTTTTTCTATGGATTCGCGAAGAGCGAGCGGGAAAACATCGACCCAAAGCAACTTACGACCGCGCACGAGATCGCGGGATACTGGCTTGCAGCTGATGCGAAGAGAATCAAGCAGGCCATTGAAGAGGAAGAGTTACAGGAGATCGAAGATGATTAAGAAGCAAAGCCGGCTTACGGAAGCTCTACTGGAAACTGCCGAGGGAATGCACCACACTGGGATCATGAATGATGAAGAGTATCGCAAGATCACCGTTCGACACCTGGGCGTTCAACCAGCTCCGACGGCCAAACCTCTCAGAGGCGAAGAGATTCGCAGATTGCGGGAACGGGCGAATATGAGCCAGGCCGCATTTGCGCGATCTCTCAATTTGAGCGCGGGCTACATCTCGCAGTTGGAACGGGGAACCAAACAACCCAAAGGCCCGGCTCTGGCCCTGCTCAACGTGATTCGTCGCAAGGGATTTGAGGCAATCCTGTAGGCCGCATTTCAGAATCTTACAAAGACCCAAAACGAATCAGAAAATTCTTCAGTTTGGATGGACCAACTCGAAAGCGCAAAAAGGCCATGCCGCCAGGCATGGCCTTTGTACTTGAGAGCGAATGATTCGAATACAACGGGTGCCCCACCGGGGAGCCCTCTGGGCCCGATGTTCTTGAGCGGGTGCCCCACCCTCGCGACGTTTTTGTTCTTGTCGCTAGGGTGGGTACTACAATCAGCACTCAGGCCCGAAGTCCTTCTCGAAAGCCTCCGCCAATTTGGCGCCCCAATTGTTCTTCGGCTTCAACTTTCCACCGAAGAAGCGAAGAATCGGTGGCTCCTCATAGAATTCAAGACCGCCGATAAGATCGCGGTGCTCATGCAGCCACTTGATCCGATCGGTTGCATACTCGAAGTGGGACATCGTAAACACGCGCCGCGGAACCGCCAGCCGCAAAAGTTCGATATCGGAGGGCACATCGTTGCCCTCTTCATCGCGGTCCATCGATAGAGTTCCGCGTTCCATGCCGCGTATACCCGAGGCGATGAAAACCGCCGCGCCCAGAGCTCCCGCGGGGTAATCGGTTTGCGGAAGTTGCGAAACAAAACGCCCAGCGTCAAGATGGCAAGCCAGGCCTCCCGGAGGCGTGACCACCGGCACTCCATTTTCGATCAGCCGCCCGCAGAAATACTTGATCGCGTCGGCCGAGGAGCCCGCTACTTCCAGATCCGTCATCTCCCGCATGCCCACCGCCATCGCCTCGATCTCCTTTGAGGACATTCCGCCATAGGTGTAGAACCCCTCGTATACTGGCAGCCAGGGCCGAATCGCTTCATACAAATCCTTGCGGTTGGTGGCAATCAGGCCGCCGCGAACCATGCAGCTCTTGCGCCCTGAAAGATAACAGATATCCGACAGCTTCATCATCTCCAGGATGATCTCTCGAATGGTCGAATTTGCATATCCCACCTCGCGCTGGCGAATGAAATAGGCGTTTTCAGAGATCAGGCTGGCATCGAGCACCAGCGGAATGCCCAGGGGCGCAATCAGCGCCTTCACCTCGCGCAGGTTCGCCAGCGAAAACGGCTGCCCGCCGATCAGGTTGGTGGTCGCTTCCATGCGCACGAAGGGAATCTTGTCTACGCCATACTTGTCGATCGCGTCCTTCAGCCGCCCGAGGTCCATATTGCCCTTGAACGGATAGGTGCTCTGCGTATTGAGAGCCTCCGGCCCAAAAAGCTCAAGCACGGTCGCACCCATCAGGTTGAAGTGCGCCTTGGTGGTGGTGAAGTGATAATTCATCGGAATATAAGTGCCGGGAGTAATAAAGGTCTTGGCAAGCAGGTGCTCACATGCGCGTCCCTGGTGAGCCGGCAGCAGATACTCGTAGCCGAGAATCTCCTTGACCGCGTCCGCCAGTTTATAAAAACTTTCCGATCCGGCATAAGCGTCATCGGCCTGCAGCATGGCTGCCTGCTGATTGTCGCTCATGGCATTGGTGCCGCTGTCGGTCAGCATGTCCAGAAAAATATCACGAGTGCGAAGAAGGAATGTATTGTAGCCCGCAGCTTCCATCGCCTGGAGCCGCTCGCGAGCCGGGGCCAATCTTACTTTTTGCACGATGCGGATCTTATGCATCTCAATAGGGATTTCTTTGCCATTAGACAAACGAATACTCATGGGCTACCTGCCACGTTTGGATTTGGAAATTGAGCAATTATTACACGAAGAGGCGGCATGCGTAAATCGCCGATTACTGATTCTTGCATTCAGCATCCACCCGCCGCCCCCGCCCAAGCGGTGAAACAAATCTGGGTGCCCTAGGTCCCGCCTTTGGGACCTGGGAAACGACGAACCTCCACCGACCCCGTTCCTCACAGGCTATACTGATTTCGTATTTGGCTCGTCGACTTTTCGTTACGGAAATCTGAACCGGATCGACGGCGTAGTATCCCAAGTCTGAAAATCCAGACCTAGGATACCCAATCTTGATGAATGATTGAGAAGTGTAACACCCGACAATGGAGAAGCGATGGCAGCCGAGAACGAAGATGAAGTGCAAATGGAGCCTGAGGAAGAGGCGCCCGCTCCGATATCTACCCGGAAAAACGAACGAAAGATATTTACCACCTCGTCTGATCCCACAATCAAGGATCTCCATGATCGATTCAAGGATGGAGAACTAAGCCTGCAACCAGATTTTCAGCGCCAGTTCGTATGGGATACGACTCGCTCAAGCCGGCTTGTTGAGTCAGTCCTATTAAGCGTCCCACTCCCGATTATTTACCTTGCCGAGGAGTCCGACGGGGACGAATCAGTGATCGACGGACAGCAGAGGCTGACATCTTTTTTTGAATTCCTGGACGGAAAGCTGAAGCTGAAGGGACTACGTGTTCGCGAGGAACTCAACGGGTTGAAATTCGCCGAATTGCCGAGGGAATCCCAATCAGTCATCAAGAAAACTCCCCTGCGCGCTATCACGATTAAGAGAGAGTCGGACAAAGACCTGAAATTTGAGATTTTCGAGAGGCTGAACAGCGGATCAGTCGCCCTCAACGACCAGGAACTAAGAAACTGCATCTTTCGTGGTCCATATATAAGGCTGCTAAAGGAATTGTCTGAAGATCCTGACTTCCGGACACTTCTAAATCTTTCCGGACCCGATAAGCGGATGCGAGACGTAGAAATGGTACTCCGGTTTGCAGCCTTTTATCACGCCACATATCTCAAGTACTCCCCACCCATGAAGTCGTTCATGAACAGCGATATGGACGAATACAAGGGCCTATCCGCAGCGGCCCAGGATAAATTGCGGCAAGCATTCAAAAAATCATGCCAGCTTGTCTTCAGCTTACTCGGCGATCACGCATTCAAACGGTTTTACAGGGGAAGCGAGGAAAACGCGAATGGTCGGTGGGAGCAGAAGAAAATCAATTCCTCGTTGTACGACGTCCTAATGTTTGGCTTTACTGCATACGAGAAGCCACAAATCTACGCCAAACTCGATCCTATAAGGGAAGCATTCGTTGATCTGATGGCAAACAACGACACATTCATAGCCGCGATCGAGCTTTCAACCAGCTCAAAGCAAGCCGTCGAAACGCGCTTCGACTTATGGAGAACGAGACTTAAAGAGGTGGTTGGTGTGGCTTCTTCAGAGCCGAGGTGCTTCACCTTCGCCCTCAAGGGCGAGCTGTACAAAAAAGACCCCACTTGCGCCATCTGCAAACAGATGATCGCTTCGATTGACGACTCGGCCGTCGATCATGTTGAACAATATTGGGAGGGGGGAAAGACGATCAGTGAGAATGCCAGACTTACGCATAGATATTGCAACTGGAGCCGCTCGAAGGGAGGCCTGCAAGCACACCCTTAACCAGCAGGCAAAATGGGTACAAAGTTTGGAAATACCCCAATGCTGACCAAAAGTTCTTCTAACGCAAAAAGGCCATGCCTTGTGGGCATGGCCTTTTGTCAGATTAATTGCCGGCGATCACCTAATCTCCCACACAGTCGCCCGTGCAGTACCATCGGCCCAGCGAGGCTTAACTTCCGTGTTCGGGATGGGAACGGGTGATCCCTCGCAGTATGGTCACCGGCAAACTTTTGATGGCGCTTGGCGGGTGGTTCCCCGCAGTGGGCCGTGACATCTGCTTTGTCCCGGATGGTTTCTCCCGGGCCGCGCAGGAACACGGACAACAATCTGGCGCCAAAAAACTTTGCTTGCAAAATTTATTCAACGAAATTGATTGGGACTACAAGGCTTGTTTTAGAAGAGCATCCGCTTCAACTGCGCGGAGTTAATTCTATGGACAAGCCGAACGGGCGATTAGTACTGGTAAGCTACATGCATTGCTGCACTTCTACCTCCAGCCTATCAACCAGATGGTCTTT